>Ga0256405_10005046_pt1 | contig 23558 bp, 18 predicted proteins | sample RumenRJG_02DNA_FD_189096 | JGI IMG/M metagenome (GOLD analysis project Ga0256405, IMG submission 189096) | Bovine rumen microbial communities from Lethbridge, Alberta, Canada - RJG_02 | ecosystem: Host-associated > Mammals > Digestive system > Stomach > Rumen | place: Canada: Alberta... | reverse complement strand
TGTAAGTGCAGTTGTATCATTATTTACATTATAAATGTAAATTTTATCTTGATAAATAACATAAATATCATTGCCGAATACTATAAATGAGTCTAAAACAATGTTGTAATCAAACAATTTTGTTTGGTTGGCAGCATTATATACTGAAATCTTATGAATATCGTTCTCGTCATCTTTATAATATGCAAATACATATGTTCCGTTATAACCAATAGATGCAGGAGATATAGCACTTGCAGCTTTATTTGCATTAACTTTTGTATCAAGAACTGTAACATTCAAATCTAATCCAGATCCATTAAATGAGAATGAAGCAACCTTATCATTAAATCCAGCAAATGGGATTTTTCCAAGTAAAACATCAATCTCGTAATTGTCTATGCCATTGTGAATTGCAAATGTTGAATCATAGACAGATATTTGTCCAAACTTGGATTTGGCATATAAAAGTGTTCCATCTGAAGAAAATGAATCAATATTTTGAGGTGAGGTTAGAGTAACTGCTTCGAAAGCAGTGGATGTTTCAATATTGTATTTTGCATATGTTGTTGTATTGTTAACGGTATATTCAATTAAAACGACATTATTTAGAATAAATAAGTTTTTTAGTGGGTAATAATTGCTTACATCAATAATTTTCTGGTTGTTTTGTGTATCTATAGTGAGGATAACTTTTGCGGTTTCGTCATAAATTGCCAAATAATTATTGCTTTTAGCAATGAATGTTGGATCACTCAACTGAATATAATGATGTGCTGGGAATAAAATGTCGAAATTAATTTGGTTTACTTGGGCAAAAGTTGTATCGGTATTTGAGGATAATAATATAGTCAATGCCGTAGCAAAGATAAGAACAAATATTATTATCAATAATAGTGAATTAATTTTAGAACTTTTTGCCATAGGTTTATTATACATTTATGAGTATAATAAGTCAATGAATGAAATTATTGTAAGAAGCAAAAAAAAGTGATAAAATATTTCCATAAGGAAAATATAAAATGGGCAATAAAAATACATATAAAAACAAAAATAATGGTGGTTATAACAAGAATAAGCAAAAGTTTTATTCAAAGAATAAACCACAGAATAATAAACAAGAAGAACCTTTATATTTTGAAGCTAGTCTTTTACAAATAAAAATTGAAGATTTATCTTTAAGAGTTGAAACAATTGCGCTTCTTAAAAATAACAGAATAAATGTTACAGCCGATTTATGTCGCAGAACTGAACATGATATGTATAAAATTCAGACCTTAAATAAACGTATTCTTACTGAGATTAAGGCTGCTTTAGATGAACATGGTTTATATTTTAAACCAATTGAAGAAAAGATTATTGTAAAGACTAATACTCCAAAAGAAGAGAAAGTTTTACCTACTGAAAAGAAATCCAAGTTTGCAACTGGTGCAGCTAAGGATATTATCATAGATGTAGAAGAAGTTCAAAAAGAAGAGAAGAAAGATAACAAAATCACAGAACCATTACTATCTGATCAATGGAGAAAAATCCAAAAAGGTGGAAAGTGGGGATTCTATGATGGTTTCAAAACAGTTATTCCATGTATGTATGACGAAGTATATGGTTTTTCAGAAGGACTTTGTTCAGTTGAATTAGATGACAAATGCGGATACATAGATGAAAACAATAACATAGTTATTGATTTAAAGTATGAACTTGCTATGAGCTTTTATGAAGGTCTTGCAGTTGTTAGTCTAAATGGAAAAGTTGGATTCATAGATCATAAAGGTAAAGAAGTGATCCCATTTATTTATGATGCAGCTACACATTTTGAAGATGGTGAAGCAAAAGTCAAAAAAGATGGTAAATGGGGAACAATAGATAAAGAAAACAACGTAGTGTGGATTAAGTAATGAAGAAAATGAATTGCAAACTTAATACAAAATTATTAGTTTTATCACTTGTGATAATGCTTATGTTTAGTTTTGCAATTTGTTCTATTTCAAGTGCAGATATTGCATATGCACAATTACCAGATACATATTTAGATGCAAATCAAGATAGTGGTTCAACAGATTATGACTGGTATTTCTCTGAAAATTATGAGAATTTATTCAGATTGAAAGAACTAATTAAAGATTGTGTTGGAATTAACTGGACATATCTTGAAGCACATCCTGTTGTTATTGCTGTTATTGATACTGGAATTGATGTAAATCATAGATTATTTACTGGTGCATACAACGAGAATGGTGCATCAATTTCATTAGATCCAGAAGAGATTAGTCCATACGATGTTTTGTATAGAGATGAGAACGGTGAAGTCATTGGAAAGAACGTTGCATCATCTCAAAATCATGATGAAACTTACGATTTATCAGACACTGCTGCTGATTCACACGGAACACACGTTTCCGGTATTCTAGCTGTGTTAATTCATTTCTTAGAGCTTGAAAAATATATCAAAATTATGCCTGTAAAAGCATCATATCCAGATGCTGGAAAGAACTATTATTCAGCCACAACAATCTTTGATAATTCAACAGGCGCACTTGCATATGCAACATATAATAAAGCAGATGTAATTAATATGTCATTTGCATCAGATAAGTCTGCATCATTTAATCCTAATTCATTAGCAACTTATGCATCCAGTGCAGTATTAGTTGCTTCAGCAAGTAATAATGGAGATAAAAAGAATTATTATCCAGCAGCAAATTCAAATGTTATTGGTGTAATGAATTCTACATATGTAGATGGTCATCAAACTATATATTCTGGTTCAACAAGAGGAGAACAATATGATATTGCAGCACCTGGTTATAAAATCATGTCTTCTGTAACTAGTGATTTCAACCAAACAAAATTCACAGAAGATGGCGATTTATATGGTGAATTAACTGGAACAAGTATGTCTACACCTATGGTTTCATTCGCAGCAGCATTATTAACATTGAAATATCGTGGACTCGCTGCTAACGAAGAGAATGAACCAACACCTACAGCAATTAGAGAATTTACCAAGTATTCAACCTATTCAAATACGGTTGATGATATTAAAATATCATATCTTGAAATGGATAAGTTATTTGAGATAGATTTCTTGGATGATTCATCAGGTGAATATGTCATACCTCCTGAGGCCATCACAATCTCTGGAACAGATCTTAGACAATCTCTTGAAAGTAGACACGAAATAACACTTAGCGCATCAATACAGCCAGTAGAATATCAATATGCACCAAACCTTAAATGGTATGCATATGATCCAGAAGATACAAATAGAACTGCTGATACTTTAATCGGTAGTGGTAAAACTATTAAATATATGCCAGATAATCGTCATGGATATACTCACATCTATGCCGTTTTATCATATAACAATGGTGCAAATACTGTTCCATCTAATGAAATTACTTTCACAATGGAATATTATTATCCAGCCCCATCTGAGATTAAAATCTTATCTGATGGTGAAATTCCAACAGCCGATATCGATTTATCTGCTGGAGATGAAATAAATCTCTCAATTAAAGATTATGAGTATACAGATGGAACTCCAAAAATCCTTTGGTATGTAAATGATAAATTGGTAAGTGAAGGTTCAACTCTTAATTATAAGCCACAAAATGCTGGAAAATATGATATCTATGTTACAGTTAATTCAGCAAAATCAGATTTTTCTGTAACTCTTAATGTATCCGAAGCTCCACAAACTGAAAAAATGCCAATGTGGCAGATTTGGTTAATATCCACATCAATAGTTATTGCCCTTGCAGGTGGTGCTATTTTAGTAGTTTATTTAGTTAGAAAATCCAAAAAAATAGTATAAAAATAAGCCCGACTTTTATAAATCGAGCTCAAGTTTATATATAATATAAAAATTATTTGCTAAGGTTTGTTAAAGAACGACCACAAGTTGCTTTCTTTCTGTTTGCAGAATTCTTTGTTAATACACCTTTTGTTACACCTTCATCAATTGCAGAATAAACTGTTGGAAGGAATGCAGCAGCACCGTCTTTGTCACCAGCTGCGATTAAATCGTTGTACTTACGTACTGTGTTCTTGATGTATGATTTTACTGCAACATTTTCTTTATGTTGTCTTTCTGATACTTTAACTCTTTTCTTTGCAGATTTAATGTTTGGCATAAATCTTTCTCCTGTGTGTTTTCAAAATTGCTTGATTATAATAACACATGTCAAAGCCTATTGCAACCAAAAAAACGGGATTTTTTGTTATTTTTACTATTAAAATAGTTAAAATCTTATATAAAAAGTGTTTGCTAATAGTTTTTAAATATTATATCATATTAAACGCTAACTAATTTTAGACTAGTTATTATGTAAAATTTTTATAGAGGTGCAAAATGAAAGATTATTCATACGAATTTATTAGAAACGTTGCTCTCATCGGTCACTCTGGTGAAGGCAAAACTTCAGTCGCAGAAGCTATGATGTTCGAAGCTAAGACAACAACACGTCTTGGTAAAGTAGATGATGGAACATCAACAATGGACTATGATGATGAAGAAATTAGACGTAAAATATCTATTTCTATGGCTTTTGGATATGCTATCCATAAGAACAATAAGATCAACATCATGGACGTTCCAGGATTCTTTGATTTCGAAGGTGATATGATTGCTGCATTATCTGCAACAGATTCAGCTATTATCGTTACACAAGCTTCAGGATCATTAACAGTTGGTACAGAAAGAGCTATTGATGTTTGCTCAGAAATGAAAGTTCCAGCATTATTATTCGTTAATGGTGTAGAAAAAGAAAACGCAGATTTCTTCGCAACAATTGATGCAATTTCAGCAAATTATCCATCAGTTATACCAATTGAAGCTCCAATCATGAAGGGCGGAAAGATGGTAGGTTATGTAGATATCTTATCTGCAACAGCTTATGACTTAACAAAGAAAAAGATCGATATGCCAGCTGATTTAGAAGGCAAAGTATCTCAAATCAAAGATAAGTTAATGGAAATGGTAGCTGAATCAGACGAAGAACTTACACTTAAGTTCTTTGATGGTGAAGAATTTACACCAGAAGAAATCAGACGTGGTTTCTTAGTAGCTATTGATAACGGTGCATTTATTCCAGCAATCGCAGGAAATGCAACACCACCAGTAGGAATTGTTAACTTATTAGACAGAATCGTAGACTTATTACCAAACCCAGAACAAATCCACGAATATAAGGGAACAAAAGATGGCGCAGCAGTAGAACTTAAAGTAGATCCAAGCAAACCATTTGTTGCTCAAGTATTCAAGTCAGTAGTAGACCCATATGCAGGAAAGATGAATATCTTTAAGGTTATCCAAGGTAAAGTTTCATCTGGTGATACAGTATGGAATGCAACACAAGGCAAACCAGAAAGAATTGGTACAATCTACGTAGTATGTGGTAAGAAACAAGAATCAGTTGCATCATTAAGTGCAGGTGATATCGGTGCTTTCTCAAAACTTGCAAATACATTCACAAATGATACACTTTGTGATCAATCTGCAAAGATTACAGTAGACCCAATTAAGTTCCCATCTCCAGTTATCTCATTAGCAGTAACAGCTCCAAAGGATGAGGAAAAGGTTATTCAACAATTAATTAAGATGCAAGATGAAGATCCAACCTTTAAGGTTGAAAAGAATATTGAAACAGGTGACGTTCTTGTTTCAGGTCTTGGTGAAGCTCAATTGGACATCATGTGCAGAAAGGTTAAGAATAAGATTGGTTTAGACTCTGCAACTAGAGCACCACGTATTCCATATCATGAAACAATTAATGGTGTTGCATCAGCTGAAGGTAAACATAAGAAACAAAACGGTGGTGCAGGACAATTCGGTGACGTATTTATTAAATTCGAACCAGGCGCAGCAGATGGATACTATGAATTCGTAGATGCTATCGTTGGTGGTGCAGTTCCAAACAACTTCATCCCAGCAGTAGATAAGGGATTAAGAGAAGCTATTCAACACGGTGTATTAGCTGGATATCCAGTATACAACTTAAAGTGTACACTTTATGATGGAAAATATCACCCAGTAGATAGTAAAGAAATCGCTTTCGTAACAGCAGCAAGATTATCATTCCAAGAAGCTTTACCAAAGGCAAATCCTTGCTTCTTAGAACCAATCTACAAAGTAGCTATTACAGTTCCAACTGAATTCCAAGGTACAATTCTTGCAGACGTAACATCTCAAAGAAGAGGACAAATTATGGATTCATTAACAACTGGTAAGAAGACAACTATTACAGTTGAAGCTCCATTTGCAGAATTATATCGTTATGCAACAGACTTACGTTCAATGACACAAGGTAAGGGACGTTTCACAATGGAATTCGTTCGTTACGATGTAGTACCACAAATGTACAATAAGGGAATCATTGAAGATGCTAAGAAGAGAGCAGAAGAAGATGCTGCAAGAAAAGCAAATCAATAATATGAATAATCTATAAAAATTAATATAAAAGGAGAGGTTAATTCCTCTCCTTTTTAAATACTTTGTATTTAAATTATTTGTAAAGTAATGGCAAACATTGTTCTATGAACATTCCATATCTTGGATCTGCTTTACCAGCAATTGATACCTTAATTACTTCATAACAGAAGTTGACTGCAGCTTGAGCTGCTTTTTCTTTTGCCATACCAGATGCAATCTTTCCCATAAATACTGAAGATAAAATGTCTCCAGCACCATGAATGTATTGATCTACCTTTTTGTTGTATTGGAAAGAAATTCTTCCAGATGGATCTAATAGGGCAGTACCAATTGTATCATCATTAGGTGAAATTCCGGATAAAAGCACTGTTTTATAACCATTATGATGTAATATCCTTAAAATCATTCTAGCATTTGCCTCATTTGGCTCTAAATCTAAAGATAAACCTGCAAGCATCTTACTTTCAGTAAAGTTTGGCATAAGTATATCTGATAATTTACATAATTCAATCATTTTGTCTTTATATGCCTCATCAAAAATAGCATATAATTTTCCATCCTCAGCCATAGCTGGATCAACAGCAATAATAGTACCTTTCTTTTTTAAGGATTTTGCAATTGTTATGGCATTTTCTACAGTTGGTATGGATCCTAAGAATCCAGAGTAAAAATAATCAAAATGATAATCCAATTTTTCCCAGTGCTTATATGCTGGCATCATATTATCTGCAAGGTCTATAAAGGTAAAACCTTTAATTCCTGCAGTTTGCGTAGATAAAAGTGAAGTAGGAAGGCCTACAATCTCTTGTCCGCATGCATTAATAATAGGAATAGCAGCTGTTAATGAGCAACGACCAATGGACGAATAATCTTGAATAGATAATATAACCTTATGTGCCATTTATTATCTCCTTTATTTCACATTAAATAGATTATATTATAAATAATATTTTAATTCAATATTGAATCTATTGATAAATATATTTGTCTAAAATGTATTTTAATGCTATAATGCTATCACTGTGCTAGACGGGGAGTTAGCGGTGCCCTGTAAACTGCAATCCGCTATAGCAGTGTTGAACGCTATCCTAGGCTTATTTTATGGCTGGTTGCACATGGCAAGGAATGTTGATAACAAGGTCCCGTGCAATATCATGCTGTGAACCGAGTCAGGGCCTGACCGCAGCAGCTCTAAGCAGATTTTGGTGTGTGCCATGGGGAAGCTTTGAGGGAGTCACCTACCATGTTTCCACGGCGGTAAAGTATGTCGAAGATAGTGCACAGCAATAAAAAACACGTCCTATAAATGGGCGTGTTTTCTATATTCTAACCGTGTCTTTTTATTATTTTACGTCTCTTGCTTTGAATGTTAGAGCAGAGATTACAGAGCATATTGCAATAACAAAAATTGGTATTACAATTATCTCAACTAAGATGGTTGTGTCGTATGAATCAAGGTTTCCTGCAAGAGAAATTAAGTTTGCTGGAAGTCCGTACATTGCATACTTTAATGGATGATTTCCTTCAATAAATGCAGCAATAGAAACAAGCAATGATTCTGTTAAAACAACACCAATATTTATTGCTATTGATCCGCCTAAATTTCTAATTAAATAAGCAATCATTATACCTAGAGCAACGTTAGCTACATTTACTAAACAAGATAGTGCAACAGATCTAAATATATTTGCAATTTCTGTAGCTGTCCAACTTTGTACTCCAAAGAAGCATAAGTTCAAAATTGCAGATAAAACATATAATCCTATTGTATAAACAATAGTTACACCTGCAAGAATAACTAATTTAGATAAATATAACTCAGTTTTGTTGTTACCTCTAGAAATTCTGAGTTTTGTGAATCCGCTCTTGAATTCTTTACAGATAAATATTGTTGTAACAATTACAAATCCTAATACGAAATTACTGCTATTAGGGGATGTAATTAATGAATCTTTTGCAGATATTGCAATAAACTCTTCTGCCATTGGTTCATCTAAATCCATACCAATTCTTAATATATAATATATTAATCCGTATGAAATTAGCATTAATGCAAAGTAAACAATAGGTAGAATCCAAGTCCACTTTGCGTATTTGAACTTATATAAATCAGCTTTTAAAATGTTAGAAAATGTCTTCATGTTCTTTTACACCTCCTAACATTTGAATTAATTGTTCTTCAAGGTTATCTTCACATTTAGATACTTCCTTAATTGTTACGCCACCTTCAAGAAGAATGTTTTCAATATTAGATATTGTTTCGTCTTCTTTATAAATATGTATTGTATTGTTAGGGAGGATATCAAAATGACTGCCATTTGGATATGTTTGAGCAATAATAGGAACTGCCTTCTTAATATCGCTTACAACAACCTTTATAAATGGTCTAGACATACCTTGCAATTCTTCGCCTCGTATTTCTTTAACGAGTCTACCGTTTGCCATAACGCCATAACATGTTGCCATCTTACTTAATTCAGCAAGTAAATGAGATGAAATTATGATGGTTACACCACATTTCATATTGAGATCTAAAAGTAACTCACGAATCTCAAAAATACCTGTTGGATCCATACCATTTACAGGTTCATCTAAAATTAAAATTTTAGGAGATGCAATTAATGCAATAGCAATGGCTAATCTTTGCTTCATTCCTAAAGAGAACTTTTTAGCTGGTTTTTTGTCTTCTGGATCAAGTCCAACACATTGAAGTAATTTCTTTAATTTTTCATCATTATTGTATCCAATAGATGTTGCCATGTACTTCATATTTTGGAATGCAGACATGTCTCCGTCATATGATGGATAATCAAGAAGTGAACCAATACGCTTTAAAGCCTCATATTGAGGAATTTCAAGTTCATCATCATAAATTGAGATAGAACCAGATGTTGGTTTTGTAACTCCACAGATCATTCTAAGGAGTGTAGTCTTACCAGCACCATTTCTACCAATTAAACCATAAATATCACCCTTATGAATTGTCATAGACACTTCATCTACAACATTTAAAGCATCATATTTTTTGGTTAATTTGTTTGTTGTTAAAATCTTCATTAAGGATTCTCCTTAAAAGTTGATATTTGCTGGAGCGGATGACGGGAATCGAACCCGCCTCACAAGCTTGGGAAGCTCGTGTACTACCGATGTACTACATCCGCGCTTTTTTGCTAAAAAATATTCTATATTATTGCCTTTTAAAAGTCAAACAAAGCAGAAAAATCAAAATTAAATAATATTTAATTGACTTTAATGTGGACCATAACTATAATTTTTTAGACTAAAATAATTATTTTATAGAAGGAAAACATAAAAAATGTACAAACCAGTTGACTCAAATTTAAATTTCGTAGAGAGGGAAAAAGAAGTTTTAGAGTTTTGGAAAGAGAACAAAATTTTTGAAAAAAGTGTAGAAATGAATGAAGGTCATGAAGACTTCTCATTCTATGATGGACCTCCAACAGCTAATGGTAAACCACACATTGGTCATATCTTAACCAGAGTTATGAAGGATATTATTCCACGTTATAAGACAATGAAGGGATACCATGTTCTTAGAAAAGCTGGTTGGGATACACACGGATTACCAGTTGAAATTGAAGTTGAAAAATTACTTGGAATAGATGGAAAACCACAAATCGAGAAATACGGTATTGAACCTTTCATTAAAAAATGTAAGGAATCTGTATGGAAATATAAGGGTGAATGGGAAAAGATGTCCGAAAGAATTGGTTATTGGGCAGATATGGAAAACCCATATATTACATATGACGACAAATATATCGAATCTGTTTGGTGGGCATTAAAAACTATCGCAGATAAAGGTTTAATCTATAAAGGACATAAAATCGTTCCATATTGTCCACGTTGTGGAACAGCTTTATCCTCACACGAAGTTGCACAAGGATATAAGGATGTAGAAGAAGTATCAATATTCGTTAACTTTAAGTTAAAAGACGAAGATAATACTTATTTCATCGTATGGACAACAACTCCATGGACATTACCAAGCAATATCGCTCTCTGTGTAAATCCAACATCAGATTACACAAAGATTAAAGCAGAAGATGGTAAATACTACATCTTAGCAGATGCATTAATTTCTTCATTATTTGAAGAAGGTACATATGAAAAGGTTGCTTCCTATAAAGGAACAGATCTTGAAAGAGTTAAATACGAACCATTATTTGACTTTGTAGACGATGCTACAGCAGCAAAAGGTTACTATGTAACCTGTGATAACTATGTAACACTTACAGATGGTTCTGGTGTTGTACATATTGCACCAGCATTTGGTGAAGATGACTATAACGTAGGTAAGAGATATGGTATACCTGTAGTTCAATTAATAGATGAAACAGGACATTTCGTAGAAAATTGTGGAAGATACACTGGATTATTTGCAAAAGCAGCAGATAAACTCATTATCGAAGATCTAAAAGCTGAAGGTAAGTTATTTAAGGCAATGCCATTCACACACTCATATCCATTCTGTTGGAGATGTGATACACCATTGCTTTATTATGCACGTTCAAGCTGGTTCATTAAAGTTACAGCACTTAAAGAAGAATTATTAAAGTCCAATGCATCTGTAAACTGGATGCCAAACACAATTGGAACAGGAAGAATGGGTAACTTCTTAGAGAACGTTATAGACTGGGGTATCTCACGTAATAGATATTGGGGCACACCATTACCATTCTGGGTATGTAAAAAGTGTGGAAAAGTTCACGTAATTGGTTCTAAAGAAGAATTAAAAGCACGTGGCGGATTAAAAGAAGATATCGAATTACACCGTCCATATATTGATTCAGTTAAATTAGTATGTGAAGATTGTGGTGGAGAGATGGAAAGAACCCCAGAAGTTTTAGACTGTTGGTTTGATAGTGGTTCAATGCCATTTGCACAATTCCATTATCCATTTGAAAATAAGGAATTATTCGAGAAACAATTCCCAGCAGACTTCATTTCTGAAGCTATAGACCAAACAAGAGGTTGGTTCTATACATTGCTCGCTGTTTCTACATTATTATTCGACAAGTCTCCATTTAAGAACTGTATAGTTCTTGGACACGTCAATGATAAGAATGGAAAGAAGATGAGTAAACACTTAGGAAACGTTGTAGATCCATGGACAGTTTTAGATAAACAAGGTGCAGATGCAACAAGATGGTATTTCTATACATCTTCAGCACCATGGTTACCATCTAGATTCTATGCAGAAGCAGTATCCGAAGCACAACGTAAGTTTATGGGTACATTATGGAATACATACGCATTCTTCGTATTATATGCAGAAATAGATAAATTCAATCCAATGGAGCATAAACTTGAGGATCAAAAGCTCAATGTTATGGATAAGTGGATTTTATCTGAATTAAATTCTTTAATTAAGTTTGTAGATGAGGGATTAAATGAATACAAAATCACAGAAACATCTAGAAAGATTGAAGAATTCACAGATATGTTATCTAACTGGTATGTAAGACGTTCAAGAGAAAGATTCTGGGGTTCAACTATGACTCCTTCTAAAGAAGCAGCATACACAACCTTATATACAGTCTTAGTAACTCTTGCAAAGATTTCAGCTCCATTTGTTCCATTTATGTCTGAAACTTTATATCAAAACTTAGTTGTTAACTTTGATAAATCTGCTCCAGAATCAGTACATCTTTGCTCATTCCCAGTAGCAGATGATAAGTACATCAACAAAGTATTAGAAGCAGGTATGGAAGATGTATTACAAGTTGTTGTATTAGGTAGAGCAGCACGTTCTAAGATGAATTTAAAGAATCGTCAACCATTACCAAGACTTTTATACAATGGACACAAGCAATTAAGTGAAGAACTTAAGGAATTAGTTGAAGATGAACTAAATGTTAAAGAAGTTGATATTTCAGGCGATGAAGATTACATCGATTACGAAGTAAAACCACAACTTAAGACATTAGGACCAAAATATGGTGCTCTTTTAGGTGCAATTAGACAAGAATTAGCATCAAAAGCTAAAGATATTGTTAACACAGTAAAACAAAAGGGTGCTTACATATTCAAGGCAAATGATAAAGATGTTGAATTAACTGAGGAAGATTTACTTGTTTCTATCAAGAATAAAGAAGGATTCTCCGCAGAATCAGATGGAAATATGACAGTTGTATTAGACATCTCATTAACACCAGAACTTATCAAAGAAGGTTTTGAAAGAGAAATTGTATCAAAGATACAATCAATGAGAAAAGAAGCTGGATTTGAAGTTGTAGACCACATCATCGTTGGTTACAAAGCAGATGGTTCAGCAAAAGAAATCTTCGAGAGCAAATCATTCTTAAATGATGTTCTTGCAGATGATATCGTAGATACATTAGATGGTTATACAAAAGAGTGTAACATCAATGGTGAAAACGTAACAATTTCTGTAAAGAAGGTGTAATAAATGAAAATAGCTGAGGACTGGAAAGACTACGAAGTTATAGCCACAGGTGATGGCGAAAAACTAGAGCGTTGGGGCGATTATACATTAATCCGTCCAGATCCTCAAATTATTTGGCATGCTCAAAAACCACTTAGAGATTATAAAGGCATAGACGCTATTTATAATAGATCCAAAGAAGGCGGTGGAGCATGGACATATATTAATCCAATTCCTGAAGATTTTGTAATTTCATGGAACGATTTAAAATTCAAACTTAAATTAATGGGCTTTAAGCATACAGGTCTTTTCCCAGAACAAGCAGTTAACTGGAAGAGAATGCAAAAACTCATTAAAGAAGCAGGAAGAGAAATTTCTGTTTTGAATTTATTTGGTTATACGGGTGCCGCATCTGTTGCTTGTTTACAAGCAGGAGCTTCTGTTACACACGTAGACGGCGCTAAAGCCATGGTAGAAAGAGCTGGAGATAATGTAAGATTATCTGGCCTCGAGCATGCTAAGATGCGTTATATCATTGATGATTGCTTCAAATTCTGTACTAGAGAATTAAAAAGAGGCCATAAATATGATGCAATTATCTTAGATCCACCAAGTTTTGGCCGTGGTCCAAATGGAGAAAAATGGAAATTAGAAGAAGGAATATCTGAATTATTAGAGCTAGTTGCATCTTTACTTTCAGATAAACCTTTATTCCTATGCTTAAATTCATATACAACAGGAATACAACCTGGAGTTATGGCAAACTTGCTATCAATTGCCTTAAAAGGCAAAGCCGATATAGATTCGGATGAAATAGGTATCAAAACAAAAGAGAATAACATCATTCTACCAGAAGGATGTACTGCATTTGCAACATTCAAATAATGAGGAAACTATGAATATTACTTATCAAGATTTAAACATACTTTTTGAAGATAATCATATCTTGGTTGTTATGAAGCCAGCGAATGTCCCATGCCAAGCTGATGAAAGCAAGGATCCAGACATGCTCACTTTGTTAAAGCAATATTTAATTGAAAAGTACAACAAACCAGGAGATGCATACTTAGGACTGGTCCATCGACTAGATAGGCCAACAGGCGGTGTTATGGTTTTTGCTAAGACATCAAAGGCGGCATCTCGATTATCAGAGCAGATAAGAGCTGGTGAAGTAGATAAGAAATATATGTGCATTGTTGAAGGAGAACCTAAGGAACAATCTGGAAAACTGATTAATTACCTAAAGAAGTATGCTTCACAAAACATGATAAAAGTAGTTCCAATGGCTGAAGAAGGTGCAAAGTATGCTGAACTGGATTACAAAGTCCTGGAAACAAAGAAAGGTTGTAGTTTACTACAAATCAAACTGGTAACAGGTAGGGCACATCAAATCAGAGTTCAAATGGCTACAGCAGGATATCCACTGGTTGGTGATTATAGATACGGAAACGCTGGAAAATATAAGACACAAGTACCTCTATGTTTATGGTCAACTGAAATTAGATTCAATCATCCAATTTCCGGGAATTCAATGGTATTTAGAGTATATCCACCAGAAGAAGAACCATGGACACTGTTTAACGTTAATGCATTCTTGAGTATTAACATGAAAAATTACGATTATTAGAGGTTAAAGATAAATAAAATGGAATTTATAAATAAAACATTGGGCCAAATCATTAATGATAATGGCAAAATATACGCAGATAGGACTGCAATAAAATATACAACAAATAGTTACGAGAGAACTTGGAAAGAGTTAGACGAAGAAACCGATAGAATTGCTAAAGGTTTCATGGCTCTCGGCGTACAAAAAGATGATAAGATTGCTATTTGGGCAACAAACGTTCCTGAATGGTTCTTAACATTATTTGCCTCAGCAAAAATTGGAGCAGTTTTAGTTACAGTTAATACAAACTACAAAGTTTTCGAAGCAGAGTATCTATTATCTCAATCTGATACAAGAGTATTAGTCATGATAGATGGCTTTAAAGGAAACAGTTATGTAGACACAATTTATACATTAGTTCCAGAACTAAAAGATGCAAAAGATGGTGCAGTATCTTCTAAGAGATTACCATTCTTAAAGCATGTAGTATTTGCAGGAGATAACGAACCACAAGGTTTCTTGAACTTTAAGAAGCTTGAAAAGCTTGGTGAATCCATTTCAGATGAAGAATTCAAAGCAAGACAAGCAACACTTGATCCTCAAGATGTTATCAATATGCAATATACATCAGGAACAACAGGTTTCCCAAAGGGTGTAATGTTAACACATTACAATATCATTAATAATGGTTTAACAATTGGTGATGGTATGGCATTTACACCAGATGATAAACTCTGTATTGTTGTACCACTTTTCCATTGTTTCGGTCTTGTTCTTGCAACAATGGCATCTATAACACATGGAACAGAAATGGTTCCAGTTGAGGCATATTCGCCAGTACCTGTTATGAATGCTCTTTCATCAGAGCACTGTACCGCAGTTCACGGCGTTCCAACAATGTTCATTGCTATGCTTGAACATCCATTATTTGATCAATTTGATTTCTCAACTATGAGAACAGGTATTATGGCCGGTTCTCCATGTCCAATTGAGGTCATGAAACAAGTTGTAGAGAAGATGAATATGAGAGATATAGTAATTGTTTTCGGACAAACAGAGGCAAGCCCTGGATGTACCATGACAACTACAACAGATACATTAGAGAGAAGAGTTGCAACAGTTGGCAGACAATTCCCAGGAGTTGAATGTAAGATTGTTGACCCAGAAACACATAAAGATCTTCCTCCTAATACACCAGGTGAATTCGTTGCACGTGGATATAATATCATGAAAGGATATTACAAAATGCCAGAAGCAACAGCTCAAGCTATTGATAAAGATGGTTGGTTACACTCAGGTGATTTATGTACATGTGATGAGGAAGGCTACTACAAAGTAGTAGGAAGAATAAAAGACATGATTATTCGTGGTGGTGAAAACATCTATCCAAAGGAGATCGAAGAATTCCTTTATACATGTCCAAAGATTAGTGATGTACAAGTCATTGGTGTTCCAAGCAAAGCATATGGCGAAGAAGTAATGGCATGTATTATCTTAAAGAAAGGCGAAACCATGACCGAAGACGAGGTCAAGGAATTGGTTAAAGCAAATATGGCAAGACATAAAGTTCCAAAGTATGTTTGGTTTATGGATGCATTCCCAGTAACAGCTAGTGGAAAGATCCAAAAGTTCAAACTTCGTGAACAAGCTATCGAAATGTTCAAGTTGCAAGAAGCAGCTAATATTGAAACAGCATAAGGAGGGGAGATTATGAAATTATGTTTTTCAACTATAGGATGTCCAGATTGGGGATTTAAAGAAATATTCTCAGTTGCAAAAGATTTAGGATATGATGCAGTTGAAGTTAGAGGTATAGCTAACGAATTAAATGCACCATCCATGAAAGAATTCTCAGATGACCTTGAAAAAACAAAGGTATATTTAAAAAATATAAACATTACAATCCCTATCTTTGTTTCAGGTGCATGTCTTGCAGATAATGCTAAAAAAGATACAGCTGTATTAGAGGCAAAATCATATATTGATTTAGCTCAAAAATTTGGTGCTAAATATATTAGAGTTATGCCAACAGATAGACCATTTGATACAGGTAATGCAGATATTAAACTTTGCGAAAAGCAATATAAAGAAGTTGTAGACTATGCAAAGGGTAAAGGTGTTACTCCTTTAATGGAAACAAATGGTATATTTGCAGATACTAAACTCTTAAAAGAGTTCTTAGATAATATCGGTGAAGGTGGAGGTGCTCTTTGGGATATTCATCATCCATACAGATATAACGATGAATCTATTTCAGAATCTATCAATAATCTTGGAAGTTACATCAAACATGTACACTTAAAAGACAGTGTAATGGAAAAGGGTAAGGCAAAATACAAGATGATGGGATATGGTGATATTCCAGTTGAGGATGCAATCAATGCATTATTAGACAACAATTATCCAGGATATTACTCACTTGAATGGGTAAAGAGATGGAACCATGATCTAGAGGATCCAGGAATTGTTTTTTCTAACTTTGTAAACTTTATGAGAAGATTTAATTAAAAATATTCCCATCCATTCGGATGGGATTTATTTTATTTTAGTAGTTTTTCTAATTCTTCAATTTTTGTTTCGTAGGTATTTAATTCTTTTAAGATATCTGAACTTTCAACGTTTTCTACAAAACCTTTTCCTTTAATGAATCGTTTCTTATTATTCTTTATGGCTAATACTTCAGCCTTATCTAATTTCATTATGTAATCTATTATCTTTTCTTTTGTTAAATCAAACTTGAGGAGTAGGGAGATTGCTATCTTTTTTGCTACTTCTTCATCGTTTTCTCCATTAGATATAAATTCAAGATTTTTCTTGATGGTTTCCGGATTAGCAGTCGCTAAAATGTTTTTGGATAATAAATTATATTTATTCTTGTCAATAAATGGCTCTGTATTGTCTCTAAAATATCTTTTCAATACTGGTATCAATTCAATGTCTAAATTGGATTTTAAACCATTAAGATAAGTCTCAATGAATATTTCATTAGAAATACCAGTAAGCATATTGGTTAAATCTGCAGATTCTTGTGTTTCTGTCTTGTTAACATTGATATCTGTGCTACCTAAGAAGCCATCATTACCCTCAGATGTTATCATCTCAGATGTAATAATAATGTATTCCAAACTTTCCTCATCAATAGGACATGCTAAGAAATACTTATTATCTTTGCCAAATAATCTTAAAATCTTTAAAAGTGCAAAGGAATATATTTCTTTATTGGATAAAGTGAATACAGATGGGATTCCTAATACTAAATCCGCGCCATTTTCAATTGCCAAATTTGCATAATTGACTGGGTTAGAATTAAGAAAATCACCGTTATTCGCAATATATTTATTTAAGATGACACACATTAAATCAGGCTTAACTTGTTTCTTTGTTTGCTTGATTTCTTTAATGGTTGTTTCATCAAAGTAGTTATACTCACCAAAAATTACACAAATATTCATGGACTTTCCTTTTAATTGTTGCTTTTACTTTTTTAAGTAATTATAATTATAAACAATTATAACAATTTACGCAAATAATTCATATTTTAGAAGGAGAAAATATATGTCTTTCGTTGATAGTTTATTAAGCAGAGCAGCAAAATATGGTAAAACAATTATGTTAGCTGAAGGTGATGACAAAAGAGTCGCTAAAGCAGCAGAAATTTTAACAGAAAAGAAAGTATGTAAAGTTGTATTAGTTGGTAATGAAGATGCAATCAAAGCTAAGTTCCCAGAAATCAATTTAACAGGTGTAGCTTTCGATGATCCAGAAACTAGTGCAAATACAGCAAAATATGCAAACCTTTTATACGAACTTCGTAAAGCAAAAGGTATGACAGAAGAAGCTGCATTAAACATGGTAAAAACAAACAAAATGTTCTATTCTGCATGTGCTCTTAAGAGCGGAGATGTAGATGGTGTTGTTGGTGGTGCAGTTTATTCATCAGCAGATGTATCAAGAGCAGCTTTTATGGTTGTAAAACCAGCTCCAGGTATCTCATCAGTATCTAGTTGTTTCATTATGGTTCCACCAGAAGGATTCAAATATGGTGATCATCCATTCATTTTCTCAGACTGTGCAGTTATTCCATATCCAACAGCAGAACAACTTGCAGATATCGTTGTAGCAGCAGCAGATTCTTGTAAGAAAATTCTTGAAATCGAACCAAAAGTTGCAATGCTTTCATTCTCAACAAAGGGTAGTGCAAAACACGAATCTACAGAAAAGGTTATTGCTGGATACAATATCGTAAAAGAAACACATCCAGAAATCGATGTAGATGGTGAATTACAATTAGATGCATCTATCGTTGAAGTAGTTGGAAAACAAAAGGCTCCAGAAAGCAAAGTTGCAGGTAATGCAAATACATTAGTTTTCCCTAACTTAGATGCAGGTAATATCGGATACAAACTTGCTCAAAGATTTGGTAATTGTATGGCAATTGGACCAATCATGCAAGGTTTAGCCCTTCCTCTTAATGACTTATCTAGAGGTTGCGTTGCAGAAGATATCGTTTGTGTTGCAGCTATCGCAGTTTTACAAGGAATTAAATAAGATATTATACAAAGTATAATAAATAAGGAGTAACAATGAAGATTTTCGTTATTAATGCAGGAAGTTCATCACTTAAATATCAAGTTATTGATATGACAAATGAGACATTATTAGTTAAGGGTAATGTTGAAAGAATTGGAATAGACGGAACATTTATTAAACAAAAGAGAGCAGATGGTAAAACATACGAAATTCAAAAGAATTTAGAAAACCATTCAGAAGCTTTAAAATTAGTATTTGATGCAATCACAGATAAAGATGCTGGTGTTATTAAATCACTAGATGAAATCGGTGCAGTTGGACATAGAGTTCTCCATGGCGCAGAAGATTTCTCAGAATCAGTTATTGTAGATGATGAAGTATTAAGACTTTGTGACAAAAACACAGAATTTGGACCACTCCATATGCCAGCAAATGTAGGTTGTATTAGATCTTGTATGGCATTAATGCCAGGTGTTCCTCAAGTTGCAGTTTTTGATACAACATTCCATGCAACAATGGAAAAGAAAGCATATTTATATGCTATCCCATATGATCTTTATACAAATTACAAGATTAGAAAGTATGGTTTCCATGGCACATCTCACAACTATATTTCACACGAAGCATTAAAATATTTAGGAAATCCAAAGGCAAAGATTATCACATGTCACCTTGGCAATGGTTCATCTATTGCAGCAGTTGATGGTGGAAAGTGTATTGATACATCTATGGGATTCACACCTCTTGAAGGTTTAATCATGGGAACACGTTCTGGTAACATTGATCCAGCTGCAGTTGAATTTGCAAGAAAGAAGATGGATATGAAGGCAGAAGACGTTGTTAATTTCCTTAACAAAAAGTGTGGTGTTTTGGGTATCACAGGAAAGACATCAGACTTCAGAGATTTAATCCAAATGATCAATGATGGCGATGAACAAGCAAAGCTTGCACTAGATATGTTTGCACTTAGAATTAGAGAATATATCGGAGCATATTCTGTCGCTTTAGGCGGAGTAGATGCAATCGTATTTGCTGGTGGTATCGGTGAAAACAACTCATACGTAAGAGAATTAGTTCTTGAAGGAACTGAAGTATTCGGTGCAAAAATCGATAAAGAAAAGAACAAAGTTGCATCCACAGGAAATATTGAAGAAATTTCCGCAAAAGATAGCAAAGTAAAGATTATAATTATCCCAACAAATGAGGAATTAATGATAGCAAGAGATACACTAAGATTGGTTTCACAAAAATAATTAATAGTGTTTGACTTAGTTATTATTATTTATTATAATCTCACTCGCATATAAAGTAAGTTATTCGGAGGATATAGATATGGCAGTCCCAAAGAGAAAAACATCAAAGTCAAGAACAAATTCACGTTTCGCAAATTGGAAATGTAAGAAAGTTCAACTCGTTGAGTGTCCACAATGTCATGCATTAATTAAGCCACATACAGCTTGCCCAAAATGTGGATATTACAATGGTGAACAAGCTTTCGTACCAAAGTCAAAAGAAGAAAAAGAAGACTAATAAAAACATGAGGGACTTTAACAAAAGTTCCTCTTTTAATAATTATGACAAAGATAATAGTTGATGCTTTCGGTGGAGATTACGCTCCAAAAGAAATAATAGATGGTTCTATTCAAGCTCTAAAAGAAGAGCAAGATTTATCCATAGTATTAGTTGGTAAAGAAAAAGAGATTAATGACATTATTTCATCATATAATGATGAATCTTTAAGCAGTAGAATTGAAGTTGTAGATGCTCAAGACATTATCACTAACGATGATGTTCCAACAGAAGCAATAAGACATAAAACAGAGAGTTCTATTGTTAAAGCAATGAAGAGATTAAAAGAGGATGATGAGTGTCAAGGATTTGTTTCTGCAGGATCTACAGGTGCAGTTTTAGTTGGTGCAACTTTAATTGCTGGAAGAATTCAAGGAATCAATAGACCAGCACTTGCTCCATTCTTACCAACAGTAACTGGCGGACAAGTCATTTTATGTGACTGTGGTGCAAATATTGAGTGTAAAGATATAAATATCTTACAATTTGCTCACATGGGAACAGCTTATGCAAAAGCAAATGGTATTGAAAATCCAAAAGTTGGACTCCTTAATAATGGTGCAGAAGAACATAAAGGCACACAACTTAATAGAGATGCATATGCTTTACTTAAAGAAGATAAGAAACTCAACTTTGTAGGAAATTGCGAAGCAAGAGATATTTTATCTGGAGATTATGATGTAGTTGTTGCAGATGGTTTCAATGGCAATATTGCACTTAAATCCTGCGAAGGCACAGCTAATGCTATCTTTGCTCTATTAAAAGATGGAATTATGAAGGGTGGATTAAGAGCAAAACTCGGATATTTACTCTTAAAACCAACATTTAAAACTTTAAAGAAGAGAGTAGACTACAATGATAACGGTGGAGCATGCTTCTTAGGCGTTAATAAGGTCATTGTTAAGTCGCACGGTGCATCCAAAGCAAAATCTATTAAGGCATCAATACTTCAATGCTCAGGGCTTATAAAGGCCGATGTAGTGGGTAAGATTAAAGAAGGAATAGCAAAAGAATAATGGATTACAAAGTAATTGAGGAAAAAATCGGATATAAATTTATAAATAAAGACTTGCTAGATAGAGCCTTTACTCATAAATCATATAATACAAATCCAGAATCACACTATGAAGCACTCGAATTTTTAGGAGATGCAATAGTGGAAATGGTTGTATCCGAAGAATTATTCAAACAAAATCCATGTTTCACAGAAGGAAAATTAACATCCGCAAGAGCAGCTTTTGTTATGAAATCCTCACTTGCAAAAATTACAGACAAATTAGACCTTGTAAAATACATGAAATTAGGCAAGGGAGAAAGCAAAGATAAGATCAATAATGATGACAAAAGAAAGTGTGATTTATTTGAGTCTTTAGTTGCTGCAATCTACCTTGATTCTAACTCATTTGAAACAGTTAAAAAATTCATTTTAAATAACATTAATTTTGACTTAACTAATCTCAAAGAGATTAAACACTCAAACCCAACAGATTATAAGAGTGAAATTAATAGGGTATATCCAGGTCCAAAACATGTGGTCGAATATAGACTAAATTCAGATACTTTACTAGACAATAATACACACCAATTTGAGGTGTTTTTATTAGTAGATGGTAAGGTAGTTGGAAAGGGTGTTGCTTCTACCATAAAAAATGCTGAAGGAAAGGCTGCAAAAGAGGCATTAAATAAGTAATATTGTTTCATGAAACATTGAAATTTTTATTGTAAAATGAGAATTCTTATGTTATAATTTTGTAAAATTATGATATAAGGATTTTTTATTTATGATTCTTGAAAAGGTTGAATTCCACGGTTTTAAATCGTTTGCAGACAAAATCGAATTAACATTCAATAATGGTGTTACTGCAATTATTGGACCAAACGGATGTGGTAAATCTAATTTCGCTGATGCTATCAGATGGACATTAGGTGAGCAAAGTTCCAAACAATTGCGTGGTACATCAATGCAAGATGTCATTTTCGCTGGTACTGAACACAGAAAGAGCTTATCTTATTGTGATGTATCTATTTACTTTAATAATGAAGATCATAAAGTATTTCCAAATCTTTCTTATGATCAAGTAATCATTACTAGAAAGTTAGATAGAAGTGGTAACAGTGAATATTTACTCAACAATAGTAATGTTAGATTAAAAGACATCATTTCTTTATTACATGATACTGGTATCGGTAAAGAAGGTTATTCCATCATTGGACAAGGAAGAATTAGTGCAATTGTTTCCAAAAAACCAGATGAAAGAAGACAAATCTTCGAAGAAGCCGCAGGAATTTCCAAATTTAGAGCACAAAAGAACGAAGCAGAAAGAAACCTTGAAAGAACAAAGTTAAATTTAGATTCTCAAATTGAATTAATTAATGAAATAGAAAAGACTTTAAAACCATTGAGAAAACAAGCAGAAGATGCAATGGTTTACTTTGATTTAAAAGAACAATTAAAGTCTGAAGAAATTAATGCATATATTTACATGTATGAAAACAATAAATCTATGAAAGATAGAATCAAAGATAGATTATCCAAGATTCTTGAAGATTTAGATAATACTGAAGAAGCCTATAAGAAAGTATTAGCAGAAAGTTCTGAAGCATTTACTGAAAACTCCGGCATGGACCAAGCTATTAATGCATATAATGCAGAACTTACAACATTAAAAGTAGATGCTGCACATTTAGCAGGAGATTTAAAACTTGTTCAAGAAAAAATCATGCATCTTCAAGAAGATAAACAAAGATGTTTAGAAGAAATTGCGGAAATTGAAGAAGATATAAATAGTCATGATACAGATATTAAAGCAGCAAATGATAAAAAGGCTGATTTAGAAAAAGAACATAAAGAATTGTCTGAAGAATATGAGGCTGTAAACAAATTATATAAAGAAGTTTCAAAAACAGCAGAGGATTCAAACATTCAATATGTTAAATCACTTGAAGAATTAAGATCACTTCAATCTAATTTAGTTGTATATAAATCTGATAGAGCAAGTAATGAAACAAGAAAAGAATCATTGGAAAAAATG
>Ga0256405_10005045_pt1 | contig 23558 bp, 16 predicted proteins | sample RumenRJG_02DNA_FD_189096 | JGI IMG/M metagenome (GOLD analysis project Ga0256405, IMG submission 189096) | Bovine rumen microbial communities from Lethbridge, Alberta, Canada - RJG_02 | ecosystem: Host-associated > Mammals > Digestive system > Stomach > Rumen | place: Canada: Alberta... | reverse complement strand
ACCATAAACGGAAGAACGGTTTTTATTTCCGCGGAATCGGTGAATGTCGTGGCGGTGGAGGACTTGTAGATACCGTCGGCCAGAATGTCGATTTCAGGAGCAAGACCGGCCCAAGGCAGACTCAGAATATTCTGTACCTGGCCGGCAACCGTCCGTCGTGAGGCATCTGCGCTGCCGGAGGAAAATGCTATGTCGTTTATATCGTTCCATCCGCTGCCATAGCCGTTTACCGGAATGCGCCGTACGGTGCCCGATGACGGAAGAAGCTTCTGGCTGACCTGCGCGGAGGTGCTCAGCGTGTATCTGGTGTTGCCGGAACCCGGCGTAAAGTCCGCGGATGCTGATGATTTCTGGGTGATGCTCCAGGCGTTCGCATCAGCCGTTGTCTCTCCTTTTAGCGTGACCGGCAGATGCAGCGGATCCAGCTTGAGTTCGGCGCCGTTGCTTTTGGACAAGGTTTTGCCGTAATGGTCATACCGGTAGGATTCTGATGCCGAGAGCATACCGAGAATCGGTACGGTGGTTGCCGCGCGGTGTCCTGCGTTCGACAGCGGATCGTCTCCTGCGCGGTGTGACATGTCACCTGAAAGCTGAATGGTTGCGGCGGTGACCGCCGCGCCGGTACTGCCCGAGAACGCTGATTCTGTTTTCTGCGTGTATGCGCCGTTCTGTATAGTGGCGGCGCCGGAGCCGCTTGCATGTGCGGAAAAATCCTGCAGCAGCGGAAAGGCTCCCGCGCTGAGCAGTACGCCGTCTTTTTTCCATGCGGCCGTGGCGGCATCTTGCACGATATAGCGCGGATCTATGCCGGACAGATACAGCTCGTCAAAACAAAATTCGCCGCTTGTATATGCCGTATCGCCGGGCGCCGTGTTCACCGTCATTTTCAGGCGCACCGGAACCACTCCGGTCTGTATGGTTTTTACTGCGGAACCGGTGAGCGTGGTGCCGTCTATCTTTAACTTTTTCTCCGCGGGCAGGATCGTAAGCTTATGCCATTCGTCCGCCGCCGAAATATAGTTTTTCAGGTCGGCGGCTGAGATTTCGATGTGCACGGCAGTATTGCCCTGCGCCTGTATACCTGCGGCATCGCGGTCCAGAATAAAGGTGAGCGCAGGATCATCAGAAGGGGTCTGAAGCGCTTTTGTACTGCTGTACGTGTACCGGAAGTACATGCTGATTTCACGGTACGGACTCAGGTCTATTTCTGTAAAATAGCGCGACACGATGATGTTGTTGTCGGTCTGCGTAATTTTTGTGCCTGCGTTTGCTCCGGTATATGCCGGATAGCTCCAGAAAAGTTTCTGTACATTGTTTTTTGACGTGTTGAACCGCCGTATGTCACTGTTGCTCAGCGTGTCCGTGTCCTGGGCGGTTGTGACGGTGATATGGTCCTTCTGCGCGGTGAAAATACCCTGCGTGGTGATTTCGCAGGGGCCTGCCAGAATGGTGCCCGAGCAGTTGCGGGCAGTTATCGCTGTGTTTTCTTTCATGACAACGATAAGCCTTGCATTGTAGTACGCGGTGAGCCGGGCGCGGTCTTCATCCCTCAGGCGTACAGAAACATATTTGCCGGATTTTAGCTCCGCCCAGCTGCCCGCCGCCGGGTCAAACTTAGTGAGCACATCGCCTTTGTTGTAGTCATAGGCTGCGGAATTGGTTCCATCGGAACCGGTTCCATTGGAACCGGAGCTGTAGATGTGCCAGGTAGGTACGGATGATGAGTCCTCTACGGTAAAGTCGCTGCTTGCCTGCACGCCGAGCTGCAGATACAGGTCGTACTCCTGCTTTGATGCATCTTCTGACAGCAGCGCTATCGTGAATTTTGTGGCCGAAGCAAGCGCGGCGCCGGACGGAAGTTTTATGGCCGTGGCGGCCCACGGCCTGCCGGATGGCGTTGTGCCGCTCCAGCTGCTGAAATCCCATGACACGGGAACGATATAGCCTGAGACCGCGCTGCTCGTGGTTCCTTCCGCCGCCTTGACCGAACCGTTGTAGCTGTCGGAAAGTACAGGCATGGTTACTGTTCCGTCTGCAGCCTCAGCAGGCCGCTTGTTCAGTACGGGCACGAATCCCGAGGGCAATGAGACTGCGGCGTTCTTGGTCAGGTACGAGGTCTGCGGTGCGGCGTCGCTCATACCCAGAATGCGGTAGTAGCCGGTGGTGTTCAGCTGCTCCGCCGTTACTGCCGCAGTGTTCGACAGCTCAAGATCAGGTGTTTTCCACGCCGTTCTGGTTGCGGCAGCGGCGAACCCCGGCATGGATGACGAAGCGTCCGCATATTTTTTGTCAGGACTGTATGCCCAGCGCGTTGAAACCGACAGGTCCGTACTGAGCGCGGGCGTAAAATTCCAGAGAAAACCGGCGGCTGCGGTGACGGCTCCGCTGTCAGAAGATGCGCTGTCTTCGTACCAGGTGATGTAGATACGGTCGCTGTCCGACACGGATACTGAGGGAGTGACCGTGCCTGATTCTGCGTCGTAGGAAACGTTACTGTCTATGACGCCGTTTTTATAGACCTGCACGGTACCGGGAACGGCTTTTGTACCGATGTCGAACCGTGCGACCGGTGTGTAGGTTCTGAGCCGCACCGTCAGATCTGAGGGCTCCTGGTAGCCGAGGTACCATCCCGGATATGCGTCCGCAAACGGATAGCGCACGCGCGGTTCCCGAGCCGCATCGGCCGAAGGCGTGCTGCCGAATGCGTAGACATCGGCATAGGTACGTTTGTCGGAAAAAAAGTCATCCGACACAAATGTCACGTCATCGGCAGTCTCTGCCAGATACAGCGAGGATTCTTTTCCTGTGGAAGCCGAGACTACACGCACGTCATCGGCGGCTGTTGTGCCGCCGTCATAGCGGTACGCTGCGGCGAACGGTGAAAAGCCGGCCGGGTGCTGTACTAAAAGAAGCTGCGTGCCCGGGCCGTTCCTGAACCGGGTAAAAAAACCGTCCGTAGACGTGCCGCCCGGGTCCGGCGTGCTGCCGCTGCCGCCGTAAGAAAAGGAAGCTACGTTCGGTACGGTCACGGCATCATCACTTTCTGCTGCGGAACCGAAATAGTCCTGCACGGCTCCGAGAAATCCGCTGCCCTTTGCTGCCCGGGTACCGTCAGCGTTACGTACGTTCGTTCCGTAGGTTCCGAGCGCGGCCCGTACCGTTTCTGCTGCTGTTCCGGTAAACTCTATCGCTACGGCGGGCAGTACGCCGTTCTTTTTTGCAGCGCCCGCATCTGAAGACAGCAGCAGCTGGCTGCGGGCAGGCAGCGTCATCCATTGGGATGATGCGAGCTTTTTATATGTCCTGCCGTTTTCGTCTTTGTAGCTTCCGCCGCTCGACTCTACGTACACCGCGGATACGGCCGCGGTTATGGTGTCTGCCGGCAGCACGTAGATCTGCCCCGTAAGCCAGCCGGATGGAGCGATATCCTTGTCGGAGACATTATTAAAGCCGTAGTATGTTTTATCATGCGACTCAAGCATGTCGTACCGGAATGCAAAGTCTCCGGTCCATTTCCGGCCGTCCCCGGGATCGGCGAAATGCAGCGATACGCCGGGCGCCTGATTGTTTCCGCCGCCGATTCCGCGGTTTACCTGGTCAATGGAATAGGAGGAAGGAAAAACGATGCCCCTGTTCGCAACTCGGGCTTCCTTGAGCGCACCGTCACCGCGGTAGCCTGCGGCCACGGTGTTTTTATCAAAGCCGTCGGCAAATGATGCCTCAAAGTACCATGTTTTATTCAGCATGAACCATACGGTCATGTCCACCTGCTGCGCCATCACCGGCGATCCCGCCGACAGCGTGAACGGAGTGCCGAAACCGAAGCTTGCCTCCGACGTCTGCTTGAGTACGGTCTCCCAGTAGCCGTCCGCAAGGAATTCGATATGCTTGTCATTGATCTGGTATTGAAATAACGATGCCGGAGTTTCCTGCGCAGGCGCAAGCGCTGATTCATCGAACACGATTGCGCCCGCACCGCTTGCCTGCGTGCGGTTCATGTCGTCCGCATGCACCGGGGTTTTTAGTCCTGCGGCAAGCAGCAGAGGCAGTATATATATGAGCAGACTGTTCTTTTTTGTTTTTGCAGGGTCAATCAGCCGTGCCTTCTGTATGCGGCTTGCAGGATTTTTTTTCTGCAGCGCAAGTATAGCCTGCTCGACCTTCTGCTTTTTTGCCTGGCCGAAATCAAACAGATCCTGCTGAGCGGGGCCGGAATCCACGTTCTGAAGTCCTACGCCGAGCAGCCGTATACCGCGTCCCTGCTCATATTTTGTATCGAACAGCCTGCTGATACGTTCATATAAATCATCTGTAGAAGTGACGATGCCGTCTCCGGTCTCCTGTATGGAGACGGTTGAAAAGTCTTCATAGCGTATTTTCAGCATGACGGTCTTTGATGAAAGCTTTTCGTCAAGCAGCCGGAACATGACTGTCTGGCACAGCTCCATAAGCTGCGTGCCGATCGTATAGCGGTCCGTCAGATCAAAAGGATAGGTTGACTCGTTGCTGATCGAATGGCTTTTTGCCGGCTCGAATGTCTCCACTTCGTTGCCGCGTACCGCATTGTACAGGAATGTGCCGGTGGCTGAACCGAACAGCGTGACAAGTATCTGGCGGGAATGTTTGTATACATCCTGCGTGGTCCTGAATCCTGCTCTATGCAGCCGGTCAAGCGTCTTGGAGCCGATGCCCCATACTTTTTCAAGCGGCAGCGACAGCATAAAATCGGTTTCCTGGCCGGGAAGCACTTCGTAGAAGCCGTCAGGTTTAGAAAGACCCGATGCTATCTTTGCCAGGTACCGGTTCGTGGCGAGTCCAACGGAAATGGTGAGCCCCGTTTCTGTAAACACTTCCTGCTTGATTTTTTTTGCCGTTTCCGACTGATCTCCGAACAGCCGTTCCGTGCCGCTCAGATCAAGGAATGCTTCGTCCACGGACATCTGACGTACATCAGGCGTGTAGCGGGAAAACAGCGCCATGACGCGCTGCGACAGCTCATGGTACCGCTGCATGCGGGGACGCAGATAGATTCCCTGCGGGCAAAGCTCCAGCGCGCGGGCAACAGGCATTGCAGAATGAACGCCGTACCTGCGCGCTTCATACGATGCGGTAGAAACGACGCTGCGCCTGCTGCCCGGCAGTCCGCCTACAATGACGGGCTTGCCCCGGTATTCCGGATGGTCAAGCTGCTCCACGGATGCAAAGAACGCGTCCAGATCCATATGCAGGAAGCATCTGTCATTCCACCGGCTCATACGCTTTTCCGTTTTTACGTGCGGCGCGGATTTCCTGTATGAACCGGCCGCTTTCTTCCGTACCCTGCTGGTACAGCGCCGTCACGCTTACAAGCGCGTCAGCGTCATCGCCTGCCGTGAACGGAATATGTATGGTGCGGGGCGGGTAGTCCGGAATGATGAACTGTACCGTCTCACGGCTGTCCGGCTGGACGAAATTATAGGGCGAATCGTATACGGGCACTGCGCCGTTGCCCTGTACGGTTATAATATACCGGGCTGCGGGAATATCCGACCGGATGTTTATCTGTCTGGTCGCATTGTCAAGAAACGTAGCGTCCTGCACGCTTACTGAAAGATGTGCCGGAGCCGTGCGGTCAGCGGACTCTATGACGGCTGCAGATCGGGCGCGCGCATCTGATTGAATAAAGCGGTATTTCATGAGCAGCCATGAAAGGCAGATAAAGAACAGAAGCACGGCCTGCTCGATACTGAGGATCACGACGGCAAGCCGCGCGACGGACTTGAGCGTAAGCCGCCGGCCGGTCTTCAGGCCTGAAACAAAAATCCTTGAAAAGATTCTGAGCCAGACAATCAGGATGGGCTGCACTGCACAGGAAAGCAGCATGTTCTGATAAAACGGCAGATAGACAAGATTCTGGATCTTTGCCGCATCCGCATATTTCCACAGAATGATAAGGTGGGGCATAAAGGGAAGAAAAAGCACCAGCCCTGAGCATATGAGCGGTACAACCCGTTTTACCGGCCTGAACAGATAGACAAGAATATACTCAGCGGTGAACAGCGTGAGCAGAGACAGGTCGACCGCACTGAAAAGAAAGATGTTGATGATAGAAATGATGGTCTGATGATAGCCGTAGATGAACAGCGACGTCTTTGAGTGCAGGACGAACTGCAGGATCATGATGAACGACACAAAGATAAAAAGGAACAGAATCTTAAAACCAAACTGCAGTATCGGGGAAAGAATCATATGCTGTACTGCGGTTCTGGTAATCAGCTGTCCGAGCTGCAGCGCCAGTCCGCTTGTCAGGATCATCATCGGCAGACGGTAGCCGTGCCTGATGAATTCCTGCCATTTCAGAACGCTGTTTTTGCCGACAAAGAATGAAAAGCCGCAGATGACGAACAGGCTGAACACCGCGATGATAATGAATGCGATGATGAACAGCGTTTCCGGCAGCCACCAGCTCCGGCTGCCCCATTGGATGATTGAATAATGCCGGTCCCATTCCGCGGTTTCTTTTACAGGATACTGCTCCAGACATGCGTCTATGAACCGGGGCAGGCTGCCGGCCAGCTCTGCCGGTACGGAGACTGCGGTGCACGGTATTGCGGCCGCAAGAAACGGCGAGACCACCGGATCATTCTGCAGCAGGCCGAATTTGTACAGCGACAGGAATCCGCTGCTTGTGATGGTGCAGGGCAGATCCTGTCCGGTGCATGCGGTGAACAGCAGCCGTACCAGCCAGCTGGGAGCGGTGTCACCGCTGCCGCCGGGGGTAAGCACAAATTCCTTTGCAGTATCATCGAATCGGATGACCACTGCGGTCAGGGTATCCGTATCCCTTACGGAATCGGTATAGGATGTTATACCGTTGATATTCGTGTTTTCACCGAGCGGTATGCAGCCCTGATCGGCGATGAGCGCCTGAATATACAGGTTGCTCCGGCGCTCGGCGATCGTTTTCAATGCGGCTATGATGCTTTCGGAACGGGCCTCAAAGTCCTTCTGAAGGAATACGAACAGAACTGCTGTACGGGTGTCGGCGGCATATTCATGCTCTGCGGCGGGCGCAAAGCTCAGTGTTATGTTAAAGGGAAAAGATTCCTGATCGCCGGGCGTTATTTCCTGTATTTCGGGAGACAAACCGGCTTGTTTTAGTGTATTATAGATACCGGTACAGGTGTCATAGCCGGCCGCACTGGCGGACAGAGAGAATATAAGCAGTAGCGGAAGCAGAAGCACAGCTGACAGCCGTTCGGCGCGTTTCATGCTAACAGAATATCTTACTTTTTGTTTGCATTGCAATACCTTATTTATTTAGTATATAAAGGATAGTGAATTGAGACGGACTGGCGGGTGCGCTGTTTCGGCAAGTTTGTTCCTCTATGCGCTGCTCGGCGCTGTTTTCTGCATGCTGCTCGTCACGGGCGTTGTTTCCTGTGCTGACACGCATCCGGAGACGGTTTCGGCCTCCTGTTTTGTCGTGTTTGATTATACGGACGCTTCACGGGCTGCGTCCCAGCGTCTGTGCGTGTTCGTCCAGACTAAAAGCGCGGTGCAGCGGACGGGCGCCATAACGGTTGCGCATACCAAGTCTTCATATGAATGGCAGATTCAGGAGCCCGTGCAGTTTGCCTACGGCACGAATCAGTGGGCCGGCAGCACGGTGCTGCTGCCGCGTGCGGGAGAGCCGGTTCTGCAGGGCGCCTATACGGTCACATACCGCAACAAGCTTGATGAGGAAGTGCTGGAGTCTTTTTCGGTGCTGTACCCCGAGGCGCTGGTACAGGCGCTTCCTGCTGATATGCCGTCAGTGCTCGGAAAGTCTGCGGCGCAGAAAATAGCGGTATATGCAGAAAATGAAAAATTATTGTATTATGGAGCTGCAAAAAATACTTGGAAAACCGCGGACGATATGTGGAAGGAATACGGTTCTGCGGTCAAAAGCCGCCGGTGCTATGAGTACCGCAGCTCAAAAAACTGTACGGTGATCTGTATGCTGCCGCCCGATTACCGGTCAAAGACGCAGTTTTAGTAGCAGGAGCACAATGCAGCGCGGCTGTGGAGGGGAGTTTTGACAGAACAGAAATCTGATTTTTTCCGTACAGTCCATACGTATGTTTTACGGATCGGGCGCATGACCGCTGCCCAGGAGCGCAATTATACGGAGCTTGCGCCTGTATGGTGTATTCCGTTTAATGCGGATGCGCCGCTTGATTTTTCCGCAGTGTTCGGCAACAGCAATCCTGTGACCATAGAGATCGGGTTCGGCATGGGAATTGCCACCGCTGAGATTGCCGCCGCCAATCCTGACAAGAACTATATCGGCATTGAGGTGCATAAGCCCGGAGTAGGAAGCCTGCTGGGCGAAATAAAGAACCGCGGGCTGAAAAACCTTTATATTATCCAGCACGATGCGCTGGAGGTGCTTGAGGCCATGATCCCTGACGGCAGCGTGCAGGCGTTCCACATTTTTTTTGCGGATCCGTGGCCTAAAAAGCGCCATCACAAGCGCCGGATCATTACGAGACCTCGTACGGATCTTATGGCTCAGAAGCTTTGCGGCGGCGGGTATCTGTATTTTGTCACCGACTGGCAGGAGTATGGCGAATGGGCGCTGGCTGAGCTTACGGCAACGCCCGGCCTTAAAAATGCCTACGAAGGGTTTGCCGAGCATCAGACATGGCGTCCTGAGACAAAATTCGAGCGCAAGGGGATTGCGGGCGGCCGCGGTATCAGCGAGCTGTATTTTATAAAATAGCGGCGGGAACTATGGCAGACGAATTGGATTTTGGAGCATCGGAATCGAATCAGCGGCGGATACAGGAGCTTGCCGGCCTTATACAAAAGTATCAGGCGTCATATTACAACGGCGAGGCGGAGATCAGCGATGCTGAATTTGATGCGTTGTGGGATGAGCTGAAATCGCTTTCTCCGTCCCATCCGGTGCTGCAGAAGATAGGGCAGGATTCCGGTAATTTTGCCAAGCTGCGCCATGTTATGCCTATGGGCAGTCAGGAAAAAGCCGCCGACCCGGAGCAGTTTCTGGCATGGGCGACGAAGCATCAGTATGCTGAGTATCTGGTGGAATATAAGCTGGACGGCGCCTCTCTGGAGCTGCAGTACCAGCATGGCGAGCTTGTACATGCGGTGACGCGCGGTGACGGTACGATCGGCGATGACATTACCGTGAATGCGCGCAAAATGCAGGGTGTGCAGCCGCTGCTTATGCGTGACGGCTCCCGCGTGGATTTTACCGGCGGCATCCGTGGTGAAGTGATTATGACGCATACGGTGCACAGAACGCTGTATGCTGACAAGGCGAACTGCCGCAACGCCGCGAACGGCCTTATGAAACGCAAGGACGGTACCGGCAGCGAGCATCTGACGCTGATCGTCTATGATGCCCTTGCATCGGGAACGGAGCAGCCGTTCGCAGATGAAGAGGAAAAAGTGTTCTGGCTCAGATCCTGCGGCTTTAGGACGGTGCCGCTTGAAATCTGCCGCAGTCCTGAGAAGGTCATTGCGTACCGCTCGCAGGTGATGGAGATACGTAAAAATCTTGAGTATGACATAGATGGTCTTGTGATCAAGGAGCGTGCGATAAACCGTGAGGATGCGTCCCGTGCACGACCCGACCGTCAGATAGCTTTTAAATTCAGTCTTGAGGAAGCGGTCTCCGTAGTCCGTGCGGTGGAATGGAGCGAGTCCGGAGTCACGTATACGCCGGTTGCGGTGTTCGATCCGGTGGAGCTTGCAGGCACTACCGTGCAGCGGGCAAGCCTTGCGAATCCTGATACCATCAGGGCGCTGGGGCTCAGCATCGGCAGCCATGTGGTGGTGGTAAAGCGCGGAGAAATCATTCCTAAAATCGAAAGCGTGGTTCCTGAGCAGGATGAGGCTTCGGGCGCATTGCAGCCGGTGCAGTATCCGCATGTCTGCTCCACCTGCGGTTCGACGCTTGTAGATGAAGGCTCCCGGCTGTACTGTCCTAACCGGGACTGCCGGAAACGTATCCTTCATCAGATTTTTAAATGGATTTCGGTGATTGATATCAGGGATCTGGGTGAAAGCCTTGTGACGGCACTGTTCAATGACGGAAAGCTCCGTTCTATAAGCGATATCTACCGGCTTGATGAGGAAATGCTCACGCCGTATTTTTTGACCACAGAAAGCATTGCATCAGCAAAAAAATCACTTGGCGCGGAAAAAGTGATCCGCTCCATACGTTCGCACGGTTCCGTATCTCTTGCCGCCTATGTGGCGGGATTCGATATAGAGGGAATCGGTGAAACCTCTGCGGAAAAGCTGGTGTCTGCCGGATTCAATACGCTTGAAAAGCTGCTGAATGCAACTGCCGATGAGCTGGCAGCCGTGTACGGTTTTGCAGACATCATGGCACGGACAGCGGTTGAGGGGCTCAAGGAAAATGCGCAGGAAATGCGTGCGCTCAAGGATTCCGGTGCCGTGACGGTCAGCGAAGGCGGCGCATCGGGAAGCCTTGCGGGGCTGTCATTCTGCTTTACCGGCGAGCTTGTCTCTATGAAGCGTGCTGATGCCCAGAACCTTGTCAAGCAGCAGGGTGGTACGGTAAAATCTTCCGTGACGAAAGATCTGTCGTATTTGGTGACGAATGATACTTCCAGCGGCTCTTCCAAAAATGTGAAGGCCGCGTCTCTGGGAATCCCTGTTATTACCGAGGAGCAGTTTCTGGAGCTGGTAAAGGGAACCTCGAAGAACTTAGACATTGAAGATGGCCTTTTTCGAGGTTCTCTAAAATCATAGCTGGAGCAGCCGTTGAAAACTTCGCAAGAGATTATTGTAAAATTTGTCTCCTGTATACTTATGCTGGCTTTTATGCTGGTGTTCTTTGTTATTTCCATACAGTTTTTTGCCTGCTTTGGAGCTGCGAAATCGCTGCCTGAGATCGGCAGGCACCGGATTATGCGCGTGATTGTCTATGGATCTACCTACGATATGAACAGCGCGACCGTAAGCGCCAGAATCAGCATTATGGATACTGAGGACAGCGAGGTTGCCGTTATCGAACGGTCTTGGAAAGGCAGTACGCTGTTCATAGATTTTGTCGGCGCTGATTTTTTAGGTAGAAAAGTGTATTTTCCCTATACCGTGCGCAGCGATGCACGTAAAAAAGGTACGCTGCTTGAGCGGTATTATATGGAGCACGGCAGGTGCTATCTTGCGGGCGACAATATAACGGAAAAGGAGCAGAAAAGCTTCTACTATCTTGGCCGCTATGCCCTGGGGCAGGCAAAGCGTATTTTTACCGCCTTTACGCGTCTGTATACGATCGACTTGTCGCAGTGCCTGAGCGGCAGATATTATTCCGTCTATACCGGCATGGACGGTCTGCCTCAGCTTGTGGCCGAGTAGGCTGTAAGCACAGCCGTTTCAGCTGTGCCTGATCCCATTATTTTACCGGTTCGTAGGCAAAGTTGCCTGTAAAAAAGTCAGGACTTACCGCCGCGGTGTTCAGCCGTATTTCCCAGTGCAGATGCGGGCCCGTGGCCAGTCCTGTCTGTCCTGAAAGTCCGATTTTATCATGCTGCTTTACCATCTGGCCTGCCTTTACATTCATGGAGCTCAGATGGTAGTACAGGCTGTACAGTCCGGGCAGATGCTCTATGACGACCGAGTATCCGGTGGAATTGCGCATTTCCGCCATGACAACCTTTCCTGCCGCGCAGGCTGATACAATCGTTCCCTCCGGTACGCCGAAGTCTATGCCGTAGTGCAGGCCTGTTGTCTGGCCTCCGCCCTGATAGGTATAGATTCTCCTGTCCGCAAAGAATGAAGTTCGTCTGGGGGACTGTACCGGCAGACTGAATGCGCTGAGCTGGTATACCGATGCTGGGTTCGATGTTTCAAGAATGGCATTAAGCTTCTGGATCTGCTGATAGCGTTCCTTGCTGTCGTCTTTCTTTATCGCTGTATTTTTCCCGTCCAGCGGGATCGTTTCCTCTGTGAACTCTTTTTTCAATACGGTCAGCGGCAAGGAGAATTCCATGGGGTTCATACCTGAGAATGAATAGGTTATGGTCAGCGTATAGGTGTCGGGCGCAATGAACGATGAAAGCGGAATGCCTGCAAGCAGCTCCACGCCGTTTATGCCGTTCTTAAGCGCAAAAAAATCCGTACTGTCTATGCGCTTTTTTTTAGTATCCTTAAGCTCCACCGAAGCGGATGTCTTTGTCTTTTTATACCCCTGTGATGATGTGAGCTTCATGCGGATAAAAACTGCATCGCCGGGATAGCATTCATCGTCATATTTTAATGAAATGTCGTACGATTTGCCGTTGTATGCTGCCGTTTTGACTGTTGCGGCGCAGGGTACTGCGGCAGCCGCAAAAAGAAGCGTGCCGAGCACTGTAGTAAGCAGTGCTGTATGTGCTGCATTTGATGTATTCATGTTTTGCTCCTTATATACCTTATTCAGATTTCTTCAGATCAAGCAGTATAAGCTGCGGTGTTTCCATGCCGTTAAACGTGTTGCGCTGGATGTGGTAGAGTATGTCCAGCCGGTCGTTTTTTTCAAAGTCGCGGTGCAGCCGTTCGGCTTCGCCCCAGAACATGGCAGGCCATTTGATCGGGCATTTGCCCGTGCCACAGTTGAACGTGATTTTCAGATGCTGCCGCTCGGTTTTGCCCAGAACCTGTATGTCGCTGATCGGCAGTGATTTTGACATAAAGGTCAGCTGCTTGTTTGCGGCTCCGAACGGTTCGAACCTGTCTACCAGCTTCAGCAGGTCCGGCGTCATGTACTGAGGCGGCAGCTCCGCATCTACATTGATGGTTTCGTCCGGGGCGGCAAGCTCTATGGCCGGAGCCAGCTGCGCTATGCGGTCGGTGAATTCCTGCAGACGTTCTTTTTTAAAGCTGAATCCGGCGGCGTAGGTATGTCCTCCGTGGTTCAAAAACAGATCGCCGAACTGATTGAGGAACACGGTAGCGTCATATTCGCGGCAGCTTCTCATGGAGCCTACCGCATTTCCGTTGTCGATGAAAGTAACTACGAGCGTTGGCACGTTGCAGCACTGCATGAGGCGCGAGGCAAGAATACCGGTAATGCCCCGGTCTATACGCTCGTCTATGACGACGCAGAGGTTGCCGCCGTTTGCCTTTACGTTTTCGGCGGCTGACTTGCCCAGTACCCATGCCTCTTCTGTTTTCTGCTTACGCTCCGTGTTCAGACTGATGATTTTTTCAGCCAGCGCGTCACGCTCTGCAGGCGTTTCTGCCAGAAACAGTCTGAGCGCAAGCTCGGGCTGACCAAGCCTGCCGGCGGCGTTGAGCGTGGGGGTGATGATCCAGGAAACATCGGTCGACGTGATCCGTTTGCCCGGCGTACACAGCCGTGCGAGCAGCTCCTTAAGCCCCGCACGGGCCCGGCCTTCATTGAGCACGTCAAGTCCGCGCCGCACAAAAATACGGTTTTCATTCTGCAGCGGCATGATGTCGGATATAGCCGCAAGCATGACCAGCTGCAGATCAGCTTCCTCAGCCTTGCTGTCGGCAGGCCATGTTTTTGCCTGCATTTTCTGTGCGTATGTGACAAAAAGATTGTAGAATCCTTCGATCTCGGATGCAGGACCGTCTTTATAGAATGCGATTTTGGACATGTCTTTCAGCGTCAGCAGGCTTTTGTCTGCCACTGACGGCATGATTTTGCCGATTTCCGGCTGCATGTCCAGCATGTTGAATTCGATGCCGGTTCCGAATATGCGTCCGAGCTGTTTGGCGGTGAGCTCCGCATTCCAGACAAAAATCTGCTGCCCGTCCAGAAACGGAATGAGACGTGTCTGTTCTATAGAAATTGTTCCCGGTACGATGGTTTCGTTGAGCTGGTCAACGGGCACCAGATTGCGTATTTTAATGCATTCTACCGTGTATGCTTCGTTGATCGGGCGTACGTGCAGCAGGCAGATATCCTGCTTGTACAGCTCCGTCTTGCTGAATCTGAGCGCGCAGGCAAGCTTGTATGCCACCGCGCAGCCTGAGATGTCCTGGAATGGATAGCCTGAGCCGGGAACCTTCGGGTTTACGATGACGGCAGGCTCCGGCAGCATATCGGGTGCATTGTGATGATCTACGATGATTACATCGATGCATTTATCAGCGGCATGGGCAACTTCCGCATTGTTTGAGATGCCGCAGTCTACGGTAATGATGAGCGTTCCGCCCGCCTGAGCAAAATCATCCACTGCCTGCATGGACAGGCCGTATGCATCATCGCCTTCCGGCAGCCGGTACTCAACGTGATCGTCGTCAAACCCCAGTCCCTTGAGCGCGGTGTACAGCAGCGTGGTGCTGGCCACGCCGTCTACGTCCCTGTCGCCGAAAATGAGCACCTTTTCGCCGTTTTCCTTCGCGTCAAGTATGCGGTCTACCGCATCCTCCATTGTACTGAACAGAAAAGGGGAGTGCTGGAACCTGAGGTCATCCTCAAGGTAATACATGATATCCTGCCCCGACGTGATATCCCTGCGGGACAAAATGGAGGCGGTGATAGGATCGATTTTATACCTGTCGGTCAGCTTTTTTACCAGCTCTTTTGAAACTGTTTTTTTATTCCAGATGCTCATTTATAGAATACCTATTCCTGATTCAAGAGATTTCAGCCGTACACCGGCAGAGTTTTCTATTAGAAAAAACGTCAGCTGCTTAAGTTCCTGCGCCATGCGCAGACTGACCGGAATGCTTCTGACCTGCCGCGGCGCAAGCACTGACAGTGCACCGAGGTAGCGGACGGAATCCGTGTGCAGTGAAAGCATGGCCGGATCCGTGGCTCCTGTACACCCCGCACAAATAAAACCGTTGTCCGCGGGACTGTATACTGCGTTTTCTATAGTAGTATATGATAGCGCATTTTTGTCAAAAAAGGAAGTTCCGCAGCGGCAGCACCGTCCGGCATCAGGCCTGATGCCCAGCAGCCCTGTGTACCGCCACAAAAATCGGATGAGCCCCGTCCTGCCTGCGTCATCATCGCAGAGATCAAGTCCGTCAAGAAAACCGTTTATAAGCGGCCAGGATTCCGCCGGGCTGCCGGCGCAGCTGGTACGCACGAGCAGTTCCACGGCAAGCGCCGCCGCCCATGATTTGAAGATGCTTTCCCGGAAGGTCGGATGAAAGTTTTTTACGTCAAAGTCGATGACTTTTGCGCTGTGCCGTACCTCATCCGTGTACAGATACATGATGCCGCGGCAGTAGGGCGAAACGAGCGCACGCATTTTACTTTTGGGGCCGCCGTAAAGCGTGGCATAGTGAATGCCGAGCTCCGCGGTAAAAAGCGTTGCGGTCCTGTTGCTTTCACCTTTCGGGGATACGGAGAGTACAAGCGTGTCGGATGATGAATGCCTCGGCATATCTGGAGTATAGCAGAGCCGGGCCGTTTGTCCAACAGGCCCGTGTATGCATTTTTTCTGCAGTGTAATTATGGATAATTTGTTGTCTTGAAGGAGGTCTTCTATCTAGTGAGTTGGAAGACTTCTCTCTAGCTAGAGAGAAGACAGCTATCTAGCTAGAGAGAAGACAGCTATCTAGCTAGAGAGAAGACAGCTATCTAGCTAGAGAGAAGACAGCTATCTAGCTAGAGAGAAGACACCTCTCTAGCTAGAGAGAAGATGCCTATCTAGCTAGAGAGAAGTCAGGTATTCAGCTGAAAAACGGACTGATATCCAGCCGGGTAGTATGCATGCTTGTAATGTACGGCGGCTCCGCGTTTTATGGAGCCGTAGGTTTCCCTGGGAAAGCCGCTGTCACAGGAAATCAATTTTTGTGCCCGGCCGCCGCTCCCGCCGGGGTCTGCCCCGCAAAACGGCTTCCGCGCTTCGCTTGTGCAGAAGTTTTGCGTTGCAAGCCCCCGGCTCCGCGGCTGCCGGGCACAAATTTACTTTCCCGTTCAGGCATAGAAATACAAAATTGATTTCCCTGCCGCTGTCAAGCCCTTATTTGACACTTTCATCATATTTCTGTATAATCTATCAAAATAGGGGTGTTGTCAGAATGATATTTCCACTTGAACAGCTTGTTAAATATACAGGAAATGTGTATGAGATTACCGTGGCGTCAAGCCGCCGCGCGTATCAGATGTCCAAAATCAGGGATCCTGAGATAGACGAGAATGACGGAAAAGTTGTTTCGCTGGCTGCAAAACAGCTTTTTAATAATGCGGTTTCGTTCCGTATCGAGCAGCAGTAATACTGCTGTGCTGCGCGGAGCTTTCGCGGATTTGTTTCCTTTTTCCGTTGCTATACGCTTGACGCAAGCGGAAAAATAGGACATAATACACGGGTATCATACCTACGGCGTGATACCTGTAGTATACTACTAAAAGAACTAAGGAGTGCCATCGTGCCCTGTGGAAAAAAAAGAAAGCGCCAGAAGATGGCGACACATAAGCGCAAGAAGATGCTTAGAAGAAATCGGCATAAGAGCAAGTAAGGTATACCTCTGATAGGTTTTACTGCATTATGTCAGTCGAGGCCGCGAAGTTGAGAAACTGACGCGGTCTTTTTTTTTATGTAGGAGAGGTGCCGGAGCACGTTTTCCGTCATCTTCCTGACCGCAGGCTGTAACAGGGAATACAGCCGTTCATTATGAAAATATGTTTTGCAGGGAGGCTCCGAACGTTACTTTCTGGTATTCATTCCCCGACTGATGTGAAAAAACTGTCCAAAGAGCAGCTGCCTGTTCTTGCGGATGAGATACGTACTGAAATTATAGATGTTGTAGGTGCGAACGGCGGTCACCTTGCCAGTAATCTTGGCGTGGTGGAGCTGACGATTGCACTGCACCGCGTGTTTGACAGTCCCGTTGATGCCATTGTATGGGATGTAAGTCATCAGTGCTATACTCATAAGCTGCTGACCGGACGATATGACCGTTTCAGTACGCTGCGTAAATTCGGCGGCCTGTCCGGCTTTACCAAGCAGAAGGAAAGTCCGCATGATTTTTTTGACAACGGACATTCGTCTACATCTATATCGTCCGCGCTTGGTTTGCTTACGGCCCGGAGCCTGCTGGGGCAGAGCGGAAAAGTTGTTGCCGTAATCGGTGACGGAGCGCTTACGGGCGGTGAGGCGTTCGAAGCGCTTTCACATGCAGGACAGCTCGCCAAAAATCTTATAGTCATCCTTAATGACAACCAGATGTCCATCAGTCCTAATACAGGCGGCCTTTCGCGGTATCTGAGCCGTCTGACTATGACCATGCCGTACCAGACGTTCCGCCGGACCGTAGATCATATCATCGACAGTATTCCGTACGTGAACAAGCATCTTGGAAAGATGATTTTCCGTTTTAAACGCGGCATAAAAGGTATGTTCCTGACGAATAACCTGTTCGTTGACATGGGGTTTGAGTATGTAGGACCGCTTGACGGTCACGATATAAATGAGCTTGAGACGGTGCTTAAACGTGTTAAGAAGCTGCCCCGGCCGGTGGTGGTGCACGTAGTTACCAAAAAAGGAAAAGGCTACAGCCCTGCAGAGGCTGATCCTGCTAAATTCCACGGTATCGGTCCGTTCTGCATCAGTGACGGAAAGGTGGAAAAATACGACCAGCTGAGCTTTACCGAAGCGTTCAGCGGCGCGCTCATGGAGCTTGCGAAAAAGCGTGATGATGTGGCGGCCATTACGGCGGCCATGTCAAAGGGCACCGGGCTTGATACTTTTGCGCGCCATTACCCGTCACGTTTTTTTGATGTCGGCATTGCGGAGCAGCATGCAGTCACCTTTGCGGGCGGACTTGCCGCCGGCGGGCTTACGCCGATTGTTTGTATCTACTCTACGTTCATGCAGCGTGCGGTGGACCAGATCATTCATGACGTGGCGCTGCAGGGGTTTCATGCAGTGTTTATGTTTGACCGTGCGGGTATTGTTCCTGCGGATGGTGAGACTCATCAGGGCATGTTTGACATTACGCTGCTGCGGCCTGTACCGGGTATCAAGATTCTTGCTCCGGCTACCGCCGCTGATCTGAAACTGTGCCTTGAATGGGCGGTTGATCAGCCCGGCGCTGTAGTGATCCGGTATCCCAAGCTGACCTGCCCGTCGGAGATGCCGTGTTTTTCGCTTCCCGTGGAGGACGGCAAAGGACTGTTTCTGTCGTGCCAGGACTTTGCGCCCGGTCTTGCCTTTCCTGACAATGAAAAGCCCGGCGTAAAGGTTCTGCTGGTATGTACCGGCGGTATGTACCGCGAGACGCTGGTAGCCGCACGCCGTCTGCTCATGCAGCATATTCATGCGGATATTTTTTCACTGCGGTTCATCAAGCCGCTTGATACGGACGGTTTTCTTGCCGTGGCTAAAGATTATCAGGCCGTGGTCATTGCGGAGGATGGTGCCAGAATCGGCGGCGTAGGCGAGTATCTGGAGAATATACTGCGCGGCAGCGGGTTTACGAACGAAAAAGTGCTGGCAATGCCGGATTACTATCTGCCCCACGGAACGCGGGATGAAATCAGTACGGAGGCAGGCCTGTCCGCGGATGCGATTGCCAATACGGCGGCTCTGCTTGCAGGTGCCGCAGGAGCGGCTGGAGCGGAAAAATGAACGTACAAACAAAAATATGCCGGAAGCAGACTGACTCAGCGTATGCAGCAGCTGATTCCGGGCTGGTTCTGCATCTTGCTGACCGTGACATACGGACGTCCCGGCCTGCGTTTGTCATGGGGATTGTGAACGCAACCCCGGATTCTTTCTGGCAGGGCAGCCGCGGCGGAGCTGAGCATGCGCTGCAGCTGGTGGAGGAAGGTGCCGATATCCTTGATATCGGCGGTGAGTCAAGCCGTCCCGGCTCGGACTATGTGGACAGCGATGAAGAAATCCGCCGCATTGTACCTGTGATCAGGGAAGTCCGCCGGCGCTCATCATGTCCTATTTCAGTTGACACACGTAAGCTTGCCGTTATGCAGGCTGCCTATGATGAAGGTGCTGACATTGTGAATGATATTTCCGCGCTGGAGGATGAGCCGGCGCTTGCAGAGTTTGCTGCGGCAAAAAAACTTCCGGTGATTTTGATGCATAAACGTGGAATCCCTGCTATAATGCAGAAGAACACGGCGTATGATGACGTATTCGCCGAGGTGAGCGGCTATCTTGAGCGCCGTGCGGAATTCGCACTGTCCTGCGGCGTTGACCCGGATCGTATTATAGTGGATCCGGGGATCGGCTTCGGTAAGGATATGGCTGCCAATATTCGGCTCATAAAGGACTGCGGACAGCTGTGCGGCGGCAGGTTCATGGTGCTTATGGCGCTTTCTCGAAAGACATGCATCGGTGATATGACCGGCTGTCCTGTACAGGAACGGCTGTACGGAACGCTCGCCGCTGACATGGTGGCGGTGCAGGCCGGAGCCTCCATGGTACGTGTTCATGATGTAAAAGCGGCCGTTGATACCTTGCATGTTCTGTCCTATCTGTCATAAAATAGAATCGAGGAAAGTATTTTGAATGTTTTTGACGGCTTGATAAAAATATTGTACACCTATGTCCGTCCGCTGCTGGATATAGGAATTCTGACATTCCTGCTGTTCAAAGCGTACGGTGTCATAATCAAGACGAACAGCGTGCAGATTATCCGTGCCGCGGTGATCGTGGGTATGGCGTATGCTGTGGCAATGGCCATGCATTTGAGCACATTGCTGTCTATTCTGTCTATACTCGGCCCCGGCCTGCTTGTAAGCTTTGCCATTGTGTTTCAGCCCGAGCTGCGTAAGATCTTTCTTAAGATCGGCCAGACCGATTTCTTTTCATTCGGCAATCGGTCAAAGCATACGTATGTGGACGCGGTGCTTATAGCTGCGGACATGCTCTCCAAACAGCGCAGAGGCATGCTTGTGGTCTTCGCCCGGCATACAAAGCTGAACGATATCATTGACTCCGGAACTAAGCTCAACGCTGATCTTACTTCAAGCCTGCTTATGACGATTTTTGCATTCAATACGACGCTGCATGACGGTGCATGTATTGTTCAGAACGGAAAGATACTGGCTGCGGGATGCTTTCTGCCGTTGAGCGAGCAGTTCGATATACGTAAGACGTTCGGTACCCGTCACCGTGCCGCGCTTGGTATGTGCGAGGTATCTGATGCGGTCGTTCTTATCGTCTCTGAGGAGTCCGGTGCCATCAGCCTGGCCTATGATTCCCGTATTCATTATGATCTTTCCATGAGTGAGCTGACAAAGAGCCTTGAGAGCCTGCTGGAGCTTTCTCCCGATGCAAAAAACAGAGAGGATACTGTAGATGAATATAAAGCAACTGTTTGAAAAGGCTACGAACCAGTGGCTGGTAAAAGTGCTTTGCTTTGTCGTGGCCCTGCTGCTCTATTTTTTCTTCCAGCTCCAGCAGACGGAAAAAAAGGTGATTCCGGTAAATCTTACGGTTGTGTCTGACGGTCTGATGCTGCCGGTGTCAAGCTATCCTAAGCATATTAAGGTGTCGGTGCGATCTACTCCGCAGAACCTTGTACAGGTGAATGAGGGCAGCATCACTGCCATACTGAATATAAACCATTACACTGTACCGGGCGTCTATGATGTTCCGGTGTCCATTGATCTGGTTCCTGAGGTGCTGCTGCTTGATCCGCTTGAAATACAGGTGGAGCCTGATTCTGTTTCGCTGACGCTGGATGAAAAGACGTTCGCCTATGTCCCGGTCACGCCGTCGCTGTCGGGGGTACTGCCCCGCGGTTATGAGCTTGGAACTGTGAATGTATCTCCGACCTCTCTGAAGGTATCAGGGGCTCAGTCCATGGTGAGTCAGATACGCTCACTGCTTACTGATGAAGTGAGCTTGGACAACCATACGGTAAGCTTTGAAAAGACGGTGAACATTGAAAAGGTTACCTCGCTTGTTTCTGTGACGGGCAGTCCGATCGTACGGGTTTCGGTTGAGATAAATCCCTTGAAGATGACGCGTGAGTTTACCGATGTGCCCGTGTATTATTCCTATGTGCCGAAGAACATTGTTATACAGACTCCTGCTCCTACGGTGTCCTATAAAGTCTCTGGTCCGCAGCTTGTGGTTGAGGCGCTGAATATCGGTGATTTTACGGTGCAGGCGGACTGCAGCAGGGTGACTCACCCCGGAGAATATGAGCTTCCGCTGCTGTACATGCTGCCGTCAACGGTCACAGTGAGCGATAAAAGCGATGTATCCATCACGATTACCGCAGAAGCTGCGGCGGCAGATGAGCCTGCGGATCAGACGAAGGTTACGAAGGAGCCGTAGCGGGCAATGATTTTTGGTATCGGTACGGACATTACGGAAGTGGGCAGGTTCAAAAGATGGGTTGCCGATGCACGGATGATCCGTCGGTTCTTTAATCCTGAGGAATTTTTTTCCGGTTCTGGTGAAGCTGCCGCCTGCCAGCATTATGCGGCGCGTTTTGCGGCTAAAGAGGCGTTCTCAAAAGCGCTCGGAACAGGGCTGGCAGGTTTTGAGCTCTCCGATGTCTATATACGGCATGATAAAGCCGGCTGTCCTGAACTGGTGCTGGAGAACAGAGCGGCAGCCCTGCTTGCATCCCGCTGCGGGGAGGCAAGGCTTTTCGTTTCGCTGAGCCATGAAAAGGCGTATGCTGTTGCAACGGTTGTGATAGAAAAGGTTGAGTAGAAGGAAGGTTGATATGGCGGACAAGGATAAAGGCAAATCAGGCGGAAAAAAGCCTGCGATTTCATACTGGTCTAAGAAGAAATGTAAATGCCCTGTATGTGAGACGCAGTTTCAGCGTGAGGAAATGCTCAGCGGTAACGGAAGAATGATTGCGGGCAACCTTACCGATGAACTCCATCGTATATTCGAGCCTTCTGCAAAATTCGGCAGAGTATATCCCCTTATCTATCTGATAGGCGCATGTCCAGAATGCCATGCGGCCTTCTTCTGGAGCGATTTTGAGGAGGTGAAGGATCCTGAGGTTCTGCGCCGCATTTCCGATGATGCAAAGCATCGTAAGCAGGTAGTGGGCAATCTGTTCCCGCACTATAACCTCAAGCGTGAGCGCTCCCTGTATGATGGCGCTGCCATGTATTTTCTGGCGTTATGCACTTATGATAAGGTGGGTGCTGAGCACTTCCCGACCATGAAGCGCGCCATTATCTCCCTGCGTCTGGCATGGCTGTGTCAGGATTTGGAGCAGGCTGTTCCGGGGCATAACTTTAAGGTTGCTGCCGATGTTTTCTACCGCAAAGCGCTCTTTTTTTACCAGCAGGCTGTGGTTGCCGAAACCGATCGTACAGAGCAGAGCTCCGCTATTCCGAACGCAGGCCCTGATATGGATAAAAACTACGGATGGGACGGTGTTATCTATCTATGCGGGCTGCTTGAGTATAAATACGGCCAGCACGACGATCCTGCCCAGCGTATCCGGAAACTTGATGAGTATAAAACAGCCATTGCCCGCATCTTTGGTCTGGGTAAGTCCTCAAAGGCAAAGCCTGGTCCGCTGCTGGAGCATTCCCGTGAGCTGTACAACATGCTGAGCAAGGAGATTGAGGAAAGCGAGACTATTGATGTGGGAAATGCATTATGAGGAATATCCTGCTTACCGTCTCCTATGATGGTACCGGATTCTGCGGCTGGCAGCGTCAGGATCAGAAATCCGGCGCAAAAAAAGTGCGCACCGTGCAGGATGAGCTTGAAAAAGCGCTTGAAAAGCTGCACGGCCAGCATATCACGCTGTACGGTTCCGGCAGAACTGACAGCGGCGTGCATGCGGCAGGCCAGGCAGCGAACTTCTTTTCTCCATTAGATTCAATCCCGGTTGAAAACTACCACCGGGCACTTAATGCTAAGCTTCCCCATGATATCCGTGTGACGGAGGCTCGTGAAGTACCGCAGGATTTTAATGCGCGCTACAGTGCTACAAGCCGTGTTTACCGGTATTTTCTGTGGTGCGGTGACACTCCTCCTGCTAATCTTATGCCCTATGTGTGGGGTATCCATCATACTGTTGATATAGACAAGCTGAACCGAATGGCGTCATGCCTGCATGGTGAAATAGACTGTGCCTCGTTCGCTGCTGCTGGTGACGCGAGTATGTCCACGTTCCGTTATCTTGAGAGCGCGCATTTTTTTACCCAGCCGGCGTTCCCTGCAGGTGAGCTGCTGGTGTTTGAAATAGAGGCGAACGCATTTTTATGGAAAATGGTCAGAACTATAACGGGATCGCTCATTACCTATGAGCGGCAGGGAAAGCCTGAGTCATATTTTGCGGAGGCGCTTGCCGCCCATGATCGGAAAAAAGCAGGTCCGACTGCTCCTGCGGAAGGTTTGTTCCTGTGGAAAATTAAATTTGACGGCATCAGACGTCATGTATAGCGCCGGCAGGCTGCCGACCCGACCTAGGTCGGGACAGAATGGAGCTGACGAAGATAACATATAAAGTACAGCCGGCAGAGCGCCGACCCGACCTAGGTCGGGACAGAATGGAGCTGACGAAGATAACATATAAAGTTCAGCCGGCAGACTGCCGACCCGACCTAGGTCGGGACAGAATGGAGCTGACGAAGATAACATATAAAGTTCAGCCGGCAGACTGCCGACCCGACCTAGGTC
>Ga0256405_10005044_pt1:2500-23562 | contig 23562 bp, 17 predicted proteins | sample RumenRJG_02DNA_FD_189096 | JGI IMG/M metagenome (GOLD analysis project Ga0256405, IMG submission 189096) | Bovine rumen microbial communities from Lethbridge, Alberta, Canada - RJG_02 | ecosystem: Host-associated > Mammals > Digestive system > Stomach > Rumen | place: Canada: Alberta... | reverse complement strand
GAAATCTCATCTCCAGGTAACTCCATCTTTTTCAGCTCTGCTCGCTCACTTTTGAAAGGAAGACTTAGTTTTAGATCGGCGTTGGTTTTTCCAACGAAACGAATAAGTTTTGGATTGAGATTTCACATAAGCATTGCACAATGATCCGCATTAGGCGGGGAGCAGCAATGATACCGCCGGCCAGGAATAAGTACTTATCCCTCTTATACTTAAGAAAAGAGAATAGAAGTGGTTCCTTTTCTTTCTATACGAAATTCGACGATTTCGTTTGTGTTCATGTTGGCATAGGAGAACTACTAACTTCCGCCATCTGCATTAGTTACGTTAGCGTAGGTAGGCGGTTCTCATGCCAAAGGGGAAGATCTCGCTCAGCCAAGTGCACAACCTGAGTAAGTACACTTATCGAGGAGTGATAGGGCAGCAGAGTTTGAGGCAAAAAAAAGATTTGGGTGGCTATGGGTGATATGGGGAATCTAACAATTAATTGACAATGATTTCACCGTGATGTGCATTGGTAGCTTCAAGACGAAGGCATTTTCCATATGTAAGCCACAATTTAAGTATCTTATTCTTCTGAACCAGGAAAAGCGTTCTGGTAAGGAGGATGAAAGAAGAGTACGAAAAAGGAAGTCCAAAGTCGTAGTCTTTAACAAGGCTTTCCTTCATCAGCGTAAATATCTAAAGTAGAGGCTTTGGTATAAACATAAATCCCATAATAGAGGGATCGATCATCACATTCTGCTTTGTTAAGAAAGAAGGATAACCTAGATAGATAAAGGTGGAATGGACTACGTGCAATCCCATCCATGGAAATATTTTATTTACTGTAGAAATATGTATGATGTGCTGCTAGGAAATCCGCCATCGCTTGCCCTCTAATGGCCTTCTGCGGCGCATACACAATGTCGAACTCAGTAAGGATGATGGCCCCATCTTGCCAATCTTCCTGTAAGCATTGGTCTTGTCATGAGATATTTAAGTGGGTGAACTTTGGAGATGAGGGTGACCCGATGTGCTATCATGTAGTGCCGTAGCTTCTTGACAGCGAACACCAGTGCAAGGCAATGTTTTTCGATAGGAGAGTACGCATGTTCAGCTCCTACGAGCACACGACTGAGGTAATAGAGGGCATTCTCTTTCCCGTTTTCATTTTCTTGTTCCAATAGAGCCCCAAGAGATTCATCCAAGGCCGTGGTGTAGAGTATAAGCTCCTTCCCTGGTATCGGCGCAGCCAGGACTGGCGGATTGAGGAGATAGCTTTTGATGCCATCTAGGGCTTGTTGGCAGTTTTCATCCCAAAAGAATGGAATGTCTTTTTTGGTTTTTCTTGTAAAAGGTTGGATTCTTCCTGCAAAATTGGCTATGAATCGCCTGATGTATGCCAGGCGCCCTTGAAGCGAACGCAGCTCCTTAAGGTTTTGAGGAGGAGGCATTTCGAGTATGGCCTTGATTTTACTCGGGTCGATTTCTATTCCCCGATGTCGAATGACAAACCCTAGGAATTTGCCTGACGAGACCATGAAGGCGCACTTCAACGGGTTTAACTTGAGTGCATGTTGCCTTAGGCGGTCGAATACGATTCTGAGATGTTGAAGATGTTCTTCATAGGATACCGCCTTTACAACGAGATCATCTACATAGCACTCGACAATCTTATGTATTATCTCATCGAAGATCTTAGTCATGGCGCGTTGATATGTAGCACCGGCGTTTTTGAGACCTTTGGGCATAACCTTGTAACAATATATGCCTATTGGAGTGCGAAAGGCTGTGCTTTATCAAGGCAAGCTTCTCTTTCTTTCGCCAATGAAGTTCATATAAGTGTATAGAAAGCCTTCTTTTCACAACCATGCACAAACCAAAGTGCTGCTGAAACGTGAAATCCATGCACCAACAAGTTCCAGTTCATAAGCAATGAAAAAGCAGAGTATATGGGAGGATAGTGGCTAAACTGTTCACTTGAGGAGAGTGGGAAGTGACTAGTCCGATAGGAGAAGAGCGGAAGTGCGATCTTTCGATCCAATCTACGTCGACTAAAATCCATGTCTCATGGCACGAGGGCCATTGCGAGTTGATGTTGTTGCTTTACCGTCACAGTCTGTCCTCAAGAGAGGCATCCATTCCTGGCCAGACAAAGTTCCTATTAGTTCTCTTATAGGAAGCTAGTATACCTGAATGGCCTCCGGTAGCTGTCCCATGCAGTTCTTGCGCTATCCTGGCTCTTGCATTTCCAGCGGTCCCCACATAAAGCCTCCCTTTTTTCCTTAATACCCCTTCCTCCTCTTCCCAACCATCTTGTCCTCCTCTCGCTTCACTAATGCTCTTCTTAACTTCTTCAGCTAATTTTGATCCTTCGTAGCTTTGTTTCACTTCTCCTATCCAATCCGGCAACAACTTGCTCACAAGGGTGCAACCACTGAATTTGTAACGACACAATGATTTGAAAAACAATCAAAAGATATGTAAAGAACACAGACAGTAAAGGTAGAAGATCATTTCCGGGTAGATAGGAGAGCTATTAAAATCCACAAACATGAATCAGAGTTTCGACTGGGTTCTCCAGATTTAACCAAAAGAAGACTTTTCTACAAATAAGAGAATTTCTCATTTTTTTGTTTATACCGAGCCAAAACATAGAATTTCCATTGAAGAAGGAAGTAAGGATGCTAGCCGGAGAATCAAGAAATAAATACTTCCCATTCCGATTCTTTTTTAGTTCCCAAGATAGAATTTCTTTGTTTTTGGCAAGAGCGGTGGGTGACAACGTGCAAGACTAGATAGGTTTGGCTTTGATCTGATCAATAGGAATAGGAGGAAGCGTTGGAGAGGTACCAAATGACTGAAGAGGGGAACCCATCTGACCACATGTAGAGCCAGCCCATAAGTAAATTCAAGAGAATTTCTTCATCTTCCAAAGTATGTGAGTGAGGTAAAAATTCCATGGATCGATCTCATCACTCACATCCAACAACTAGTGAAAGATGTAATGATGAAGCTATAGGAGAAGAAAAAGCGTTGGTTTTGATTGGTAATCTTGAGTTGTCATCTTTTGAAAGAGAGTAACTTGCTGGATGGAGAGCAGCTAGGAGAATAAAGTTCATCTTTACCCCATCTTTCATTCCAACTCTATTTTCTTGTGTGCGATCCTTCTTTCTGGTTTGGAATCCAAGAAGCTCAATGGGCTAGTTTCAAGTTCGATCAGACACGAAATCTGGTATAGCCACCAGCCTAGATAGAACGGGCGGGGGAAGAAAAACTAGGAGCGAGCCACATTCAAGAGGGTTGTCAAAGGCCCTCTCAATAGAGCTATTTTGTCATTGAATCGATGGAGGGAAGACTCCTTCGGTAGGTGCCCCCGACTCTTCCAGTTTCTGGGTGGGATCTTATGGCTTAATCTCTGATTGCGCAGGATTCATCTTTGTTTGGTAACCTCAGACCCTGAACCAGGAGTTGGAAGCGCCTTTGCCAGACTTTCCAATTGAACACGATGCGGGCGATGCAACTCGGCAAGGAGAAGGCTGAACCCTGGTGCTACACTACAGCAGAAGCTTTGGCAGTTTACCATGGCTTGATGTTCTAGTTGTCATGCTAAAGCCGTTGATAGCTACTTCGCTTGACGAGCTAAGTAGAAAGACTTTGTGGATTCATCCACAACTGATGGTGCTTTAGGTTGATCTGATCCCTAGAAGGAAGAGTTTTGGGCTTAAGGCATAATTGCTCTATTGCGGCTACCCTGGCTATGTCATCCGATGCTGTTCACAAAGCGGCTCTTACTATAGACCCGGCTATCTCCGAGTTGAAATCGAACCCAGCCCCGGGTTTCCGTCCATCAATCCAGAGCTCAAGACAACCGCGATACTTAAATCGCTCAAATAGCCACCTTAGACGGACACAGCCATTAGAAGAAGAAACTTAAACTCGATGGAGTACCCTAAACCAGAGATCCTCGACAAAGAAAGTCTCGATTCGAGGAACGAAATATCAATAGAGGAACGAAAACCGCAGGGTATGAAATTTGGGTAGGGTTGGCAGGGAAAGTCCAACTGAAACTTTCTTTGATTACCTTTTTTCTCCAACTGGCTCAGAGATTGCATTTGCCCTTAACCGGTAACCTCCTTTGAATCCTTCGTTTAGACCCTCTCTATTGGTATTGGCATTGGCTCGAGAGCAAGGACCTTATTTGATCGCTTAGAACTTGATGGAGGGAAACTCACTCGCTCGAGATATGCTTAAGCTAGCTCAGGAAGAGTACTAATTTTATATGCCTTAAAGAGGGGATTCAAAGAGTAGCCTTTTACTAGGGCTTAAGTGACTCGTTTCATATTGCTTACTATGGTCTGGACAGTGAGGAAGGTGAGTTGGAAGATATACCTAATGTCAAATGAGACTTTCTCCTCACCAAATTGAAGCGTGAGCTTAGCATCTTTCACATCGATGACAGCCCCTGCAGTAGCTAGAAAAGGTCTCCCCAAAAAAAAATAATAGGAAAGCTCTTATCCTACATCTCCAAGACAACAAAATCAACTGGAAATGCGAAGTTACCAACTATCGCAGGGATATCACCCAAAATGTCTGCCGGATCCTGATCAGCAAGGTGGAGAGTGATGCTAGTCGGCCGTACATCACCCAATGGTAGTGGCTCGTAGACAGTGAAGGGAATCACAGTAGACCCAAGACCACATAAAGCATGGAAAGTTTGACTTCCTATCAAGCATGGAATACTGAAACTGGCAGGCTCATCTAAGTTGAGAGGTAGCTTATTTGAACGAGTGCACTACATTCCTTAGTAAGAGTAACCAGTTCTGGCTCGTTAATGTTTCGCTTCTTTGCGAGCTGGTCCTTAAAGAACTGTGTATACATCGGCACCTGTAAGACACCATCAAGGATGGGGGTGGTAATCTGCATATCTGTCATCATATCCAGAAACTTTGCAATCTGCTTGTCTTCAGTTGACTTCACAAACCGTTCTGGAAATGGCAGCTTCGGGTTGACAGGTGAAGCAGATTGATGATGGATCATTAGGAGCAATAGCTGCTGGTGTAGAAGAACTAGGCTGTGCAGCAGAAGTAGTGGACTGTTGAGGTCCCTGCGGAGAAGGTATTGGGCCGGCTAGGGTAGAAGGCAGGTGGTACATACAACGCTGGCATTGGGGAAGAGGATCGGTTGTAGTCTTACCACTCCGACTAGTAAAGGCTCCACGTGGGTGAACTTCAGGTTGAGGTGGAAGTCTCCCTTGTAGATGGTTGTGAGGCTACCATACGAGTGGTCAATGTTTGCATAGAAGAATCCTTACACCCAATATTGTCACTCCTTTTAGAATACCTGTCTACACCTACATCAGCAAGATGTAGTTTTATTAAGTCGGCTTCCATTCCTTATTCGGAAGGCGTTGGATACTTGATATACGCTATGCTATGTACTCGGCCCACCATTGCGCATGCTGTTTTAGGAAGCATATTTTGATCCTTATTCAGGGAAAGCTCATATCCATCAAAAACCAATCGAAGTCCAGCTTTATCCCGAGCATCCGTTGTTTGCCCCGATTGAAGATCCGACACGACACCCTCTCTTCCATCTCCGGCTTCCTAACCAGATCCGTTTACCCCTGCTTGAAAAAGTGTTTCCATTCGTAGTTCGGGGTTTCCTAGTCCCAGGTTTATTCGTAACCGGCTCCCTATCCAGGTCTTCCTCCTCAACAGCTATCTTTGTTTGACGGTGTTCGTTGCCAATGCAATAGTAATATATGCTTGCTTTCTTCCTGTTCGCATATCCATATCGAAAACTCTTCTTTCGTAGGCACATTTACTTCAATTCAACTACTTCATTGATTCATCAATTTGAGGAAATTCAAAAATACCTTGCTCGCCTTCGCAACTGCCTTCTTTTCTGTGCCTTCCTAGTTTGCCAACCCTATGTTTGATTGCGAGTTCCGGCGGGGTGAGTACCTGGACGGACAAGGGGTTCCTTTTCGATTTCCATTTTAGAGCTTCTCTCTAGTTCGAATATATAGAACTTCCTTCTTAGAAATGGAATACCTTCACCTTAGAAGGGTGTTCTTCCTACTAGTGAAACCAGATCTGCCTTTTTCGGCTAAGCCGATTCCAATGATCGGACGGACAATACTTGCTTAAACCTAGCACCCTGTTGCCTTGCTTTTCCTCCAGCCGTACCTGCCTCGCCGCTCGTGATACCCAGGAAGGGCATCCCTCACTTCCCAGATCGTCTCGCACTTCTTTTGTCACTGGCACACACGCTCTCGTGGGTCTATCACTGAGAAATCCCTTTTCGCCGGGCGGTGCGGTAAGTAAGACTAGTCGATGGACAACTGCTGACTGAATAGGGAGAAGATGCATTTTCCTAGGCTCTTTCTACTTTGCTCATTGGGTATAGCCGTCAGTGATCCACAGATACGGCGCTTTTGGATTCCTAAAGGGATAGGATAGTTCTTTCTGGGCTTTAGAGGTCTCCCCTTTAACCTAGTACTCTTAGGAAGGCCGGGTTAACCTTCTACTAGAACTGTTCTATCTACGAAATTGGAAAGTAGGGTCAACTTGCCATAATATATAGCCCAACTTGATCCGTCTTAGAGTAGCCGCCTATGGAACCGCCCCCGAGTCAACAATGCACCCGATCGCGAGCCTTATATGAGTTTCATAGTCAGCCTGCTCTTTCAAGAACGTGCCTTCTAAACTCGTTGTTCCGCTTGCAGATTGGAGTTTCCTACTGACTATCCGGGTTCTTGATACCGCCGGCCGGGAATAAGTACCTATCCCTTACGGGAATCGAACCCGTGTCTTCGACATGAAAAGACGATGTCCTAACCTCTGGACGAAAGGGACCAAAAAGCTATTTTTCATATACTTAAGAGAAGAGAAGTGGTTCCTTTTCTTTCTATACGAAATACTTGATGCACTTATTGAATGGAAACTTGAATTGAGAGAAAAGGTGTGCTACGCTTCTTCATTCTCGTAACTCAATCAATATCAAGAACATAAAGAGTTTGTATAGAGATGGATTTCTCTTCAGTTCCAAGACTTTTTTTTGAATGGCTCGTGTTGCGCTAGTGACACGAGGGTAAAACGCTCGAGTTGGCTTGCTGACTCGAGGAGGGAAAGGCTCCATTTGCTTTAGTGAATGGAGGAAGAAACAACCATAGTAACTATCTATGAAATTGATTGATGGATATGAGAGTGGTGCAAGACCGGGACAGAGGAACCATAGGAATGTTATGTCAGGTTCCTTGCTCACTTCTCAAGCCCAATATCATTCCTCCAACTCGGACTTTCATGCTAGAATTAAGAACCCCCCTAAACAATGACAGCGTACCGAGCGGGCCCTACGTCTATCGGGGAGCTCAAATCCTCACTAGAGTGAGGCACGTCTCGATCAATACATCTCGAATCTAAAGATAGAATGTTATTGTTATGCTGTCCCCACTCTGGAGTATGATTGACCATATCATCCAGCGAGTGGTCTTAAGCGCTCAGTGCATCCATACTGAACTCGAATGTGCGCGCTTCGGAAGAGAAAGTAATGCGAACTACTAACTGTTATGCCGGCTTGGCCCGATCAAGACTTCTATCCCTCAGAAACTGTCTCGCGTCTTATCCGTGTGCGCGGTTGAGGAAATTGGACTTCGTATTCTTCCTGGGTCTGGCTCGGCTGGAATCTACAATCTACACCTCTCCAAACACAATATCTTGAGTACCCGGAGAAGTTCTCTTTGTCTTCGAGCTTTTATTCCTCAATCCACTTATTCGTTCCCTTCTTTCATATACCTCCCCACCAATAGATAGAGACAAATGGGAATAACCGAACCACGTCTACAAAATGCCAGTACCATGCAGCTGCTTCAAAGCCAACGTGATGCTTCTTGGTCATCTGACCAAGATATTGGCGAATACCACATACGATCAAGAAAAGAGTACCTATAATCACATGAAAACCATGAAAGCCAGTTGCTAAGAAAAAGGTAGAACCATAAATACTATCCGAAATAGTGGAGGGTGCTTGGTAATATTCCATTCCTTGAAAGCCAGTGGATACTAGAGCCAGTGAAACGGTTGCTACTAAAGCGTAAACTGCTCGTTTTTCCTTCCCCGCGAGTATAGCATGATGAGCCCAAGTTACGGCAGCTCCGGATGAAGGGAGAATAGGGGTATTAAGAAGAGGGATTTCCCAAGGATCTAAAACCCCAATCCCTTTTGGGGGCCAAATACCTCCGATCTCTACCGTAGGTGCCAAAGAAGAATGAGAAGAAGCCCAAAAAAAAGCAAAAAGGAACATAACCTCCGAGACTATGAAGAGAATAGAACCATATCGAGGTCCTAATTGTACAGCTTTTGTATGATGCCCTTCCAACGTGGATTCACGTAGAACATCCCGCCACCATACGAACATGGTATAAAGGATAAATATTAGGCCCAAACTGAGAAGTGTTGCACCCCCTTGAAATGAGTGCATGTACATCACACCTCCTACGGTGGTTGCCAAAGCTCCGAGTGAACCCGAAATAGGCCATGGACTTGGATCTACCAAATGATAAGAATGCCTCTGAGATTCAATCATAAACCACTTTGCCCCGGTTGTATGTAAACCCCCCTTCACCCCCATCCCCTAAAGTGGTAAAGAAGGAGGCTCTTTTTTGTCTCATTAGGACAAACAAATAGGAAGGGATAGTTCTTTCATTGCATTGATAGAAGTGAGACTATCAAAAGATCTCTCTATTATTTAGAGAAAAGAGTTGGCGTGGGTTCTACCAACGAAACGAAGAAGTTTTTGATTGGTCTTTATCATTCGGAACCCTCTCCGTATTAGTAAGAAAAACACACCCAGACTCTGACTTCAATGGTGGGAACAACCTCAGCACTCCGGCGTGAACATGAACAATCATTCTATGCAAAATTTCATGTATGATAGTGGTCGATCCCTCGGGAGTGACATTCGTTACTTTGGATTTTGTTCACGCGGTGATCTTCTCTCTTTCCAAGAGTACTACCCTTTACGTAGTCTATGTCTGGGGAGACAGGTGCGGTAGAGAGGTCCCCCACTTCGATTCCTGTCCCGTTAGCATCTCCGATCCGAGAGTTGGGATGACTCCGTTAGTTTCGGTCGGGAGCCGGACGGTAATGGACCTACAACCCTTGCTTGTGGACTAGCTGCAGAGCTAACCTTTGTTCTATTGGTTTGGTGGTTGCTACCAAGACGATTTCTTTATGCCCATCAAAGAACCTCGAGATGCTAATCCACGAAAAACGATACGATAAATGCGAAAGAACTCAACTGCGGAACGAGGGCGACCCGTGAAAATACCTCGGTTTCTTACTCGTGCCATTGAACTCTTTCTTGGCAACTTGGACAACTTATAACGATGTTTGTCCCGCATATCAGACGGAAGATCGGGTTACAAAATTAGAAAGCTTTCGTCTCAATTCATATTTAGCCGCGAGCAATCTACGTTTGTGATCTCGTATATTTCGTCGCTTCTCCGGCATCTTACTTAGTTTCCCCCTCATCTTTTAGCAAAAAGCCGCTCCACAGTAGTAAAGTCTCATCTTTTGTATTGGCCGAAGTGACAATAGTCACATTGAACCCTCGAATATGCTCGAAGATCTCGAAATGATCTTCCAGTTCCGGGGAGAATTCGCAAAACTCCGTTTCCATAAAGAATTTGATGGAGTTTTCCCGTATTTCGACCGGAGAATCCAACATAGACATTACTGTAAAGATTCTGACCAAAAAATGGTACATTCCATGCCCTCGGAGAACGCTTTGTCGTGCAAAGTCACTGACATATCCAGTGTCTTTTTCGGACCCCAAGAATGGATTGGATCGAAACGACTTTCCTGCTTGAAAATAGGGGCCCCTTTGTGTCTGTATGAATCTCTGACCGCACAAAATCTCCATAGCCAATTTTCCAAATTGGATTCTGAAATCAGAGGCAGCTTTTGGTACTAATCTTATTTCAAACAATCCAGGAACTTCCATAACATTGGCGTGATTCAGTTTGAGCAACAGATCCTGACGTAATACATCTTCGTAATGAAAATGGAGTGGAAACATCATGGCTTTTCCGCTTTTTTTGAGAATGAGCACTGTGAACTATCCGCTTCAAAAAGGATAGTTGATCGAACCGAAACCAACGTCAAGTACGAGTTATTAAGCGCCGAATCAAAAAAAGTGTACTTCCTTTACGCTTGATGTAGGATTTACCTATTAATATGAAGTTCACTCTTCTGCTGACTTGAGTCCAGAAGGGAAGCGACTGATTTCCAATTCTTCTTTGCTAGCGCTTGACTCCTGTGGAATTCCATTAACAAGCTTAAAAGAAAGCCTTTTATTTGGTTTTTGAGATACTAGTTATTTATAGGTTAAGTTCGATATTTCACTCCGTGGGCCGGCTAATTAATTCAAGTAATTCCTGGAGGGGAATCAATCGAAGAGATTGCCTGCCCATGCTACAATTCCTTACTCAAAAGGACTAGAGTGCTAAGCAGCCTTCCCGGCACCACCACTATAATGAATGGCTCAAACAAATAGGAGATGAGAATCTAATTGATCCTTTCTAGAATAGAATATAAAGAGAAGCTTGTTCTGCCCATCTATCTAGAGAATGAAAAGGAACTAATGCCACTGATAGGAAATCCATAGACCGTACGCCCACTTACCACTCTACCACTTCAATTCAATGACGGACTTCACCGATACCGATACCAAACCTAGCTTGAGAGAGATCGATCACAGGCATGTGGTGAACGATACCGAGAGAAAGAGCACTGAAATGAACCATATCGAGCACAGGTCTCACTCTACAAGTCAAGTTCGATGAGCTCTTAGCGGACCTGTGCCTACTATCTACTAAGTGTGTGCTAGGGAAAGAAAGCAAGCTGAGCAGTTCTCACTCTGTCCGGTGACCAAGAAAGCTTAAAGAATACCGTAAAGTGATCACTGAAACCTCATACCGATTCGCCACGTGAAAGCGGGGTTAAGGTAAGGCAGGAAAGACTGGCGCCGAAAGATATATATGTTTTGAAGAGAGAGATCCGCAGGCAAAAATATTGAAGGAAGGACTGACTGAAGGAAAGACCGTAGCAAAAGCCGAAGAAGATGCGAATCAGGAAAAGGGAGACGAGTTCCAGTTGTTAGAAAGACCAGTGCCCGGAAAAGCAAGTCGGAAGGGGATCCGGATGTTCAGTGCTTAAAGAAAAAAGATAGGTGTTGCTCTGTTGTTTGCTTTGAGGTTTCCCCTAGTTGGGGAGACCGAGAAGAAAACCAGTAGGAAGGCGATCCGAAGTCTAGTGTGAAAAGAGATAGTTGCCCGCCTCTTGATGGAGAATTGAAAACATCCCAACGTATCTTTCACTAATTAAGTAGTAGTGAGGCGTCGGTACGTCAGCTGGAGAAGAATGCTTGCTTTTCGTATCACTGGTGTAGTGATTGACACGGTCTTCGCATATTGAACAACCTAAGAGTGGAAACACCTTAATCGCTTCTCCAAGCTTATCTATATATATTTCTCGATGGAAGCAGAAGGAAAGGCTTAAAGAAGGTGACAAGAAGAGAAACTTATTAGTTCGTCGTAGCCAACTTATCATTCCAATGAGAGGTCGAAGTACGATAGAAGTTATTGATACCGATTTAGGCGAGCAGCATAGCCTGGCAGAGCCAGAGGAAGAAGTCCGTCTTGTTAGCGAGTTAGCGAGTAGTTTCCTTTAGACGATTTCCGCGAGCATACTAGCTTTTCACGAACGCAGAGGAGAAAGAAAACCAACAACCAATAGGGTGAGGCAACTAACTACCAATCCTTTTATTGAATAGCCGCGGCGTGGGTAAACATAAAGAAGCCACAGAAGAAATCAAGCCAAAGGCTTCTCACTTTCTAAAGTAGTAAAAAGTGGATCCCCGCTTCGAGGCGCTTGGCGTAGATCTTTGAAAATCGTCAATCGGGTGAGCCAGCTATTATTGAGGGAGGCCAGGTCTACATACGTAATATCAAGTTGCTCTAGTTGCGTGTCTTTCGTACGGAAAGATGGGTGTTTTTATCCAAGCAAGGGAATAGAATAGGTAACAACCCCCCCCTCACATCAAGCCTGTACGCTAGCTACCAACATATACTATGGAGTCCATGGCTACCTCCGCGGATGGAAGACCGTAGATTTTTCACTTTCGCTGAAGAGTTGAACTCTGACTGAAAGGACTTGACACATTGCCAAGGCGATTTTATTAGCCAGCTGTGGGATAGAGATCTGCGGTAAACGAGCGATAGCCTCTAAAGAGTGCCGAAATAGGATTGGTTCCTTTTTCTAAAGATCCGAGACTGGTGAACGTATTGCATAATTTAAAGAAGCCCATTTCATTAGAGGGAGGGAGCCCTTCCTACCTTTCTTTATTTAAGTGCTAGTGTCAAATGAGACAGTTGCCCGCCTTGGAGGGGTTGTAGCGAAAGCTCCGAAGTCCACTTCTTTACCAACTTGAATTCATAAGGAGACCGAACTCTATTCATGCTCAAGTGAACCACGGGTGATGATATTCCGCTGTTCTGAAATCAAATAGGAAACGGATGGCGCTTGAGTTTTTGATCTCGCAAGCAAGGAAATCTATCTTTATTCCGTGGGTCAGGGAGCCTGTTATGAGTTGGCTTTGGGACAAGCCCTGTTTCTTTAGACGAATCTGCCCTAGAACTCACTTTTGAAACCCGTTGAAGGAAATCCCGATAAAGAGAGGGAATGTGCTATAAAGCTTCCATTTTTCTTCTACACATTATACGTTACTCATTGGGTTGATAACAGAGGATAGATCGCGTCAATTCACTAAAGAAAAACTGCTTTTCCTGAGATTTCTGGCCCGATACCTTCCTGCCGATCCGGAACGGCGGATTCAGCTTCAATCCGAGGGCTTCCTGTGGCTGTTTCTGATTGACATGCCTGTTTCAAAGTGCAGTTCTCCAGGTCACAAGAGATAGAGATAGAAATGATCCCTGGCCGAGTCTAAGATCTTGGGTTGTTGGGATAGGATTGCTTGATTCCAGTTGTGAGTGGTTGATCAATCTTTTCTTTGACTGGTCTGCCGGATCACTTCCACTGAGTCCTGAAACCTTTACTTAGAACTTATATGTAAATTCTGCCACTGATCCCCATTTCTACAGCTTGCTTTTAGTTGACGGTTAGGTTAGTTCGTCTACCCACACTGGACTGGCATCAACAACGACTACTCGAACTAGTCGTCCATCAACAACAACAACTACTCGGATTAGTAACATTCCTCAGAAATAACATATATCGAAGTCGAAGGAAGAGCGGAAACCTGCTTCCCCAGAAACACAGCTGTGCTTCACTTCCTTGCCCAGAGACCAGAATATGGATTTGGAAAATGAACTTGCTCTTGATCCTCGGTCGATGGTTGATAGCTAGGCTTTCAGGGAATCAGAAGTTGTGATAATAGGCCGGCCAGTCCGGAACGTAGAGCAGATCTATCGGAGAACAGGGAGCAGGAAATTCTTGCTTGAATGCCCGGGGCAAGCTCCAGCAGATACAACAGATCCATATCCATAAACAAGAATGAAAAGCGGATTTCGATTAGTGAATGGATGCTATCCTGACCTGGCAAGAGATCCTGATCATTACGAGATGCTAATTTTAAACCTCCAATGCCTTAGAGCAGCAAATCCATCAACCCCGGACAAGAAAATCAAACAAAGTAGTGGCCAGGCTCAAGAATGGGAAAGTCAAGTTCTAGTACGGCTATCGCGATGTGGCCAATGGATAATAAATAACTTGCTAACCCAACCCAGCAATCAAACAGATGCTAGCAACGGCTTTCGCGCTAGAAAACCAAGCCTTGGATCTCCACATAGAAGACAATTCATTCCAATACCAATGAAGCTAAGGCAATAAAGCAAAGGCAAGTTCCAATTATGTAGTGTAGTCGCTCTCATCCCCAAAAGGAAAGAAGATTTTTGGATTTCACCCACTATTCGTTCCCTCTATCCGAACGACACCACTGATCCGATGCCAACTCTTTTAATTGACATTAGTAACATTTTCCACACTTGCTTCTGTTCTCCAATTCCTATTCTCATTCCAATTCTCATCCCATCCCTCGAGATAGCCGGGCCAGTGATTCTCTTTAAGGATCGAACTATAGCAATAGCAAACAAACCGAGCGAGGAAGCTTACTTACCAGGGATGGATACCAGTTCAGATGGATTTCCGTATTCACTTATGAGGCTCGAATCTCCTCTTCCACACTGGCAGCACCTAAGTGAAACAGAAGTTTTCTTATCAGCGGACTGGGTATCGAGGTCAAATAGCAGTACGTACTGGCAGCCTCCCGATGTGGGGTTCCAGGGCAGAGGTCAGAGAATCTATATGGTCGGTGTCTACGCATGCTTGAATTCCATATCCATAGCTGTCAAAATGACGTTAGTAGGATCATCGGTCGGGAGTCAAGTCAAGGGAGTGAAGTTGAGGGAAAAGCTCTTTCTCTCCAAGTTTGAGCACTGGCCTAAAACTGGATCAAAGATTGGAATCCGGAATCCAAGTCTCTTCTTTCTTATACGAGTTTATTTCTTAGTAGAGTAATGTTTCCCTTTCCTTGACTGTCTTCCCGGAGAGATTCCTTGATTTCGGTATTTCACTACTCTAGTTGGAGTAACGTCCCTTGCTATCTTCATTCTGACCTTGCCCTAGCGGCGCACAGTGACAAATCGAGTTCAGGTTCTGATCTGGCTCGTACACTAAACCTTACCAGTAGCTCTTGCTCTTGCAGCAACTGTTGCACTACAAGCACAAGCTATTCTTCTAACTTGCTTGACACACTGATGGACCTTGACACACTGATGGAACAATGCGGCCGACTCACTCACCTGCCGCCCTTTAGTAGGAATCTGAAGAGGAAGGAGCCTTAGCTGCTTCTATTCTATGCAATTCTCTTCTCATCCCTGCGCCTGCTCGGCACATAAACTAACAATCCTGCTACTTCTCCTTACAACAACTGCTGAAGCTGAGAGGCTAGGGGACTCGGGTCAGGGCGGGATGAGTGCTGCTATATGGTTTGAACCCTCTATCTGTAGATCATTCCTTTTACTGATTTCTAGCTTTTCGGAGGCACAAGTAGTTGATCACTTAGACGTACGAGATTCTGAAAGGATTGTTCTCTCTAGGCACATCTTAGGAAGGATTCCGTGTCCCTCCAACTCCATCCATTGGGCGGCGTCTTTTCATCCGGAGAAGCTGTCGAAGCGATAGCCATGTCTGATCCCCGTATCTGTGAAAGAGCAAGGTCTTCCTAGTGGAGTCTAGAAAAAGAGCCGGGTATTCTGAGTGGAGTCTGGAATGAGACCTGCTGCCTCTGGCTTGACCATTAGCTGCTCTATCTGTTATTGGCATGGCATTCCTGAACCCATAGAAAAAGAAGGATTAGGAGACGTCCATCGAAATAGACTAGGAGGCCTCTCACTAGCGCTATATAAGCTGCCGGATTCCCTTTCACTTAAAGCCATTCCAACAATCTATTCGTCGTAAGCCCTTCTAGCAGCAATCCAAACGTCCCTCCATCTGCATCTCCCTAACAGTCTCTGCACGTGGATCTCTTCTACTAGTGATTCAATTGGGGCCAATCCTGCCGCATCCACTTCCTTCTATCAATTAGTGGAATCCCCAAAAGCGGAAGAAGTTCTTTGCGCTAAATACCTTCTTTGCAAGCCGTGGTCCCACAACGGACCGAAATGGCCATCAGAAAGCAGATTCATTTTATGATAGAAAAAGAATCTGCTTTCTTCTGGCACATGTATTTCTGAAAGGACTCCATCTTTGGAAAAGCTCGTTTGCACCTTGCATCGAATTAAACCACTCCTTTCACCGCGGATAAAGACTTGGTGGGTGGGGATGAGACGCTAAGGTAGGGTTCGGTCTGGATGAAACTATCTTTAACACGAGCTTCTTCCTTGTGCGAAGTACCAACTTATTGGAATTCAGCATTGCATATTCACTACCGAGATCTCTTATAAGTTTTGGGACCAGAATGAATTCTTCCTACAGACGCCGTAAAGGGTGCGGTTTAGCAACCAAGCGTACAATGACCGAAACCAACAGCTCCATCATTTCTGAGAACTTCTCTCTCGCATAGAGGAGATCTTGGCACTACTTTATGTGTTCAATCCAGGGAGCCGCCCTCTTCTTCATATCTTGCTTGATATTGGTTTCATAATGAAAAGAGGAAGGAGTGTCGAAGCGATGTCGCTTCTCTGCTCTCAGCTCTTTGCTCGAGATGATGTGATCTGATCGATCAGTCTAGAATCTGTAACCAATTGGCTAAGTCGCTAAGTCATTGCGGACACTTGCCATCCTCTCATATCGAAAGACGAACAACGACTTCCGGGGTAAAACGGAGGGCTAAAACCTGAGCCTCTTTTTCCATCCCAGGGGGTAGCGATTTCAAGAGTACTTGGTTTAAAACTTCCAGTTTATTCAAGTAGTTTCACTCGATGAAAAATGCATGCAAAATTCATTCTATTGCTGATTCTCTGTCAGGCATTACACCTCTGTCCCAAGCTGTTCGTGTTAAGGTGGCCGATGGCGCGGAGTTAACTTCCTTGTTTCTTCTGCTTGATTTGATCTTTGCAAGTATCTGCTGATACCGCTCCATCACATCAGCCAAGGAGCCCCACATTCCAGAGTGCAATGAATGCAACTCAGAAGCCATTCTTATCTGTCTATGCCCCATATCTTGGATCCGGGTCTGCGTATGAATAGTATTCGTATCACAGCCGAGCAAGAGGATTGACTTACTCATTTCAAGCGGAAGTGGGGATTGAACCCAGTAGATACCTAGCAGCTAAAAGAGGTCCAAAGCACCGGATATGGCTCAAATAGTCCTTATAGAAATGATCTACGAACTATAACCTTTCGATAAGAAAGATTAGTTACACAAGATATATTATTCTGTCTCACTTCCTATAGAAACCAAAGGGAGAAGGAGTGGGAGTTGAAAGCGACAGAGATAAAGTACCAGCAGCTGCAGTCGTAGGTGGAAGCCTTTCTTTCTTCTTGCACGTATTGAGCTTGGCGCTCCTTGAGATCTCGGAATAGCTCCGAACCAGCGACCTTGAGCGGGTCTCCTCAAAACCACCGTAACTACCCGCTGCGAGCCATGGTCCTTGTATGCTAAGGCGGAGATTAATTAATTGCTGCCACAGCAGGCGCCTATCTGTAGACAGATTGGATCGATAAATATAAAAAAAACTTGTCAAGCTTTGCAAGGTCCCCTTCTCAGAACAGCAGCAAGTCAGCACCAGGTCAAATTCTCCAATTACGGTAATATACCATAAACAATCATCCTTTAGGAGCTATATTATCCCTCTAGGGGAGCTAGTATAGTTGGCCATAAGGTCACACCCCTTCTTCATTCCATTTTCTATTTTAGAACTTCGGGTTTCAAAGACTTTTCCCACAATAGAGGCTTTGTTCTTTTTGAGCAGAAAGAATGAATCTAGTATCGACGGAATGGTATCTATCTTCTTAATATTCGTTTTCCAGGGGAATGAGCCAACCCACACAAGAGTGCCTACTAGCTTGTCACGAACGCAGAGGAAAAGAAGTAAGATACCCCCGCCCCCGAGCCGGGACCCCTTCTTCTTGTACCGCTAGTGGTCTTGGATGAAGAACCACAAGAGCAACCTGAGGTAGTCGAGGAGGAGCCACAAGAGCAAGATGGAGGTTAAAATGAGACAGGTGGTAATACTTCTTTGGAATTGCCGCTTGCACTACGCAGAGAGACTAGGACTAATGCTGGAAAGCCTCCGGTCCGATATGGCTATGAGCATGACATTGCAAATGGAGTTTCAGACTCTTATGTCTCACCCGCACACAAAGCATTCATTGCATCTCTACAATCAGTGTCTATTCCAAAGGATTGGAAGGCTGCAAAGCTGGATCCCCGGTGGAAAGAAAGACGCAATGAAGGAGGAGCTTGGTGCACTTCAGAAGAACAAGACGTGGGATCTTCTTCCACTCCCAGCAGGAAAAAGAGCAGTTGGATGCAAATGGGTGTTCACCGTAAAACAGACTCCAGAGGGTAAGGTGGATAGATAGAAGGCAAGGCTAATTGCAAAAGGTTATAGGAAGACGGGAGATAGACTATGATGAGACCAAAGCACCAGTGGCGAAGATGGACACGGTGAGAACCTTAATCTCATGCGCAGTCAACTTACTTTGGGTGGCCTTTACATCAGCTAGATGTGAAGAATGCTTTTCTTCATGGTGGTTATTTACAAGAAGAGATCCATATGGACATTCCTCCAGGTTTTGGAACAAACAGACTGATGGGAAGGTGTGTAGGCTCAAGAAATCTTTGTATGGCTTGAAACAGTCGCCACGGGCGTGGACAGGTTCAGGAGAGTTGTTTGTGGTATGGGCTACTCTCAGTGTAATGGAGATCATACAGTACCGGCATAGACGAATCCATATCACCATTTTGGCGGTGTATGTGGATGATATTGTGATTACTGGAGACGATGTTGAAGAAATAAAATGTTTGAAGGCAAGACTGGGAGAAGCATTTGAGGTAAAGGATCTTGGACCTCTTCGATACTTCCTTCGGATTGAGATTGTTCGGTCGAAGAAGGGGGTAACATTAAGTATAGTGAACAGGTAGCTGATTGTTTTACTAAACGAGTAGGTCCTTGTGAGGGTTTAGCAATTTGTAACAAGATAGGCATGTTAGATATCTTTAGCCGGGGGAGTGTTGAGTATTGGGCTGGGCTGTATAGTGTGTGTTAGGCCCCATGGCCCATGTACCTTGTATGTATAGCAGCACATAGGAGCAATGGAAGAGATTGATGATCACTCATCAAATAATACCCATGAAACGAATCCAGACTCAGTGAGTGGTGAAGACCACTGACCCCAATAGGAATACGGAAGACCTAATTATTGAAGAGAATAGTACAATTAACAACTAAACCTAAAGGGATCCACTTGTCACAGAAGCAGTCTATAACTAATAGGAAGCGCCTATCTCTTACTTGATATCTGATTGATCTTGCAGAGCCGAATTGTTTGAACTTGATCGACCTTAAACGCTAGTTCAATTCCAGGACGACATCATATAATATACGCGAGGCTCAACCAATGATTTTGATTAGACACTTCTCCTTGTTGAATGAGAATGAAGGAAGAGTGCCGAACGACTAAAGCTAACAGCCAGCCCGGATACCTAAACTGAAGAGGATGTCCCACCATAGCAAGATATGATACAGACCAATTAACTGGTAAGCCAACCTTCCCCATTGCTTTTCTTTCAACTAACTAGAAAAAGAAGGGGGCTCTTACGCGACTAGGCCGAGGAAACCTCCACTACTGGCTGAACTGAAACACATCATCCCATCCATTCCATCAAGTAAGTACGGGTCCCCAGTGACATATTAAAGAATGCCAACTTTCTCCCAACCGGTCTGTGAGAAGAAATGCCTAGATACTCGGTATGAGGAGAGCTCGGTAAGCAGGCAAAGAGCAGGGTTTGGTAGGCTGAGCCTCTTCTGGGGCAGGAAATTGGTCTATACCCACAGTTGCTTTTGTTTTTTCGTATGGCACTCTTAGGGTGATTTGCGAAGTTGTTGTTTCTGACTGTAGCCTTTAAGAAAAGAAGTGTGTCTGCATCGATCGCATCAAGATTAATCTATGTTATTTTGCATACGCATTTCATTTCACTGGGCTGCGGTTGGCCTTAGCTTTAGTAGCAGGGTTGGCGCTTTCTTTTCAATGAGGGAATGGCTGGCGCTATCACCCATGGCACCTTCATCCTCAGCAAGAAGTGAGTAGTTGGCATTTCCGGTTTCCGAACAAATGGATACAAATTGACCTTGTGGATCCGATGATACCACGCCTGGGAGACTTTCAGAAGAATAAGAAGAAGAAGGCGGATTCAATTCTTCAAGTAAAAGTCAAGGGCTACTGGCAGTTTCCTATCAATAACGATCCTTTGGATCTATAATCATTGAAAGAGGTCTCTATATTACAACAATTGAGAGTTGCCTCTTGCTATCACTACCTCGTACCAATCAAGGAGCTCTAAAGCATGCTGAGCTGGCCGGGCGGGATCACTAGCTTCCGGTAATATGTGCTTGTCACTTCACTCGAGCCTTGAGAGAATCCGCCAAAGCCTATATCTACAAAAACGAAAGAGAAAGAAATAAGCAAATCTGAATAAGTTGATAGGAGGGAGTGCGGTGTTCTGTTCAAGATTTCTCTCAAGCCTAAACCTTCAAAGCTAACTAGTAGGCTTTGGATCCATGGCTCTGACCTGGTGGAAGGTACTCTCCAGTAGCAAAAGTGAGTTCTACGAAAAACAGTGATTCTGCTTTCCTCCGCAATTTGGCCCATAGTAAGAAAAGGTAAGGTTGCGTAAGATATGGGAACTCGTAACCGACTATCGAACACAACTGAGAGTTCACTACTGGTCAAGTACACCAATTCCGCTCATGTTAAACTTACTGGAAAAAAACTCTAGTAAAATGGTAAGATGAATCAGTCAAAGGCAATTCAATATCCAAATCATCATAATAAGAATAGGGCCTCGATCAGAGCATATACTACCAGATAGAGAGCGAGGCAGATGGAGGGGATTATGGTTCCAATTTGTTGGCAGGTGCTTTCGCTGTAAAAGCAAAGGAACTTTTCAAGAGTTTCGATGAATTGAAAACCGGTTCTGCTTCGCTCTTGCTTCGTGGTCTTGAGCAAGGAACTACTCAGATTCGCACCCTGATGTTTATTGGAAGGAAAAGCCAGAAAGCAAAGAGGTTTGGTTTACGTATGGTGGAAGGTTACATTTTCCAGTCGGAACGACGGAGCTCTAAATAAAAGGTATGAAATCCAATCCCTTATCTTTCTTAAGCGTAGGGATGAAAGCCAAGAATGAAGTCGTCTCATCTCGTATGGTAGCCTATTCTTTACCTCTCGTTCCAGGGTTGGATGCAACATTTCTATGTTATAGATAGGTGAGTTGAGCAATACTTGTTTTCGAGGATTTCCACAAGTCCGTCCGAGTTGAGGGGCTAGGGCTTGAAT
>Ga0256405_10005041_pt1 | contig 23576 bp, 15 predicted proteins | sample RumenRJG_02DNA_FD_189096 | JGI IMG/M metagenome (GOLD analysis project Ga0256405, IMG submission 189096) | Bovine rumen microbial communities from Lethbridge, Alberta, Canada - RJG_02 | ecosystem: Host-associated > Mammals > Digestive system > Stomach > Rumen | place: Canada: Alberta... | reverse complement strand
AGCCCACGGCAGCCACTACTCCGCCAATCATGATCAGTGAAAGGGCTTTGCCAAGGTAGGGGGTGGAACAGACGATGCTGTAGTATGTACCCCTGGTTTTCAGGGAGAACCAGCGGGAAAGGCTGATGACGGCAGGCGGGGCGCCCATCGACTGGGCCCAGCCGTTAAAGCACCAGACTATTGCAAAGATTATGAAAACAAGCACGCTTGAAAGCCCAAGCCAGCCATGGAAAAGTCCGAGGGCGCCCATGATGAGGTTGAGGATGGCTGATACCAGCAGGCCGGCTCCCATGAACCGGCGTATATTGCAGTAATCGGCGATGAAGCCGTTGAAGAACTTGCCGAAGGCATAGGCGAACAGGAGGGCGGAACCTATGATGCCGAGCTGCCCGGCAGAGAGAATGCCGCTGTCAATGACAGGCTGCTTGACAACGCTCAGCGCCATCCTGCAGACATAATAAAGGCAATAGGCGGAGGCAACTCCCCAGAATGTCCTGTTCCTTAGTTTCTTATAGGTGCCCTGAACTTCTCCGGCAGGAATCTTTCCTTCCGAAGGCTTGCTTATCCTGAAATATCTGAAAAAATGGCTCATTTCCTCTTAAGTGCAAATATCGTCCTGAGGTTCAGTTTAATGAATCCCCATATCGCAAAAAGCAGTCCCCGGCTCCTGATGTCGTATGTAAACTGCTGTCCGAAAGGTCTTCCTTCGGGACTCCTGAGCGACCTGTACCTTTCCTTGAAGGATAAGGATGAATCCTGCCAGGACGGAACTCCCGGAGCCTGTGTGCTGGTGGCAAGTATTCCGGGAGAAATGACCCTGCTTATCCCTGCCCGGACAGCCCTGATGCCGTAGTCCCAGAAACCGAGTTCCTGCTGGAATTCGGCGTCCACCGGCCCGAGGACATTGAAGGCATGGCGGGGTACAAGGACAAGATTCCCGTCGAAAAAAGTGCAGGGAACGGGTATGACCGCATCCGGCCGGATGAGTTTTCCTGACCTGGTCCTGCCTCCATGGATAAGGCCGCCGTCGGCCAGCGACACGGATCCGGCGATTATCGCCTCGTGCCTGAGGAAATTTGAATTCTCAAGAAGGGTACCGAAAGCGCCCTCGCACAAGGACAGGCATGGGTCAAGCCAAAGATAGAAATCATAGTCCCGTACGGCCGCCTCCTGCCATGCCAGCCGCAATCCGCGGCAGGAGAAAAGCCGCTCCTGGGAGCGGACTGTCCTGACATCGGGAAACTTTGCCGAAACCATTTCAGAAAAACCCTCTTCCCCGGTATCGTCATTGAGGAATATGTCAATGGAGTACTTCCCCTCCCCGGCCAGGGAATCTGACTGGCGATAAACGCCTGAAATACATTCCAGGGCCTCTTCAATCCGGCCGGATACGGATATGAGGACGGCTACTTTCATTTCAAAAAGACTTCTAATCCAGCTTAAGGACGGCCATGAACGCACTCTGGGGGACCTGAACCGTCCCTATCTGACGCATCCGCTTCTTACCCTCCTTCTGTTTCTCCAGGAGCTTGCGCTTCCTGGTGACGTCTCCGCCGTAGCACTTCGCCGTGACATCCTTGCGCACCTGGCGGACCGTTTCCCTGGCGATGATCTTGGCACCGATGGCAGCCTGCACTGCGATGTCGAACTGCTGGCGCGGGATGAGGTCCTTGAGCTTGAGGCATATCTTGCGGCCGAAATCATAGGCGTGGTCCTCGTGGATGAGGGTGGAAAGGGCGTCGGCAGGCTCCCCGTTCAGAAGGATGTCCAGCTTGACAAGCCTGGCGGGCTGGAAGCCTGTCAGATGGTAGTCGAAGGAGGCGTACCCCTTGGAGATGGACTTGAGCTTGTCATAAAAATCAAAGACAATCTCAGAGAGCGGCATGTCGTAGGTGAGTTCCACCCTGTCGGCAGTGATATAATGCTGGCCCTTCAGCACCCCCCTCTTGTCGAGGCAGAGCTTCATGATGGGACCGAAGAAATCAGCCTTGGATATTATCTGCGCCCGGATCCATGGCTCTTCGATATGGTCGATCACAGTGGGAGCGGGAAGGCCTGACGGGTTATGGACATCGATTACCTCTCCCTTGGTGGTGTACACCTTGTAGGAGACGTTGGGAACGGTGGTTATGACATCCATGTTGAATTCCCGGAAAAGCCTTTCCTGGACGATTTCCAGATGGAGAAGTCCAAGGAACCCGCACCGGAAACCGAAGCCCAGGGCGAGGGACGATTCCGGCTCATAGACGAAAGAGGCATCGTTGAGCTGGAATTTCTCGAGAGTCGCCCTCAGCTCCTCGAACTTGTCGGCCTGGACAGGGTACATTCCCGCGAAGACCATCGGCTTGACCTCCTCGAAACCGGCTATGGCCTCGGAGCAGGGCCTCTCCACATGGGTGATGGTATCTCCTACCTTCACCTCGACAGCCCGCTTTATCCCTGAGATGATATAACCCACATCACCGCAGGACACCTGGTCCCGGGGCTGCATATTCAGCTTCAGCACTCCGACCTCCTCGGCCTCATATTCCATCCCCGTGTTGAAGAATTTCACCTTGTCCCCGCGACGGATGCTTCCGCTCTCAACCTTGAAATAGGCGATGATTCCCCTGAACTGGTTGAACACGGAATCGAAGATAAGGGCCTGCAGAGGCCCGTCAGGATCCCCTTTGGGGGCAGGAATCCTGTCTACAATGGCATCAAGCAAGGGAGCGACCCCTTCTCCGGTGCGGGCGGAAACCCTGAACACATCGGAAGGATCGCAGCCGAGCAGATCGCACACCTCGTCAGACACGACATCGGGCTGGGCGGAATCCATGTCGATCTTGTTGAGTACAGGGATGATCTCAAGACCGTGGTCCACGGCCAGATAGAGATTAGAGATGGTCTGGGCCTGCACTCCCTGCGAAGCATCCACCACCAGGAGGGCCCCCTCGCATGAGGCTATGGAACGCGAAACTTCATAGGAGAAGTCCACGTGACCCGGAGTGTCGATAAGGTTCAGGAGATACTTCTCCCCGCCGCGGACATACTCCATCTGGATCGCGTGGCTCTTGATGGTAATCCCCTTCTCCCTCTCAAGATCCATATCGTCCAGGACCTGGTTCTCCATATCCCTGGAGCCCACCGTGCCGGTGAGTTCCAGGAGCCGGTCGGCCAGAGTGCTTTTCCCATGGTCGATATGGGCGATGATGCAGAAGTTGCGGATATGCTTCATTTCCTCCTCCCGGTCTGTGTCATTTCAATCCGGCAAGAAAATCGGCAAGGGCCTGGAGCGACTCGGGGTCCTCCCATTTGGTGCGGTTATCGCGCATGAAGGCAAACAAGGCGCTCTTGTCGATATCCTTGAGGTTCATCAGTTCCTTCTTGTCGGCAGGGATGAGCTTGCCCCCGACGAAGAGGAAATAAGACGGTCCGACCGGGTTTCCGTCGGCATCTTTTGCGACATCCGGGAGGCGGAGGACAGCCGTTGCGTCGGACGTTGACACCACCTCATAGGCGGCCTCGCCCAGTTTAAGGGCGTCTCCGGCCTTGATATCCTTCACTTCCTGCGCCCCGGCAGCCTGGGCCATACCCAGGGCGAGGACTGCGGGAACCGCTAATTTCATTATCTTTTTCATGGCTATTGTACCTTGATGATCTGGATTATTTCCTCGGTGCTGCCATCGGCGAAGGTGCACAGCGCCTTCACTTCGTGGCGGCCGGAGGTAAGGGTGACTGACGTCGCATCCTGCTCGGTGCCGTCATAGTACCAAACGACGGAGGTCGGATCCTCGATATCGCCGTACCTGAGCTTGAAATCAAAATTCGCTCCCGCCTTGTAAGCCGCACCGGCGGAAGGGCTGACGATGACGATGACCTTGCCCTCGTCAAAAGGACCCACATCCTCAACCAGGCGGACGGCGATGATGGCGTCGCAATATATCGGTTGGCCGCTGTCGTCCTGGAGGACGATCACCCTCCAATCCGTTGCTGCCGTAGTGGAATAACCTTGATGTACATAAGCTCCTCCATTTTCCTCTTCCGCGACGTTATACACTATCGGGTAGCCTTTGTCCGTCACAACACCCTTCAGGGCATATCCGAAATACACGTCCTCGCCGGACGGGATCACATAACCCTGGTTCTTCACATTGGCATACGTCCAGTTTACATACTCATCGGTATATCCCGGCTCGCTCACCTTATGGGTTATCCTCCGCTTCCCGCCGCTCTCTACGATCGCGTCTACGGCTTCAGCAGACGTCCCGTAGAACATGAAGATTATATCGGAAACCCTCATGCCGGCATATCTGGAAAGTTCATCGGCGGTGAATTTCGCGGCGACCTCGATGCTTTCCGTCTTGTTCCCGAAACCAAGGATGTTGACCTGCTCTCCAAGTTCTCCGTATTTGAACAGCGACGCCTCTATCTTTTCATCGATCCCGATCATCACCGCATCAACGCGGACCCTTCCGGCGGGGAGGGAGAACTCCTTCTCAGACGGCTTGTATCCATCCATTGAGAAAACAATCACGAAGTTTTCCGGATCGCCGTCGCCGATCGTGACGGAATAGTTGCCGGAAGCATCCGTAGTCAGGCTATATTTTGCGGCCTTGCTCTTGGTAAGAGGCGAACGGAGCCTGTTCCCGGCAGCCTTGGTCATGGCGGAGGATGAAGTTACCGGTGTAACGGAAACCGAAACACCAGACAAGGGATTCCCCTGGCTGTCGGTCACGGTGCCAAGCACCTTACGCTCAGGATCATAACTAAGGGCGAAGGTGCAGTTCCCGCCAGAAAAAGCGATAGAGGAAAGGTTGTAGCATGTCGCCTTTCCGGACCAGCCCGTGGACTTGGGGTTGCTGAGGTCCGAGAATTCAGTCCTCCCGCCCTGGCCGAAAAAATAGTCGGAAATGAGCATTGGCGAAGGCTTCGCAGCAACGATATAGAAGCACTGGTGGTCGGCGACATTGTTGATCTTCCAGTTTTCCCATCGCGCCGCAGCCGTCATATTCTTCACGATATTGGATGACTTGTCCACATGATAGACAAGGAGTCCGTTCATGCCGACGTCGGAACTGCTGCCCTTGGCCCCTGCATCCCATTTGTTGTCAGTGGTACGGCACTCGTAGAGATAGTACTCGCCGTCATTTCCGGTAGGGGTCTTGTATGCGACGTTGTTGGAGATGGGCTGGAGGGTATAGTTGCCGGGAGAAGTAATCTCCTTTATAGCGGACGCCTGCATCCAGCCGAGCATCACCCTCTCTTCAGCGTTCAGGAGGGGAGGTGTACGGCTGTCGTTGTTATAGCAGCCGCTGTCCATGAGGGAGAAGATGCCAAGGCCGACGCCTTCACCGTCTTCCTCATAGTCGATATCATAGAAATCCGGAAGTCCGAGCACATGGCCGAACTCATGGCAGAAAGTTCCGATGTTGTCCCTCTTTCCGCCGTCAAGTCCCTTGAATTCCGGACCACAGGCATAGGAAACAACCCTCTTCCCGTCATAGGTCCTCTGGTTGCTGCCGTACAAGCCGTAGGAATGAGGCCAGATGCTGTTTGGATCGGCCCCCGTCACCGCCTCGCCGTATCCTGCATAGAAATAATAGATATTCTCCACTACGCCGTCGCCGTCGTTGTCATAATCGGCGAATCTCGCAAGGCCCTTGGTGTAGATGCTATCGCAGGCTTCAGCGAGCAGGCCGTCGGGATTGAGGTCGTCTCCTTCTCCGTCATTGCCGCCGTAGTCGGCAAGATTGCCGCTTACCTTCACTGGACCGACCACATCCCAATGCGGATTGAACTGTCCGGAGGAGTTGTCGAAAAAATAGTCATGCACCGAACCGGTGGCTCCGTTTTCCGAATACCCCTCCTGGTTGAGCATTTTCTCAAACTCCGCCTTATCCGTCGAGAAGGCAAGGTCCTGGAACTCAATGAGCACGACAAGGAACTTCTTGCTTCCCTGTGTGATTGAAGCCCTGTTGGGGCTCTTGGTCATGCGCCTCTTGCCGGAGCCTGCAACGCTTGCCTTGGTTGCGGCCACAGGACGGAAAATCCCGTCGGTGGAAAGGGCGTATCTCTGTCCGGAAAGATTTGTGTACCAATGATGGTGTTCGTCACCGTGAAGGACCAATGTCACGGTAGTTCCATCCTTCTGCCGGATAGTCCTGGGGGTGGGATCGGCAGGAAGGGCATGGACGCTGATTATGGAAAGGGCCGCGAGGGCCAGTGTCGTCAATATCTTTTTCATCGCTTTCATTCCGCTATAATGTAACCCCTCTTCTTGTCATCCACGAGCCAGACCTTGCCGTCCGCAGCCTTGCCAACCCAGGCCCTGGCTTCGATAGCGCCGTCCAGGCTCTTGTCCCAGTAGTTGTTGACCGTAAAGGACACGGCCTCTCCCTCTGAATAGCTTTCCGGGAGGCCGGCGAATTCCAGATACTTGTTCCCGACCGGATCAACGATACGGAAATTCCTGGCGGAAGAACTCTTGAAGGTATTGAGCTGATGGGCGAACTCGTCGTAAACGATGCCGCCGCCGTCGGTATATACGTTGTACATGCCGTAGGAGGCATCGTCAGCAATGAAATCAGCGCCGGGAAGGGAAGATGTCTGGGCTATGTCCAGGTACAGGGTGCCGCTGTCGATGTCGATCTTTCCGAAAGCCTTCCTGTCATCGGAAGAGAGGTTCAGGGACTTGGGAGAGAAGGCGATGGTGACGGCGGAATTGGCATTCCCTGAGTCGGGGGAAATGGACAGCCAGTCGCTTACGGCCTTCGTATCGGTGAGGGAAATCTTCCAGTCTACCGGGAAATTCAACGTGATGGTGGCCGGTTCCATCCCATCGATCGTGATGGAGGTGGTGCTGCCGAGCAGGGAAGACAGGGGCTTCTGCTTGATGGTGGCCTCTACGCTCTGGGATCCTGAGGAAAAAATGAGTTTGTCCTCGCGGGTCTCGTCCGTGCTGTTGAAAGCAAGTTCAACGGTGACGTTCCATGTGTTGGTACTGCCCACCTTCTGTACATTCTTCACGGTCGCCCAGGTGTTCGTCTCCATCTTCGCAGAGAGCTGGCCGGAGCAAGCGATAGTGAATATCTTGTTATGTCCGACCACGTCTTCTTCAAGGGCGGAAGGGGGGCTTGGTTTCCCAAGGGTAATGTCTGTGGAAGATCCGCCGCCGCTGCCGGACCCGCCGGTTCCGGGATCTTCCTTGCTCCCTCCGCAAGAAATGAGGGAGACCGCTACAAGGGCCAAAACGGCCATTCTGAGCATTTTCATCTCTCAAACATAATTTGTGTAAGGTACAAATATAGCCAAACCCCGGCAAAATGCAAAAAAGGAGGATGACCTCGAAGTCCGATGGACTTTCTTGGTCATCCTCCGATCAGAGTCAGATACGGGAACTAGTTGTCTTTCACGAATCCGGTGTAACGGTAGCCGTGGACGTAGAGCCTGTCGTAATAGTCGAGGTTCTCATCATCAGAGAACAAGATGTAGAACTCGATAGCATCTGCGGGCTGTCCGCTGGGAGTGGTGGCTCCATTCTTGATGATCTTTCCGCCGGTGACGGTTGCAGTGCAATCATCAGAGAAGAAATTCTCCGAATCCGTCGCAGAAAAGGTCATCGTGGCGGGGTCGACTGTAATCTTGCACCTGAAGTCCCAGAAAGTATCGTCGCAGGTGTCTGCGAGAAGCATTTCCGTAGCGGTATTGTTGGCCGTGCTTGCAGTCAGGATGATGAACTGTCCTATGTCGAACAGGTCGGGATCCTCGAAAACAACGTTTCCGCTGGCGTCAACGGCATCGCAGGTCACATACCACTGGCCGCACATGTCAACCGACTCTGCCTTGAAAACGGGATCCTTGGCGCAGGAAGACAACAGAGTCAATGATATAATTCCCAGAGTGTAGAGTATTTTTTTCATTTTGTTCCTGTTTTTAGAGTTCAAAAGGAATCAGTTTCACCTTAAGACCGTCGAAGTCGTAATCAAACACGCAGGTTTCAAAGTCAAAACCTCCGGAAATGTTGGAATAGTCAAACGAGTTGACGAAATACCAGCTGCTGGCCTTCAATACGTTGATGGATCCGTCTTCTCCGAGAGTGAAGGTGGTAGTCGCATGGAAGTTGTAAGTGGGCTCGTAGCCGGGATAACGTCCTGCATAGTAATATCCTCCGCAAAGGTCGTCGATTTGGTAAACCCCCTTGGACACTTCACTTACTACCGTGACAATATTCCTGAATACGGTGCTTCCCATCTGGCATGTTGCGAGATATATATTGGCAACACCTCCTGGATTAAGGACATATACGTCGCGGGTTACAGGGTAGTCGTACCCTTGCGGGTTCTTGGCGGAATATGTTACCGAATAGATGCCGGGGTATGTGGGATTCACATTGGATTTGACGGTTACATTTGAAGAGTAATCCTGCCCTTTGTAGGTAGCCGTAAATCCCGGTTCCTCATAATCGCCCCCGAGCAGGGAAACGTAAGGGTTGTCTCCCAGCAGCTGGATGTTGACATAATCCATCACTTCAGTGACTCCTTCGGACTCTTTTTTACATCCGGCCGACAGGAGCACCAGAACAATTGAAAATATAGATATCAGATTCTTTTTCATAATCTTTAACTTTTATTTCGCCCAGAATACCTTTGCCGTATTGGGTTTGACTTCCGGGCAGTTGGAGTTGTAGAGCTGCGAGGACTGAGCATAAGGGAAACGCTGCACGAGGGTGCTTTCGCCCAAGGTTCCATCCACCTGATAGGGGGTGTAGAGTTCGCCGGGGGTAAGTACCGACGCGTTCATGCTGTCAGAAGAGAAGTTGTAGATGTCTTCGGCCTTCAGCCCGCTGAATTCGGGATAACCGAGGCGGCGCATCTCGCACCAGGACTCAAAGTTGTTGATGCCGCTGAGGGCCACCCATTTCTGGATTCCGAGGGTCTTGTCGGTTCCGTCATAAGGCCAGGTTTCGAGAACGGCTTCTGCACCGGAGACTCCTGCCGTGGCGAAAGAAGCCTTGATGGCAGCCTCATAATACTCTTTTGCCTTGGCCGCATTGTTTTCCACCTTCCTGTAGTACTCGGAGAGGAAGAAATTAATCTCTGCGAGGGAAATGAGATATACAGGGGAGTTGTATTTCATCGCAGGCCTGGAGAATTTGGCGGACTTGTAATTGTTGGACACGCTCATGTTGTAGCCGGAAATGCTGCCCCAATAGCCGCTGCTGGGCTTTGAGAAGAATGCATTCAGACGGTTGTCACCTGAGAGAGCCCTGAAAAGCGCCACGTTGAGGCCGACGTTGGTCTGGGTGGAGCCGAAGTAGCTGGCGAATTCTTCCTGGTAGAAAGGATTGGCCTTGCCGGAAGCGTTTGCGGTAAAGCAGTTCCATGCCACGTCCTTGTCGGGGAAGTTGCCTTCGGCGACCAGGGCTTTGAGCTGGTCATCAACATTGACGACCGTCCTTTCCCTCATGAGAAGTTTCAGCTTGAGGGCGTTGGCAAACTTGATCCAGTTCGTGGCATCTTCGCCGGGATAGAGAAGATTGGTTGCGACGGCCGGATTATTATCCACCTTTGAAAGGGCATCGTCGATTTCGGCAATGAGGCCGGCATAGACATTTGCGCCTTCGTCATATTCGGGATTCAGTTCCTCGAGGCCTTTTCCGAAATTGGTGTACGGAGTCTCTCCGTAGGCATCGACAAGGACCTGGAAGGCGAATGCGCGAATGACTGTTGCGGCCAGATAGGTTCCCCACTTGCCTTCTTCAGCTCCCTTGTCGCGAACGACGGTAGCATTTGCGATTGCGCCCCTGTTTATATCTACGTAAGCAGCGTTGGTGCTGTTCGCGGCAACTTTGAACTGGCTGTAACCAAGATAGTTGCTGGTTCCGAAATACTGAGCGTAATGCTCGGAGAGATATCCTCCGATGATACGGAGCACATCGCCGTATTTGGAAGATAGAGCCATCTCCGCAGCGGGGAAGGCCATATCGGCAGTTGCCTGGCTTTCGTCCGGAGAGTTGGGGGAGTGGTTGATGTCAAGATAGTCCTTGCAAGAAGTGAGCGAGAGGACTGTGACTGCGGAAAGGATGTAAAGTATCTTTTTCATATTGTGTCCTCCTTAGAATTTAACGTTAAGGTTGAAACCGAAGATACGGCAGGAAGGGTTGACATAGGTCTCGCCGAAGAGACCGCTGGTGTCTGTACCCTTGTTGGTGGACTCAGGATCGATGTAGAGGTTGTTCTTGGCAGTCCATGTAAACGCATTGTTGACATACGCCGATACGGCGATTCCGCTGAAGGGGCCGGTCCATTTCTTGGGCAGCCTGTAGCTGATGGAAATGTTGCGGATCTTGACGAAATCCCTGTCAACGAAGTAGAACAGACGTCCCTGGTCTCCGCCGTACTCATCCAGATAAGTCTGGAAGGATGAATCGGAGAGGTAGATGGGAGTCGTATTCTCCGAATAAGTGCCGTCAGCGTTTTTCACCACGGAGTTGGGGATGACGAAGGGCTGGCGGTCGTTGTAGGTAGTGATGGGACCGTTTCCTGTGAAGGACATGATGTTCTTCGAACGGGAGAACATCTTGCCGCCCTTGCGGACATCGAGGGATGCGCTCAGTGAGACGTTCTTGTAGGTGAAGGAGGTGGTGAGACCGCCGGTCCACTTGTAGTTGGCGTCATAGCCGGTGGGCTGGATTTCGTCACTCATTATGATTTGGCCTGCTTCATCCACGATAATCTTTCCGTCGTCAGTATAGGTGGGAACATAGGTCCAGTATGTGCCGAAGGGTTTGCCGACCTCAGCATACATATACACTACGTCTTTGGCCTGCGACGTGGAATACCCGTCGAGCTGGAGTTTCTCACCTATGTCATCGGGAAGAGATACGACCTTGCTCCAGTTCTTTGCCCAGTTGACGGACAGATCCCAGCGGAAGTCCCTGGTCTGAACGGGAACGAAGTCAAAGAGGAGCTCGACTCCCCTGTTGCGGACGTCTCCGGCGTTGGAAATCATGGAAGAATAGCCGCTCGCAGGTTCGGTCGAAATCGCAAAGATCTGGTCGGAGGTCATTCTGTTATAGTAGGCCGCGTCGATTCCGAAGCGTCCTCCGAAGAACTGAAGGTTGGTACCGACCTCGAACTCGGTGGTCATCTCAGGCTTCAGGCTGGGGCTTGTGATGGAATAGCCCCTGCGGAAAGCATTGACGTTGTTGATAGGGAAGGCCGCGATGCCCGAGCCGTAGGTTCCGGCAAAACTTGCCTGGGAATAAACCGGATAGGTGTTATAGACACCAGCGTCGTTACCGGTACGTCCGTATGCGAGCCTAACCTTACCGAAGGAAAGGATGTCGTTCTTGGGCAGCCAGTTGGTGAAGATTGCGCTGAGGGTAGCTCCCGGATAGAAGTAGTTGTTCTTGGACAGGGGGAGGGTGGAGGACCAGTCGTTACGGGCGGTCAGCTCGAGGAAGACGGTGTCTTCCCAGCCGAGGGTGACGTCGCCGAACAGGCCGATAAGACGCCTCTTGCTCTTGCTGTCGGAGAGAACTTCCTTGGTGTTACCGTTGGAGAGGTTGTAGAAACCGGTGAAAATCGTCAGTCCCTTGGTCCGGCCGGTAAGGGCGGTGCCATACCTTTCGTTGATGTTGAGACCGAGGATTGCGTTCACGCTCAGTCTTCCGTCCAGATAGCTGTCGTTGAAGTTGGCGAGGAAGTCGTGGTTGAACTCATAACCTCTGTAGTAGTAGGCATCGATGTAGCCGTCGGCATTCATCTCGGTAGGGGAATAGCCGTTGTCGTTCCACATATAGGCGGTGTCCACTTCAATCTGCGGCTCGCTGCTCTTGTCGTCATAGTCGCTGTAGTTGAAACCATAGCGATAGGTCAGGGTGAGCTGTTTGATAGGAGTTACATCCAACTGAACCTTACCGAAGATGTTCTTGCTGTCGGTGTTGTTGTAGTTGTTCTCGATGGCCCAGTAGGGGCTGGTGATGCCGTAAGGGGTGAGATAGGCGGTCGGCGAATTGAATTCCTTAGGAAGGTTTTTCAAGTCAACCAGTGAGATGTCTCGGGGGAACTCATAAAGACCGTCAATCATGGAAGTACCCTGGTCCATTCCCACGGATTTGGTGTTGGAGGTTGAGAAGTTGACCTGGGAAGAGAGCTTCAGCCATTCTATGGGAGAGTAGCTGCTGCGGAAAGCCAGGGAGTTTCTCGAATAGACATCCTTGTTGCTCGGGATGATACCGTTGTCGCTCGCGTGGGAGTAGGACAGGTAGTAGGTCATGGTCTGGTCTTCGGACACACCGCTGAGGGCGATGTTGTGCTTATGGTCCACGCCGATGTCAAAGAAGTCCTTGACGTTGGAAGGCTTTGCGGAATACTCGTGAAGCAATTGCATTCCGTTCCAGACAGGACCGTAAACCTGCTGGCTGCCGTCGAAACGGGGGCCCCAGGAGCCGTTCTCGATGAAGGTCTGCTTTCCGTTCCATCCCTGACCGAAATCGTTCTGGAATGTGGGCAGGTAGGAAACCTGGCGCAGTTCTACGCCTCCGCTATATTCGATGGAGAAGTTGCGCTCTGCGCCTCTTTTTCCACGCTTGGTGGTGATGACGATAACGCCGTTTGCGGCGCGGGAACCATAAAGGGCGGTAGCCGCGGCGCCCTTGAGGACGGTGAGGCTTTCGATGTCTTCAGTGGTGAGACTGCCCATGCCGCCGACGATGATGCCGTCGATGACGTAGAGGGGCTGGTTGCTGCCGGCGATGGAGCTGTAACCGCGAATAATCACGCTGGTTGCGGCGCCAGGGTCGGTGGTGGTGGCGGAAATCTGCAGACCGGCCACCTTGCCTGCGAGGGCGTTGGTGACGTTGGTGGCGTGGTGGGTCGCGATTTCGTCGTTCTTCACCGTCGTGGCAGCATAGCCGAGAGTCTTCTCGGAACGGGTGATGCCAAGGGCGGTGACGACCGCCTCGTCAAGTGCGAGGGCGTCGTCTTCCATCGTCACGTTGAGTTCCTGTCCGGACACCTGTACCTTCTGGGTCTTGAGACCTATAAAGTAGAAGGAAAGCGTCTGTCCCGGTTTGGCGTTGATGGAGAACTGTCCGTTGGCGTCAGTCGTGACGCCGAGCGTCGTGCCTTCCACAGCTACGGAAACGCCCGCCACAGGCTCACCTTTCGAATCAGTGACTGTACCGGACACCTTCCCGCTCTGTGCATAGGCAACCCCGCAAAGGGCCACCAAAAGGCACGTCAGGAAAAGCTTGACTTTTTTCATAAGCTGATACATTAATTAAACTATAGAACTGTAATTAATTTCCAATCAAAGTTGAAAACAATCTTCATTCTTATTTATTATTAAACAACATGGGAGAAACCTCCCGTCGCGTCGAAAAAATCTTCGCGATTTCTGGCAAAGGTTGTAAACTTTTTTAATAAAAACAAATCGAAAAACAGCGTTTAAAACATACAATTTCAGGGTTTTGAGGTTTTAGTAGAATCATCTTTCGTGCGGTTAAACGTTTTTTGGGATTAAATTAAAACTAAAAGGCCAAAAAAAGTTTAAAAACGAAATCAAAGAAAAAATTTATACACCCTGCGCCGATTATTTATCTGCAATATATGAATAAATTCTCAAAAACAAAACTTTTACCTTCAATGAAAAAGGACGATTTTCTGGCTCTGGCCCGTCTATGGGCAAAAGAAAAGAAGCCGTATCTGAAGCGTTCCACTTACGCAGCATATTCATTCATAGTGCATTTTTACCTGCTTCCGTATTTTACTTCTGCAGATGACCTGACACCCTCCTCCATCCGTGAATTCGCCTTGGGACTCATTGGCCGGGGCCTTTCTACCAAGACTGCCCGGGACATTCTCCAGGTGGCCAAAATGATATTGGATTTCAAGGATTTGCAGTCTGGCAGAAATCCGCAGCCCTTTCGCCTCCGCCTGCCGTCCTGCACTCTCGGCCATGAAGTCGACGTCTTAACTGCTGAAGAAGAGACCCGGTTGCTGGACTTCATTTCAAAGGATCTGAATCCCAGGACCTTCGGAATCTGGCTTGCACTGACCGCAGGTCTGAGGATCGGAGAGGTCTGCGCCCTCAAGTGGAAAGATTTCGATATGCGAGGGATGAGCATTTCGATCGAAAGGACGGTCCACAGGATCTACGATTATGAAACCGGGAAATCGGAGGTGATAGTCGAAAAACCCAAGACCAGGAACTCCGCCAGAAGGATACCGATACTTGCAGAGACTGCCAAAATGGCCTCTACACTATCAATGAACGCCATTATTTCAGAAGAATATATCCTGACAGGAGAAGAAAAACCTGCGGATCCGGCGACCTACAGGACATGGTTCAAGAAATATCTTGCGAGGAACGGGTTCCGGCCGCTCAGATTCCACAGCCTCAGGCATACGTTCGCCACGAGATGCATCGAAAGCGGCTGCGACCCCAAGACGGTGAGCGTCCTTCTCGGCCACTCCAACGTTAACATCACCCTCAACCTCTATGTCCACCCGGGAGAGTCCAGTAAAAGGTCGGTTATCGACCGCATGATCCGCAGCGTCCGATGACTCCCATCTCGTCTCCCGGTTCCAGCGCGCCTGTTTCCTCCTTGTTTCCCCCTTGTCTCCCGTCCTCTTTTGTCCCCGGCCATCAATGGCCACCCTTCGTGTTCCGGCCGCGAAAAGAGGGGGAACACGGCCCGGGAAGAAGCTGACGGGCTGGAAAAAGGCGGTTTTTGAGCCGAGGACATGAGAACAAGGGCTGACGGGCTGGGGAAAGGCGGTTTTTGAGCCGAGGACGATGGGAGGGGCAATGTGCCAAAAGGAAAAGGGCGGGGGAAGGATGGCTTTTTCTTAATGTATCAGCTTATGAAAAAAGTCAAGCTATTATTCGCTGCATTGATGTTTGTGCTGGCGGCCGCAGTCGCCTCGGCGCAGAATGTCAGGGTGGCCGGTCAGGTACTTGACCAGAGCGGAGAACCCGTCCCGGGCGCAACCGTAATGGTGAAAGGAACAGCGACCGGAGTGTCTGCGGGCGCGGATGGTACCTATACCATTACAGTCCCGTCAAACGCTACGCTCGTCTTTACAAGCGTGGGCTATGTCAACCAGGAGGTTCCCGTCAATGGACGCGCATCCATAAACGTAAGCCTCGCTACCGACACCACCCTGCTCGATGACGCGATCGTAGTCGCCTTCGGAACCACAACCAAGGAGGCCTTCACCGGCTCTGCCGCCGTCGTAAAGGCCGACGACATCCAAAAGCATGTAACCACCAATGTGGCCAACACCCTCGTGGGTAATGTGGCCGGCCTTCAGATGAAGGGTGCCTCCGGTGCTCCGGGAGCAGGTGCAGGTTCGATGAACATCCGCGGTATCGCTTCCCTTTACGCGGGTACCGATCCCCTTATCATCGTGGACGGCGCTCCCTATTCAGCAAGCCTTTCAAACATCCCCACCAGCGACATCGAGTCCGTGTCCGTCCTTAAGGACGCAGCATCAGCGGCCCTTTACGGAGCCCGTGGCGCAGCCGGTGTCATCATCATCACCACCAAGAGGGGAGAAGTCGGCAAAGCAAAGATAACAGTTGACGCAAAATGGGGAGTCCAGCAGCGTGCGATCCAGGACTACAAGACCGTGGATGATCCCGGCGAGTACCTCGAGGCCGCATACAAGATGTATGAAAACTACTATTTCTGGGGACAGGGCCTTTCTGCGGAAGAAGCCAACCTTCTGGCCAATGAGAAGATGGTTTCCGCCCTCGGTCCGAACTACATTCCTTTCACCATCCCTGAAGGCGAGCAGTTCATCGGAATGAACGGCAAGCTGAATCCCCACGCCACCCTCGGCCGCAAGGTCACCAACACCATCACCGGAGAGGAACTTTGGATGCAGCCTGACAACTGGAAAGACCTTGCTTACAGGGATGCTCTCCGTCAGGAGTACAACATCAGCGTCAACGGCCAGACCGGACGCATGAACTACTACTCCTCACTGAGTTACCTTGGTGAGGACGGTGTCATCGAGTATTCCGACTACCAAAGGGTTTCCGCCCGACTTAGGGCTGACTATCAGGCCAAGGACTGGCTCAAGGTTGGCGCCAACGTCAACTACGTGGCTTCCAAGACCACCAACAACCCCAACATGGACACTTCCCTCGGTGCAGGCAACCTTATGTACTTCACCACCATGATTGCTCCTATCTATCCCGCTTTCATGCGCGGATTCGACGAAAAAGGCAATGTGGTGATCCTCACAGACGAATATGGACATGAGAAATACGATTACGGTGTAGCGGCCGGCTACTATGGCTCAACCCGTGCCTTCCTATCCACCGGCAACCCTCTGGGAGCCAATAGATGGAATAAGAGTTTCTCCAACAGCACCCAGATCAACGGCACTTTGACCGCCGAGATCAGGTTCACCCCTCATCTCATCGGAAATGTGAGTTCGACAGTGATCAAGGGCTTCGGTGACGGTACCGTCATGGCCACCGGTTTCGAAGGTCCTTCGGCAGGAACCAACGGAGCCCTCACAAGGAGAATGAATTCCAATTCAAGGACCAATAACATCCAGACCCTGACCTACGACAACAGTTTCGGGGACCATAATGTAAACGTCCTTGTGGGACATGAATACTACAGGTCCCGTGGCAGAAGTCTCGAAGCTAAAGCGCGTGGGGCATTCTCCGAGGACATCCTCGAGATCGATGCTTTTGCGAGCGTTCCGAAAGGATCCGCTTCATCTTATTCCACCGACTACAACGTAGAGGGATATTTTGCAAGCGCACAGTACAACTACCAGCACAAGTACTACGGATCCCTTTCCTTCCGTCGAGACGCCACCTCCTACTTCGCCAAGGATAACAGGTGGGGTAACTTCTGGTCCGTCGGAGGAGCCTGGATCATAAGCAAGGAAGAATTCTTCCACGCTCCGTGGGTGGACATCCTGAAGCTCAAGGCCTCAATAGGACAGCAGGGTAACGATAGCATCGGTGCGTTCAACTACATAGACCTCTATTCACTGTCCCCCGCGGATGATACCCACATGAGCGCATCCTTCGCATCACTCGGAAACAAGGACATCACATGGGAGACTACGACCAACTTCAACGTAGGATCGGAATTCTCTTTCTGGAAAGGCAGGCTCAGCGGTGAGGTAAACGTCTATAACAAGAAGACCTCCGACCTCCTCTTCTGGATCTCCGTTCCGGAGTCAGTAGGTGCCCGCGGATATTATGGCAACATCGGCGACATCAGGAACTATGGTGTCGAGCTCACCCTCAACGGTTCCATCATCCGCACCCGCGACTTCCAGTGGAATGCAAACGTGAACCTTTCCCACAACGATACCAAGGTACTTTCACTCCCTTCCGCCAAGACTGGAGATGCCGGTGGTTTCGTAGAGGGATCCTACTGGTATGAAGTAGGCAAGCCCATGTACAACTCCTTCCGCGTGAGGTATGCAGGAGTGAGCGACCAGGGCAAGGCCCTCTACTGGGTCGATAAGGACGTCAAGAACGCTTCCGACCGTCCCGGCAAGAACATGGACTACACGACCGACGACTTCAACGAGGCTTCGTACTACGTCAACGGCTGCGTCCTTCCAAAGGTGTTCGGAGGATTCGGCACCGGCATCGTATGGAAGAATTTCGACGCATCCGTGATGTTCGACTTCCAGTTGGGCGGGAAACTGTTTGACTCCCGCTACGCATCCCTGATGTCCCCTTGGTCAAAGGATGAAGAAGCAGGAAGCGCCTTTTCTGCAAGTTGGAACAGGAGCTGGTCTCCTGACAATGCCACAAGTGACGTTCCCCGCTGGATGTTCTCAGACCAGTATGCAACCTCGTCTTCGGACAGGTTCATGACCTCTGCTTCATACCTTAACTTCCAGTCCTTCACCGTAGGCTACACCATTCCTGCCAACAAATTCTTCAAGGAACAGCCTGCTGTCAGAATCTACGCAGCCGGTGAGAACCTCTGCTTCTGGTCCGCCCGCAAGGGTCTCGATCCCCGCTACTCTTATGGTGGAAACACCACGGTGGCCGTTTACTCGCCCACCCGCAATATTTCCGCCGGTATTCAGTTTACTTTTTAATTAGAAGGAGATAATGATTATGAAAAAGATAATTTACATACTTTCCATCGCTGCCCTTCTGATTCTCTCCTCCAGCTGCATCAAGGAGTTTGATCTCCAGCAGAAAACCGTTACTGCGGACCAGGCAGCAAGCGCTCCCGGATCATTTGACAACTTCGTAAATGCCATCGAGGTGGCCATGTGCGGAGGTTTTGATTTCGGCACCACCGGTGCGTCTCAGCCTTATCCTTATGACCTTAAATATCCTGGAGAATTGATAATGAGGGATATGACCGGTCAGGACATGGTCTGGGCCGGAGGTAACGACTGGTTCTCAAGCTGGTATGAAGGACACACATCGATGAACCCCAGGTATCTTGTGTGCCAGATTCCCTGGACTTTCTACTACAGGCAGATCAAGGCATGCAACAACGTAATCGCTTTAGCTGGGGAAGACCCTATCGAGGAGCACAGGAACGGTGCCGGCATCGCCTATGCTTTCAGGGCTCTTTTCTACCTTGACCTGGCCCAGTCATATTGCCAGAAGCCCTATACTGCGGATCCTGACGGAATGACGGTTCCCATTGTTACCGAAGCCGTCATGGATTACACCCACAATCCCCGGGCTTCCTGGACAGACATGATGACTTTCATCCTTGGTGACCTCGACAAGGCGGAAGAATATCTGGAAGGTTACAAACGGGAGAATGTTTATTTCCCCGACCAGTCCGTTGTCTATGGTCTCAAAGCCCGCGCCTTCCTCCTCAAGGGAGAATGGGAAAATGCCAGGAAGTATGCCAAACTCGCCCAGAGCGGCTACAGCATCATGACCGAAGACCAGTACACCAGTTGGGAAGACGGCTTCAACAAACCGAATTCTTCCTGGATGCTGGGCTGCCGCTATCGTGAAGACGATGATGGTATCCTTCTCAATGACGCTGACTCCAGCTGGGGTTCCATGATGTTCGTCGAGTCCCTTAACGGCGATATATATCCGGGAGGATCTTCCTGCGGATATGCCGGAAACTATGGTTCCGTTAAGAAGATCGACCGCCATCTTTATGAGACTATCCCCGCTACCGACTTCCGCAAGAAGTGCTATGTGGATTTTGCCATTGATGAAATCGCGGATGAAGACGAGTACTGGGCAGCCCTCTCAAAATACACCAACTATCCTCGACAGATCTACACCGCTGTGGTCGCTACCAAGGTAACCGATCTCGTGGGAGGTGTCGAACTCAAGTTCCGCATGAACGGCGGAGATGACGGCCGCAAGGACCAATATAAAGGTTTCGTCTGCTCCGTGCCTATGATGAGGGTCGAGGAGATGTATCTTATCGAGGCCGAGGCCGCAGGAAGGCTCAATGAATCCGAGGGTATTTCCCTCCTTACCGCATTCGCCAAGACCCGCGACGCTTCCTACCAGTATGGCACCCACCGCGACTCCTACTACAACACTTCTTCCGGTCCTTTCATCAACGAGGTATGGTGGCAGCGCCGCGTAGAGTTCTGGGGTGAAGGTCTTTCCATGTTCGACATCAAGAGGCTTGAGAAGGGTGTCATCCGCAGCTACAAGAACACCAACCATCAGCCCAACTTCCGTTGGAATATCGAGACCGCTCCCGACAGGATGATATGGCCTATCATCGAGACTGAGAGCAAATATAACTTCGACCTGGTGAACAATCCGTATGTGGTGAAACCCACCAGTGATTCTCCTGAATTTGTATTCTAATCACGACGAATTATGAAAAAATATCTTTATATATTTTTGACTTTCGCTTTCGCAGGAGCCCTTGCTTCCTGCCAGAAAGCTGAGGAAGGAACCGAGCCTGGAACGACTTCAGATCCTACTGCTGTGGTATTTGCATATGCCGCCGATGATGATTCGCACAATCCGGACAGCGACCTCCGTCTCCGTATCGCCACCAACGACAAGGCGCAGAAGGTGTACGTCTTCTATGAAGACACCCTCTCTTACCAGAGCAATCTCGCTTCCATGGGTAAGGACGGTTATGCCGACTATGTCGTAAAGAACGGCACCGAAGTTAGCGGAGCCGTCGCCAACTCCGTGACAGAGAGTTATATAACCGGTCTGAACGGGTTCTATGACCTGAGTGTCGCAGCCGTATCCGGCGGAAAGGCCACGGTCAAGACAATCCGTGTCTTCGGAGTTATCTGGGAAGACATCTGTGAGGGCACATACAGGGTCCAGTACAGCAAACGGCCGCTTGCGCCCATCATGGGCGGTTTTGAATTCCCTACGACTTTCCAGCACAATCCGATCTTCCCTAACCAGTACAGGTACAAGGATGTATTTGGAAAAGGCTACCATGTTATCCTGAATCTCACCGGAGACGAAGGGGAGGACGACATGGGCGTGTACAAATGCTTCTCCATCAACGGATGCCCTACCGGTTTTGAATTTCGCGACTACGGTATGATCTTCGTGTCCACCTATGCTGACTACAACGGAGACCCGAGTTACTACGACCTCACCAACCTGTACGAGAACAACAGTATGTATTCATACAATACATATCATGTCGAGTTAGGCCCACTGGCTAATGGATATGATGCTTTCAGACCGGCACAGTAGGCTTCTTTGACATAAATACTTATCGAAGAGGGTGTATTCCAAGACTTGCGCAAGGAATACACCTTCTTTGCTATTTGGCGCTGACCGGAAACCACTGCGGGTCCTTGTTCTGGCGGGCGTCAGAACCTCACCTGAAGCCGCATGGCGAGCATGTGGTAGTCTACGCCCGTATCCCCTGAAGTAAGGGTGCCGGCGCCGTCGGCAAAGCGGTCGTTATTGTTGTAGGTCCAGTTGAGCATCAGCTTGACGTTGTGCGTAGGGAACCAGTTGACGCCGAGTGTGAAAGCCTTGCAGGACCCCCCTTTGAAGGCTGCGGTGTTCAGGTCGCACCAGTCGAAACGCGCGGCCAGCTCCAGGTCTCCCTTGTTGGCACCGAAATCCACTCCGGCTGGCTGGTCCTCGTCATAATCGAATTTCTGCCTGCTTCCGAAAAGAAGGTAGCTTGCCTGCGAGTAGAATCCCCTGGCCCACTGATGTCCGAGCCCGTTTTCCAGGAAAGCGCCACGGGCGATGTACGCGTTTTCAAAATATAGCCCCTTCCAGAAACCGGCCAGTTCCGCAATCCACGCCCTTTCATGGTCCACCTGGCCTATGATTCCGGTATCCAGATACTTCTTGGTATTGATGGCCGTAGCGTTGCGGGAGGAATATCTCACGGCCTTGTAGCCGGCCCCGGAAGACAGTTTGGGGTCGCGGCGGGAAAAGGCTCCGCCTATGTGCAGGCCGGCGTCAGGATTCTTGTAAAGAGGCCTGAACGCGATTTTCCCCGTCCAGGAAAGACCCTCGTCACGGCCAAGTCGGTTGTTCTCCGCCACCCCGTCCACATGCTCCTTTGTCGCCGCCTCCGGGCCGAAAACCCCCGCTCCCAGCCACAGCCAGTCGCGGGAATACTGAGCGTCGAAACCGACATGGATGGAAGGTGCCAGGCTCACTGCCATAGACCTTTCCAGGAAGGTCATGTTATGGAAGGAGGCGTTCTGCTGCATGGAGAAATCCTCGTCGGTCAGGCCGCCTTTCAGGGTAAGATAAGGTATGCCCTTGTATGCGAGAAAAGCATATGTAAGCTCGGGATGGGCTGAGATCTCGGCTTCCACCTGGGCGAACCATTTCCCATACAGGAGGCTCTTTATGGCAACACGCGTCCTCCTGAGTATTATCCCGCTTCCGATATGGTCCGGATTGTCTCCTCCGTCAAAAGTCCTGTTGCAAAAGCCCGGAGCGCCGAAAAAGGTGCCGGCGTCCGCCTGAAACCGGATGTCGCCCCAGAGTTTGAAATTCTCCCGCTCGATCGACAGCAGCCCGTCCCTGACCACTACACGCGCCTCCCCGCTGACACCGGATCCTTCGCCTGCGCCCAGAATGGCAGGGTAAGCCGAAGTGGCGGAAATATCCGGAGAAGCCTTTTTCAGCGAGCCGGAATTCTCGCCCGGAGGCGTGCTGCCGACACTGTATTCTTCGCTGTCGCTCAGAATGACAGGAGATGCCGGGAGAAGCAGGTTGGCAAGAAGGACAAGAGGGAGAAGGTTCATGGCCTATTGTCGCGTTATGTTCGCCCCGATCGCCCTGAGGCGGGCGTCAATGTCCTCATATCCGCGGTCGATCTGCTCGATATTCCCTATCACGCTCGTCCCTTTCGCGCTCATTGCCGCTATAAGCAAGGCGATACCTGCCCTGATATCCGGAGAGAGCATATTTCCTGCCCTGAGCGTGAACTTGTGGTCATGACCTATGACGACGGCCCTGTGGGGGTCGCAGAGGATGATCTGGGCGCCCATGTCGATGAGGCGGTCGACGAAGAAGAGCCTGCTCTCGAACATCTTCTGGTGGATCAGGACACTGCCGCGGCACTGGGTGGCAACGACGAGCATCACGGAGAGCAGGTCAGGGGTAAGGCCCGGCCACGGGGCATCGGCAATCGTCATGATGGACCCGTCGAGGAAGGAATCGATCACATAGCTCTCCTGCTCGGGAACGAAGATATCATCCCCTCTCTGCTCAAGATTGACTCCCAGACGCCTGAAACACTCGGGGATGATTCCGAGGTTGCTCCAGGAAACGTCCTTAATCGTGAGGGAACTGCGGTTCATGGCGGCCATGCCGATGAAGGAACCCACTTCAATCATGTCGGGGAGGATAGTGTGGGAGGCCCCTCCCAGGCGGCTTACGCCGGTGATCCTGAGAAGGTTGGAACCGACGCCGTCGATAATGGCCCCCATCCTTATGAGGAGGCGGCACAGCTGCTGGACATAGGGTTCGCAGGCAGCGTTGTAAATAACGGTCTGGCCTTTGGCAAGGGATGCTGCCATGAGTATGTTGGCTGTTCCAGTAACGGAAGCCTCGTCCAGAAGCATGTATCTGCCGGTCAGGGAACCTCCTTCCGGAATGGAAAGGTGATAGGCCCTGCGGCCCTTGTCGTAATTGAGGCTCGCTCCGAGATTCATCATGCCGACGATGTGGGTATCGACCCTCCGGCGTCCTATCTTGTCGCCGCCAGGCTTGGGAAACCACACATGGCCGAAACGGGCCAGGAGAGGACCCGCCACCATCACGGAGCCGCGCAGGCGGGCGCACTTGCTGATGAATTCGTCGCTGTCTATATAGCTCACGTCGATGGCGTCCGCCTTGAAGGAATACTTTCCCTTCCCAAGCTTCACGACCTTCACCCCCATCTCCTCGAAGAGAGCGATAAGGTTCTTGACGTCAAGGATTTCCGGAACGTTGGAGATAATGACTTCCTCGTCGGTCAGCAGGATGGCGCTGATGACCTCGAGGGCCTCGTTCTTGGCCCCCTGCGGGGTGATGGTCCCGCTCAGCTTATGTCCGCCTTCAATTACAAAAGAACTCATGGGCAGTTTGTTAAATATGTTCAACTTCGGGTACAAGGGTGACTCCGAAGAGATTCTTTACAGAAGCTATAA
>Ga0256405_10005040_pt1 | contig 23577 bp, 18 predicted proteins | sample RumenRJG_02DNA_FD_189096 | JGI IMG/M metagenome (GOLD analysis project Ga0256405, IMG submission 189096) | Bovine rumen microbial communities from Lethbridge, Alberta, Canada - RJG_02 | ecosystem: Host-associated > Mammals > Digestive system > Stomach > Rumen | place: Canada: Alberta... | reverse complement strand
AATCAAGGTTCCAGACTCAGTAATGGGTGTTAAGGAATGGGAGTGCGAGGTTATCAGTAACCGCAACGTTGCTACATTCATCAAGGAGTACAAGGTTAAGCTTCCTGCTGGCGAGCACATGGACTTCGAGCCGGGTTCTTATGCACAGATTAAGATTCCTGCATTCGAAATCGACTATAAGGATTTCGATCGTGATCTTATCGGCGACTTGTATGTTCCTGCATGGGAGAAGTTTGGTTTGTTCAAGCTTCACTGTTCAAACCCTACTCCAACAATCCGTGCTTACTCTATGGCTAACTATCCAGACGAGGGTGATATCATCACACTTACTGTGCGTATCGCTACACCTCCGTTCAAACCAAAAGACCAGTGTCCAAACGGTCCTGAGTTCATGGATGTAAATCCGGGTATTGCTTCATCATACATCTTCTCTCTGAAACCAGGCGACAAGGTGATTATGAGTGGTCCTTACGGAGAGTTCCGTCCTCAGTATGGTACAGGCCGTGAGATGATTTGGGTTGGTGGTGGTGCCGGTATGGCTCCTCTTCGTGCTCAGATTATGCACATGCTCAAGACTCTGAAGACTACAGACCGCGAGATGCACTACTTCTACGGTGCGCGTGCAATCGACGAGGTATTCTTCCTCGACGACTTCCTTGAACTTGAGAAGGAATTCTCTAACTTCCACATGCACTTGGCTCTCGACCGTCCTGATCCTAAGGCAGACAGTCTTGGCATCAAGTACACTCCGGGATTCATTGCTCCAGTTATGGGCGATACTTACCTCAAGCAGCATGAAGCTCCAGAGGATGTTGAGTACTACCTCTGCGGACCTCCAATGATGGCTAAGACTGTGCTCGATCTTCTTCACAGCCTTGGCGTAGAGGACAACATGATTCGCTTCGATAACTTCGGCGGATAAAATCCGAAACGTAACGATAATAAAGAACCATCCTTCATCTTTTCAGAGGGGTGGTTCTTTTTTTTGTGTATGTCCATATTTTGTCCGAACTCTGATTGCATATCGCAGAAATTGTTTAATTTTGCGACCAATGGAAAAAAAAGACGGCTGTTCGGACAGCACAAAAGTATGGTATGTGCTTAAATCACCGTATCTGAGCATATCCATACGAAAGGAGTTGGACGAAAAAGGTTTTGAATATTTTCTTCCGACAACCTTCACTATGGTTGGCAGGGAAGGGCATAAGGTGCGTGTTGAGCGTTCGCTTGTGCTCAACATGGTATTTGTTGCCACCGACAATTACGACGACCTCAGAAACTGGGTTATGGCAAACACAGCCTACCGACTGATGATCATGCATCAGCGTCGGTCGGCTCTCGATTCTTTGTCTAATCCGATACCTGTTCGTATTCGTGATGCCGAGATGCAGATGTTCCGCAAGGCGATAAGCTTCTATCGCGACGGCGAGATTCCATACGTCAAGCCTGAAGAAGTTAACCTTGAGGCTGGCGATGAGGTTAGAATCATCGGTGGTGCGTTCGATGGGGTAGAAGGCATCCTTCTTTCTCAGCAGGGAAAGGAAGGAGGCAAGGTCATCGTCTCGCTTAGCAAGATTCTCGCCGTCCAGACTCTGAATATTCAGCCCGAATATCTTCAGATTATACGTTTCGGCAACAACAGGCATCTTTACAAGGTTGTCGAACTCTATACTCCGCGCCTCAGAAATGCCGTGAAAGAAAAGCAGGAGGGCACTCTGAAGAACGATTCTTTCGCGCGCGTGTTCGTAAACCGATATTCGATGCTTGAGTGCGGCACTCCAAATTCGCAGATTAAGATTGATGCGCTGATGTATGCCAGTTACAAACTCATAGGTGAGGATGAAAAGGCGGCAGAAATGCTCGGAAAGATAAACTCAATCAAAAAAAACATAAAATCAAAAAGTACGTTCGACTTTCTAAATGAATGGTTATGAAGAATGTGGCGGTAATTTTCGCAGGCGGCTCGGGTAAGAGAATGAATACCGTGAGCCGGCCAAAACAGTTCCTTGAACTGAACGGCAAGCCTGTCATCATATATACTCTCGAATTATTCGACAATCATCCCGAAATAGATGCAATATGCGTGTCGTGCATCGAGGCGTGGATTCCTTTCCTTGAGAAAATGCTCCGCAAGTTCGAGATAAACAAGGTTGTGGAAATTGTTCCGGGCGGCGAAAGCGGTCAGGACTCAATCTACAACGGATTGTGTGCAGCCGAGAGATGGGCGCAGAAGAATGGCTCACCCGAAGAGACAGCCGTGCTGATTCACGACGGGGTACGACCTCTCATCACCGAACAGACAATAACCGACAATATAAACATGGTTCGCGAGCGCGGAAACTGCATAACCTGTGTTCCTGCAACCGAGACGTTCGTGGTTACGAAGTCCGATGGCGGCATGGAAATTCCCGAGCGTGCAAACTCGCTGGTGGCGCGCGCTCCGCAGAGTTTTATGCTTACGGATATTCTCGCTGCTCATCGCGAGGCAATAAAGGAAAACAGACACGATTACATCGATTCTTGCACCCTGATGAGTCATGCCGGCTATAAGATGAACACAATCATCGGTCCGATGGAGAACATAAAAATCACAACGCCAACCGATTTCTTCATCTTCAGAGCGATGGTTCAGGTTCATGAGAATCAGCAGATTTTTGGTTTTTAAAGCGATGAATTCTATGGGAAAATCAAGCGTTTTGCTTCGTGATATTGAAGATTTCTGCAAGACATTCGCTTTGCAGAAGGAATTGCATGGCTCATCATTTCTGATAACCGGTGCAACAGGATTGATAGGCTCAATCCTCGTCAGATGTCTGTTGGCTCTCGACGAAGGCGTGAAAATTATCGCACCTGTAAGAAATGCTGAAAAGGCAAAAACTTTGTTCGGTGGCGACAATCGTTTGCAAATTGTAGAATGTAACCTTTCCTCGTTTGATTATTCATCTTTAGGCAAGGTCGATTATGTGGTTCATTGTGCCGCGCCTACATCAAGCAGATTCTTTGTCGAAAAGCCTGTCGATACATTCAATATAATAATAAACGGAACTCAGCGTCTTCTCGAATATGCAAAAACTGTTGGTGTTAAGGGCTTTGTCTTTCTTTCGTCGCTCGAAGTCTACGGAACAATTACCGATGATTCATCTTGTGTTTCCGAGGACATTCAAGGCTATCTCGACCCGATGAGTGTGCGCAGTTCTTATCCAATGGCTAAGCGTGCAGCCGAGAATCTGTGCGCTTTGTACGCTTCGCAGTATGGTATACCGGCGAAGATTGTCAGACTAACACAGACCACTGGAGCAGGCATTTCAAAGGATGATAACAGGGTAATTGCCCAGTTTGCCCGTTGCGCTGCCAATGGCGAGGATATTGTTCTTCACACCACAGGTGAGGCGGCACGTCCATATTGTTATACAATAGACGGTATCTCTGCCATTCTCTACATTTTGTTAAAAGGTAATGCTGGCGAGGCATATAATGTTGCAAACGAGGAGACTTATATCTCCGCCCGCGGCATGGCTGAATATTTGCGAGAAAATTTCAACCATGATATTGATGTTAGGGTTGAGATTGCCGATAATATGGGCTATGCTCCCGTAACCAAGTTGCGCCTGTCAACCAGTAAGATACAATCTCTTGGCTGGTTACCGAATTATGATTTGAATCGAATCTTCAGAAATCTGATAGATTATATTGCAGAGTAGAATTTGTAAGTGTGTTTTTCAAAACTATTAGGTAAAACTTGTTAGTTCGAAAGTTATTTATTACTTTTGCATATACTTGAATCTTGGAGAAAATTCCCAAGTTGAAAAATGAAAAATAGATAATATATTGTTTCTCAGTTAGTTGTATACTTTCTGGGGAATATTGTTATACATGAATGAGAAACTTTGAAAATCTTGAGGTAGCAGTTGCCGGCACAGGATATGTTGGCTTGAGCATTGCTACATTGTTGTCACAGCACCACAAAGTTACGGCTGTAGACGTTATTCCTGAAAAAGTAGAGAAGATAAACAAAAGAATTTCTCCAATTCAGGATGAGTACATTGAAAAATACTTTGCAGATAAAAACTTGAATTTGGTTGCAACTCTTGACGGTCGTGAGGCGTACAAAAATGCCGATTTCATAGTCATCGCTGCTCCAACAAACTACGATTCTGCAAAAAATTACTTCGACACATCACATGTCGAGGAAGTAATAGACTTGGTCCTCGAGGTGAATCCTGATGCTGTAATGGTAATCAAAAGTACTATTCCAGTAGGATATACCAGAAATCTGTATATAAAATATGCTCAGAAATTCATGTCTGAGCCATCGCTAAAGGACAAGAAGTTCAACTTGCTTTTCTCTCCTGAATTCCTTCGCGAGAGTAAGGCGTTGTACGACAATCTGTATCCAAGCAGAATTATCGTCGGTTATCCAAAGTTGATAAACAATTCGTCAAACGACGATAAAATATCTGCCGAAAACGAGGCTATCTGTAAGATTGCAGACATTCCTTTTCTTGAAAATGCGGCCAAGCATTTCGCTGCCTTACTGCAGGAAGGTGCTCTAAAGCCAGATATTGACACCTTGTTCATGGGAATGAAAGAGGCCGAAGCCGTTAAATTGTTCGCAAACACATATCTTGCTCTACGAGTAAGCTATTTTAACGAGCTTGACACCTATGCCGAGATAAAAGGCCTCGACAGTCAGGCAATTATTCAGGGTGTCGGACTCGATCCGCGTATTGGTTCGCACTATAACAATCCAAGTTTCGGATATGGCGGATATTGCCTTCCAAAAGACACGAAGCAGTTGCTGGCAAACTATGCCGATGTTCCGCAGAATATGATGACAGCAATCGTAGAGAGTAACCGAACAAGAAAGGATTTCATTGCCGATGCCGTATTGCAGAAGGCTGGCTGGTATGCTTATTCAACAAACAATCAGTTTGCTGATTCTACTTACGACCATTCTTGTACAATCGGTGTTTTCCGCCTGACAATGAAGAGCAATTCCGACAATTTCCGTCAGTCTGCCATTCAGGGCGTGATGAAACGTATCAAGGCCAAAGGTGCAGACATCATAATCTACGAGCCGACGCTCGAGGACGGCTCAACATTTTTTGGAAGCAAAGTTGTTAACAATCTTGACGATTTCAAGAAACGTTCGCAGGCTATAATCGCCAACCGCTACGATTCGTGTCTTGATGACGTGAAGGACAAGGTTTATACAAGAGACATTTTTAGAAGAGATTAAGCTTTTGTAGAAGGTTGAAAAAATATTGCATTATTTTTTTCTTTACTCAAGTTTTGGATTTTGAATAACCGACCATACTCTCCTGAAAAGAATCTCTTTTATATACTCAATCAGCTTTAGTTTTTGTTGGAGTTTGCGCATTAAGCAGTTACATAGTCTGTATGACACAAGAGCTGGAAAATTTCTTGTATACATGTGAAAGTGATATCCTTCATATATAACACTCGCTTGTTATAACTTCTTACGATTCTGTATTTTCTTGCCAAAACATCCAAAAGCTAAAGTTGAAAAATATATCTTTAGAAATAATCAAGGTTGCCCAATTTTTTATACAGGTATTAAGAATTAACTTCTTTAATGTATTGTAAATAAAATTGATAATTGTCTAATTGTAAATTTGTAGGATCTTTTCATTTAGACAATAGGAGAATTTTAGTAATCTGATGATGGGAAATGTTGCAAACAATAAACGAATAGCAAAAAATACAATATATGTTTACATACGAATGCTGATAATTGTTATAGTCAATTTATATGCCTCTCGTATTATATTAAATGTTCTAGGTATAGTTGATTATGGCATTTACAATATTGTTGGTGGAACCGTTGTTCTTTTTTCGTTCCTTAATCAAGCATTAAGTAGTGCTACCCAGCGATTCGTTGCTTATGAAATGGGGTGTGGTAATGCGACTAAGTTGCATGAAACATTTTGTATGTGTTTTAATGTTCATGTTATAATTGCCGTATTTATTGTAATAGCTGCCGAAACTTTAGGATTATGGTTAGTTTGTAATAAACTTGTAATCCCGGAAAATAGATATGAAACAGCATTGTTAGTATACCAATGCTCGATAATCTCTTCTGTTGTGTCGATAATTCAAGTACCTTTTAATGCGACTGTAAATGCACATGAAAAATTTAATGTCTATGCAATAATAAGCATTTCTAAAGCAGATTGTTGTTTGCCTTGCTTATTAAGCATTTAATAGATTTGTTATAATCAACTTTTAGTGTTTACAATCTACTAGTGAGATAATTTATATAGTTTAGATGTATCCTTTTTTATAAGCTATTTACTTGCTTATATTTATAATATAAACCTCTTAGTAATTGTGGATTTATAGGTATAAAATAGTACTGATGCGATAAATCGTGTGTAAGTTTTACATATCGTTAAACAGAGGTAGCTCTTTGACATTTTGATTGAAATTGACGAAAGTTCGCGGCTTAGTAATCAACTCTCTGAGAGAAGTTTTTTCAAAAGCCGAAACTCTTATTAACGTTGCCACTTCGGTGATGGTGTATGGACTTTTTGTGTCAGCCTTTATTCTCGCAACAAGCAGATAGGCAATGACGGCAACCCAAAGGTGGATTCTAATAGCGTTCTCGGAATCCCCCCACAAGGTTTTAACGACAATGTTCTGCTTGATTCATTTGAAGAAAACCTCAATATCCCATCTGTGCCTGTATAAGATGGCAACCTCCATTGCGCTTATTTCAAAGTTGTTGGTAATGAACACTATTTCATCGCCAGTTTCTTCGTCATAACAGCAGACAGCCCTGAATGGTTCTGGATATAGAGCATTGGTTTTTCCCTGAGTCAGTCGGATAGTAAAGTCTCCTCTTATACCATCCTCACGGTCAAAGTTTTTCCTATGACCGATTATCTCGTACTTCATGTTACTTTTGGGTCTGGATACCCAATAAGCTCCAGCCAAATGAAATCTGAAGAATTCGTCAAAATCGCCTATGCCCTATCCATCATATAGAAAGCAAGCGGTTCGGGAGTAAGCAGTTCCAGTTCATTGCTGTCATGCCACTTTCCGTTCGTGATGTGTATGTTGGCAGGAATGCTTCCACGCAAGTCTAATAGACTGTGCATCTTAACTGCCCCCCTTGCTGTATTTCCCATATGCCCATGTTGCCAGCTTTATGCTGGTGGAAATGGTTGTTGAGTCGAGTGCGTAGAGCTCATTATCCATGGTAATATCTGAAACAGAACTCTTTGTATACAAAGGTCTTACCAGATGAATCATAAAAACTCCAAACTCCTCATATATATGGAAATCACGGTTATCGTTTGCACGAGACAATGACGATTGGTTGACCGTATTGCCAAAGCCCAAATGGTACAGATTTTCTTTATGTGCATCAAGGCATAGGCAGATGTCTCTAAGCGAGTCGCAGTTTGTCAGTTGACCGAACAAAAGGTGTAGTAGTTGGTTATAGCAAGTCAATTCCTTGACATGCCTGTCGCCTTGATACTTCTTCACGCATTTTTCAAACTGATAACGTGGAACATATTTTACAACTTGGGAGAATACATAGCGACCTAAATTCATAACTAAGCAATTTTTGGTTGCAAAGTTACTTCGCCATTTTCAAGTCAAAAAATCAAAGAGCGCTCTGAAGCCCCCATAAATAAAGGGCTACACGACATTGAGTCGTATTTTATTGCATCAGTAGTAGGTATAAAACATTAATTCTTGCAAAAGGGCATTAAATGAAAAAATCTATATACATATTTGTTATATTAATATTAATAAGTGAGATGTACAGTTTAAAAATCTTTCATTCGTTGTTTTTAGGGGGAGATTTAGGATATATATTATTGTATATTTGGTTGCTTTTTGGCTTTATTATTTATAGAAGGAAAACAAAGAATCCTCTTTATAAAAAAGATAATTTAATTCCTGTTTGTTTTATCTTATTTGGAATTTTGCTTTCAATGTTTTCTGCTTATATTTTATATGGGCAGACGTTTATTCAATCACTGATAGCATATCGACGTCAATATTTTTGGATTGTTGTATTTGTTTTGTTATATGTACGTCCCAGTGAGCGGAGTATAATTAAATCTCTCAATTGTTTTTCAATAGTATATATTGTTGCAACTTTTTTACGCACTTATATTTTACCACAATGGTTTGTCGAACGAGAATTATTTAGTGCACCAGGTGTTGAGATGCAATTTTGCATAGGATTGCCTTTACTAACAATACCTATGTATTATTATTGTGGACGTGTTCGTAATTATTTTGAGTCAAGGGATTTTTTGGGGGTCTTATTTTATGCTATTTTTTTTGTTTTGGTAAAAAACAGAAGTGTACTTTTTGTGGTAATAATAATTGTTGCTTTCTCTTTCATTACGAGTAAGAGAAAAAAAATCTCAATACCTGTAACATTTATTGCGGGAATTTTATTTACTTATTTTACTTTTGATACTTTTGTTGAATTAAATGATGAAACTGTGAATCAAGTAAATGATGCGGATTATAATAGAGTTAAAGCTTTTGATTATATGCTGTTTAGTTCACACAAGGATTGGCTTGCTATTCTTTTTGGAAAAGGATTTATTAGTTCTCACGCATCAAGTAATATGTCTAATTTGATGTCGATGGGAATTTATAATACTGATGTTGGTTTTGTTGGTTATTGGGATCAATATGGGATAATTCCTATAATTGTTTTTACCTTTATTATAATAAAGGTATTAATATCAAAATTCGTTCCTTTTTATATAAAAGCTATAGGAGGACATATTTTGGTATGCTCTATTACAATATCATATATGGGATATGCATGCAATATTATGTGGTTTACCCTGTTTTATTATTTGTATTTATATTATAATTATAGAAATCGGTGTTCTATTTATAAATATCATAGAATCTTAAATCTAAAAAATAATAATCGATTATTGTTTAAAAAAAACTATACACTTTTGCATAGATCACGAAGATTTCATGTTAGATCATAGCTTGTAAATAGAATAAGTCGTTGTTGGAGAAAGAATCCATTGTGCAGATTGTTGTAATTTTTATTGACCATATTTAATTAGTCGTCCCTTAAGAATACTACAATCATTTGTTATATAATAAATACATTATCTGTGGTATGCAGGAGTTTACGCCAGCCTTCCCATGCAATGCGACTGAGCTTGTCCATTTCCGCAAGCGCATAGGTGAGAAGGGTATGGAACTGATTTTTCAGGAAAGCATCCGTGTGAACAACAAGGACAATAGCGACGATCATCATGACACGGTATCATAGACTCAACCGTACAGGAAAAGAACGTGACATACCCGACGGATGCAAAGTTGCATAAAAAGATAGTGAACTCAAAATTGTACGCGAGTACAACCTGCCATTGTGTCAAAGCTATAGGTTCGTCTTAAAGGGAATCTATCGTGACCAGCGTTTCCGCAATCACCCAAAGAACCACCAGAAGGCATTGAAGGCAGACAGGAAACTGCGGACGATAGCAGGACGACTCGTGCGTGAACTTGAGCGTAACCTTGGAAATATCCATGTCTATGACAAACTTATAGAAACATTCAAGACGATACTCTCCCAAAAGCGAAAGTCTCCCAACAAGATTTATTCCATTCACGAACCTCAGGTGCTGTGTATCAGCAAAGGAAAGGAACACAAGAAATACGGGTTTGACAACAAGGTGTCGGTAATACGTTCCTCCGAATTATTCTTGGAGCGATGTCCTTCCGCAACGAATATGACGGACACACGATAGAGGAAGCCCTCGGACAGGTCGAACGTCTGACAGGCAAATGTATAAAGAAGCTTGCAGGAGACAGGGGATACCGTGGCAGGAAAGAGATAAGCGGAACGCAGATTCTCATTCCGGGCGTTCCTAAAAAATCTGACAGCAGGAATCAGAAATTGAAGAAGCACAAACTATTTTGCAAGCGTGCAGGCATAGAGCCGACAATAGGGCATCTTAAATCCGACTACCGTTTAGGCCGCAACTTCTACAAAGGTGTGGTCGGCGATTCTATAAACATATTGTTGGCTGCTGCCGCTTATAACTTCAAAAGAGCTATGAAGGTTCTTTTGTCTCCGATTTTGGATTTTGTCAAAATGGTGTTCGGGATGCTATTTTGCAATAGCATCCCGATGAAATATACTTTTTAAGGGATGACTAATTATGCTTGCAATAATAATTGTAAATCATAAAAGTAATGATTATTCGCAAATATCACATATATGAAATCGCCGATCATGATTTTTTTTTAAAATTTGCCACCAAAATATAATCAAAATGAAACTGATAGATTTCTGCAAACGGTTTGACAGCGAGGATGCCTGTGAGAAACACCTCAAGGCAATTCGCGAAAAGGAAGGTGTCGTATGTTCCAAGTGCGGCGGCAAGAAACACTACAGGGACAAGGCATCCAAAAGCTGGCGGTGTGCGCATTGCTGCCATGAAACGACCTTGACGGCAGGAACTGTGATGCACGGCAGCAAGCTTCCGTTGATGTATTGGTTCACGGCCATGCATCTTACAGCGACCAAGAAGACCATATCAGCATCAGAGATGCAGCGTCAACTTGGGCACAAAAGATACCAGCCGATATGGGAGATGATGCACAAGTTGAGGAGCGTGATGGGGCAGAGGGACGGCAAGTATAAGCTTTCCGGAACCATAGAACTGGATGAGGGATATTTCACGACTGATTCACCTTTGGAAGAAGACGAGCCCCTCAAGTCAGGAATCGGCAGTCAGCGGAAATCTAAGGTGATGGTGATGGTCGAGAGCGAGAAGACTGAACACCCGAGAAAAGGAGAAAGCAAAAAATTTCAGAAAAGAAATGCCTACACATATATTGTTAGTGCTAGCGTTGAAGATTGGATAGCTCCTGTTGCAAGTTACTTAAAGGTGGATAAAGTTCTTGGGACTAAAGTTGAAGTAAATTCAGAAGGTAAATTAACCGGTTTCTTTTCTACGGAAAATTGTTATGGTCAGGAAAAAGTGAATCGGTTTTTGAAAGAAGAACCTAACAGAGATGAATATTATTTATATGCGTATGGTGATAGTCGTGGGGATAAAGAAATGATAGCTTTTGCAGATGAAGGCTTTTGGGTATAAAAATGTTTGAAAATTTTTTCAATTCCCCCAAATATTGGAATTTTATCGAATTTGTATTGTTGGTATTATAGCGACAATTCTTGATGCGATTGTTTTTTACATAGTTCGGAAGTTTGCTATATATCAAGTTGCTTTGATTCGCGGATTCTTTATATCGTTAGTTGTAAATTACTCCTTACGATATTATGGGAGGGGTAAAAAGAAGCCTTCAAAAAATGCCTTGAGTTATCTTATTGTATATATTTTATTTTTGTGTGAATGAGTTTGATGTATAAGTTCGTAAATAAAATAGGTTTGGGGGATGATGTCGCCTATATTCCTATATTGGTTTTATCGCCTATATATTAATTCTTTGTTGTAAGATTTGAGTATTTATGTTTGGAACGAAAATGAATGTTCTATTTATAACGCATCATTATCTTAATGGATCAAGTGGTGCTGTTTTTGCTTCAAGAGCTTTTATAAATGCTGTTGCAGAAATAGCGGATAAGACCATATTATTATATCCTTACAAAAAAGGAAACGAAAAAGAATTTATTGATTGTAATGTTAATTGTATTCCTGTTGAATATAAGAAATCTAAGGTCTTTAAATTCTTTGATTTATTGTTTGGACGTGTCCATAGGTATTATGATATATTTGAAAATACTTTAAGTCGTAATAATATTGACGTTGTAATTTTTGATACAAGTATTGTTGCTTTCAATTTAATAGAAATAGCTCGTAGGTATAATGCAAAGGTGATAACAATTCATCACAATTATCAGTATGAGTATTTTTGTGATAGTACAAAGTATCCATTAAAGCCAATAGTTCTGTATTGGACAAAGAGATATGAAGAGTATGCTGTAACCAAAAGCGATCTAAATCTGACATTGACGGAGCAGGATAAATTATTGTTGGCTCAAAATTGTAATGGAGGTAATACCTCAACAATTAAGGTTTTGGGATGTTTTGATTTCCATAAAGATTGTGGAATTAATTCGAAACCAGAAAATGAGGAGAAAGGTTTGAATTTTGTAATAACCGCTTCGTTGGATGCATATCAAAACAAAATTTCAATTATACCTTGGATAGAACATTATTATCCTATACTAAAAAAGACATTGCCAAAGGCAACATTAACTATTGCAGGAAGAAATCCAACTCCAGAATATTACACTATTTGTAAAAAATATGGAATTACTTTGATTCCTTCGCCTAATGATATAAATGAGATTATATGTAAGGCTGATTTCTATTTGTGTCCTATGGATAAGGGAGGCGGTTTGAAATTAAGGGTTTTAGATGGCTTGAAGAATGGGTTGTTAGTAGTTACTCATAAAGTTTCAGCCAGAGGATATGATGATTTTGTATCTCAAAAGTGTATGTTCTGTTATGATGATGAGCAATCTTTTATTGAGGCTTTGAGAAATGTGGTAAACTCAAATTATTCAAAACATGATATTCTTAAATTATATGATAACATATTTAGTTTTAAGTCAGGAGTAAATAGATTTAATAAATATGTTATGTCTCTTTTAGAAGAGTAGTTTACTTTATTTGATATGAAAAAAAAATTACTGATATTCCATCCTTATTTAGCAACTTACAGAGTCGATTTATATAATAGGCTTGCTGAGGATTTTGAAGTCAAGGTTTTGCTTACGGGGCATCCGAATGAGATTGCAGGTCTTGGCTTTGATATAAAAAAGGTAAATGAACAAGCGCATTTTGATTATGAATATTATCATAAGGGCAAGTATATTGGACGTCATTTAATTTCGAATATATACATTAAGGTTATACGGGAATTTAATCCAGATATTATATTTGCACATGAATATGGTGTGAATACTATTTGGGCAATTCTGTTAAAACGTTTGTATCATTATAAGTTATATATCACTTGTGATGATAGCTTGCAGATGGCACAGTCGTATAGTTTTAATCGAAAACTTTTAAGAAATTTTGTAGTCAATAGTGTTGATGGGCTGTTTGTTGTAAGTACAAAAACAAGAGACTTCTTAAAATCGTTATATGGAAAAGAAAAGTTTTTGTATTTTCCAATCATTCAGGATGATCGAATATTAGTAAAGAAAATACAAAATTGTAAAGAAGAGGAATCGGTTTATAAAGAAAAATATGACATAAAGGACAAGAAAATAATACTATATGTCGGACGTTTTGTTCAAGTAAAGAATTTACCGCTATTGCTTGATGCCTTTTCTATGATAGGAGAAAAAGATGTGCGTTTGGTAATGGTTGGTGATGGTATAATGAGAGAAGAAATTGAGCACAAAATTTCAGATTTAAACTTGAATGATAAAGTCATATTGACAGGTGCTTTGTATGGAGATGATTTGTATGCATGGTATCGTATTGCAGACTATTTTGTACTTACAAGTTTTCAAGAAGCATTCGGTGCTGTTGTTAATGAAGCTTTGGTAGCAGGATGTTTTTCTATTGTTTCAAATTTTGCCGGTTCTCATACCCTTATAGAAGATGGGGTGAATGGTTATGTGTTTGAAAGTGATAATGTCAATGATTTGAAAGAAAAGATGTCGTTAGCATTGAAACGTCCAAAGAAGGAAAGTGTCAAATGTCTTATGACTAAGACATTTATTGATTTTTATAAGGATTTATATATGTTTTTTAATGATCAGCATCGATTATCATAATATACCTTTGGGGACTAGTAAGAAAAAGTTTGCTTTAACATATATTTATAATATTGTCAGAACTTTTTGGCTGTTTCATGTACGTTATCCATGGATAAGGTACAATGGTTTTGTCCGTGTTATGAAATACACATCTTTTGCTCGTCGAAAAATAGAATTGGGGAAAAATGTGCAATTCGGGAAATTTTGTAGCATAGCATCGAACCTAAAAGTAGGGAGTAACGTTCTAATTGCCGGAAGAGTATGCTTCTTAGCTGGTAATGACCATTCTTTTGATTGTCCGGGACAATTGATTTGGGATTCACCTCGCGGTGAAGAAAAAACGATAGTAGTTGAGGATGATGTTTGGATTGGAAATGGCGTGAATATAATGGGAGGAGTAACCATTGGACGTGGTTCTGTAATTGCAGCTGGTGCCGTGGTTACAAAAAGTGTTCCTCCTTGTGAAGTTTGGGGAGGAGTTCCTGCTAGAAAAATACGTGATAGATTTAAAACGGAAGAAGAAAAGATTTTACATCTTGAGTTTTTAAAGTCGTTGAATTCATGAAAAAAATAGGTGTAATAACGATTGAACAGGTTGGTAATTATGGTGCTGAGTTACAATGCTATGCTACTCAAAAGGTTTTGCAGAACATTGGATATGATGCTGAAGTAATAGATTACTGCTATTACAAGGACTATAGGTATAAGGACTCTAATATGTCCGAACCTTTTGTTCCTATGACATTAAGGGAGAGGCTTTCTTATGTGATAAAGTATCGTATTGTAAATAGACTCATAGACAATGTTTTATTTTTATTCAATTCTAATGTTGCACGAAGGAATAAGAGATTTTCTGCTTTTCATATTGAGAATACGAAAATGTCGAAAAGGTATATGTCAATGCCCGAATTATATGAGGCAAAAATGGACTATGATGTTTTTGTTACAGGTAGCGATCAGGTGTGGAATCCAAGTGCACAGTCAAGCATTGAACCATATTTTTTGACATTTGCTCCAGAAGGTGCAAAGAAAATCTCGTACGCTGCAAGTTTTGGAGTTTCTGAAATAGGTTTGAATTTACAAGAACGCTATAAGAAATATTTGTCAAAATATGATTACATCTCTGTTCGTGAGCGTAATGCGTGTGATATAGTCAAGCAGTTGGTTGACAAAGATGCTGAATGGGTACTTGATCCAACACTTTTATTGAATAAGGATGAATGGCTGAAGGTTGCAAAGCAATATGTCAACATTCCAGAACGTTATGTTTTGGTTTATACACTTTTCGATTCGCCAGCGATATTCAACTTAGCCAAGCGGATAGCACATGAAAAAGGAATATCAGTATTGCGAATAACCAAAAGAGCGTATTTTGTAAATAAAATTGATGGCGTACGCAACATTTTAGATGCTGGACCTGCCGAGTTTGTTTCGATTATTACTGGTGCTGATTATGTCGTTACCGATTCTTTTCATGGAACTGCTTTTTCCGTAAATTTAGGCATTACATTTTCTGTTGTTGTCTCGTCTAAAAAGCAAAACAACTCCAGAATGGAAAGTTTGCTGAATGTTGTAGGGTTAGGTGAGCGAATGATAACAGATGATCGTGATATGGATTCTGTGGAATATGAAGCACCGATAGATTTTAAAGTCGTTGGGCAGAGGGTTGAGGCTGCCCGTAATAAATCGATAGATTTTCTTAAAAAAGCTTTATGCTGAAGATAATAATAAACGCGTATGCAATGTGTCCGGGAATGGGCAGCGAACAAGGTATGGCTTGGAACTGGTGCTCAAACCTCGCAAAGCATTGCGAACTTTATATAATAACAGAAAGTGAGTATAAAGATAAGATCCTTTCTGTTGTTAAAAAGTTTCCTTATGGTGAAAGCATGCATTTCTTCTGGAATGAGGTTTCTCCTGCTGTGAGGAATATGTGTTGGAATCAAGGGGATTGGCGTTTCTATTATTATTATCGTAAATGGCAACTGAAGACTGCGGAAATAGCTCGTGGCATTGTCGAGAATTTACGTTCAGAACAGGGAAGTACAGGTGGTGTTATTTTGCATCAACTTAACATGATTGGTTTTCGTGAACCCGGTTATCTGTGGAAAGTAGCGGAAGAATACGATATCCCGTTTGTATGGGGACCTATTGGTGGCTTAAAACTATTTCCATTACAGTATACAGATGGTGGAGGCTTAAGGATGAAGTTATTTAATTTGATAAAAAATGCTATAACTTTATATCAAATTAAGTACAATTCAAGAATCTCAAAGGCATTGAAGTTCTCAGATGCAATAATTTCGTCTATACCAGAGAGTTATAATGCCATAAAGAAATATCATGGCTTGGAATCATACATAATTCCAGAAACAGGTTGTTTTATAGATAGTGACATAAATTTGGTTGATGCCCGACAAGAACGTTTCCATGGAGATAAATTAAACGTTTTGTGGGTAGGTAAATTTGATTTTCGTAAAAGGCTTGATATTGCAATTAGGGCGATTGCTTTATCTGGAGAAAATATACAACTGAAAATATTCGGAAGTGGAAGCGATTCACAAGTTGTAGCAGCAAAAAAATTGGTAGATAAATTAAACCTTTCAAGGCATGTATCATTTATGGGAAATAGAAGTAATGAAGAGATAAAGGAAATAATGAGTGTCTCTGATTTGTTTCTATTTACTTCTGTAAACGAAGATACTTCAACAGTTGTATTAGAGGCTGTCAGTTGTCATTTGCCTGTTTTGTGTTTTGATACATGCGGTATGGCTTCAGTTATAGATGAAACTGTTGGCCGGAAAGTCCCTCTTACCAATCCAAAGCAATCGGTGATAGATTTTGCAGGACATCTGAAGTATTTTGCAGAGCATCGCGACGAGTTAAGGACAATGTCTGAGGCTTGTATTGAGCGAGCCAAAGAATTGTCTTGGGAAAACAAAATCTCAAAACTTATGTCGATATACGAAAAATTATAGATTTATTTGGTGACAGATAAAAAAAATATACTACCTTTGTTATATGATTAATCTTAGGGATTTAAAAATTCTGGGAAACAAGGCTCTGTTGGCATCTTTGCCTGAAGGCAAGTTGCTGATAAATACAATCAATGCACATTCGTACAATACTGCATTGGAAGATTCTCTATTTGCTGAATCTTTAAAAAATTGTGATGTAGTCTTGCCCGATGGTGCTAGCATTGTACTTGCTTTTAAGTTGAAAGGGTGGCTTCCGCGACCTTACGAGCGTGTGGCTGGATATGACTTGTTTGCCTATGAGATGAACAAGTTAAATTCTCGTGGAGGCACATGTTTCTTTTTGGGTAGTACAGAAAAAGTTTTGTCTCTCATAAAAGAGAGGGCTGCTGTAGACTATCCAAATATAAAAATTGAGACATATTCGCCACCTTACAAGGCCGAGTTTTCCGAAGAAGACAGTAGGGCAATGATAGATGCTGTTAATGCTGCAAAGCCCGATTTGCTCTGGATAGGAATGACAGCTCCCAAGCAAGAAAAATGGACTTATTCCCATTGGGGTGAACTTGATATAAACTGCCATTGCGGAACGATTGGCGCTGTTTTCGATTTCTATGCCGGAACTGCAAAACGAGCGCCTCAATGGTGGCAAGACCATTGTGCCGAGTGGCTTTACCGCCTTATTAGAGAACCTAAGCGAATGTGGCGACGGTATATCATTGGTAATCCTCTGTTCATAAAAAATATTTTTTTCAGAAAATCATAATTTACAAAAAGCCCAACTTTTTTATTGTAAGGTTGGGCTTTTTGCATTAACTTTGCGGTCTCTCAAAACTCCGAATATGATAAAATTAGCTGCTGATAAGGTTTGCACAGGCTGTATGGCTTGTAGCGATGTGTGTAATGTTGATGCTATAAGTCTGACGCTAAAGAATAATCATTATTATCCGTCTGTCGATTCTGCCAAGTGCGTAGAGTGTGGCAGATGTATGAGGGCATGTCCTATTCTTACGCCTGTGCAGAAGAATGAGGTTGTAGGAATGCACGCGTATGGAGGTTGGGCAAAAGATGTGCAGATGCGTCATAATGGTGCTAGTGGAGGAGCTTTTGCTGCGCTTGCTACAAGTTTCTGTCGGATGCACGAAGGCGAAGTGGCAATCTATGGTGCAGCCTTGCGAGACGATAATCGTGTTGAGCATCAGCGAATATCATCTGCCGGAGAAATTCCTTTGCTGATGAATTCAAAATATATACAAAGCATCACTCAGGGAGTATATCGGAAGGTTCTCGAAGACATAAGGCAAGGATTGTGGGTTATGTTTTCCGGGACGCCGTGCCAGATTGCAGGCTTGTATGGCTTTCTTGGCAAGAAGAGAGATTACGAGAAACTTGTAACGATTGAACTTATCTGCCATGGTATTCCGGGTTTCGAGGCCTTGGATATTCATTTGGAATACTCAAAATCACCAAGAATATTATCTTTCAGAAACAAAGAGAAAGGGCAGTATTGGTATGTTTCTCAATGTACAACTGTCGAACGCGATGGCAAGCCGTACACTTTTAAACGTAAGGATGATGTTTTTTATAGCATCTTTTCAGGATGGTTATTAGACAGATTGAGTTGCAGCAACTGTCAATATTCTTCGTTAAATCGTGTTGCCGATATTACCCTTGCCGATTTCTGGGGAGGAGCGCCTTGCGAGGCTGATTATAAAGAAGGAGTCAGCCTGATTATTGCCAATAATTGTAAGGCTGATGGTTGTGTTCGTAGTTCTTCCGATTTGTACGTCTACGAGTCGACATTGAAGAAGGCTGTGAGCAGCAATTCTAATATGTATAACGGATTCAAATACATACAGTATCATCCTTTGGTTATGTTCCCTAACTTTTTCAGAAAGATTCTTCCTCGAAAGTTGTGGATTGCTATTGTCATAAATCACATGCCTTGGCGATTATTCTGGGCTGTGTTCAAAGTACTTACCATACTTCATATAAAGAGAAGGAGAAAGGAAACGTTGAAATATATCGATTCCCTCTAAAAAACAACTGTAACTGTAACGCTTGGTGATAAATGTATTATACAACTTGCTGTAAACCTGCATAATAAAAGCGTTTCGGATTGTGGTTACAGATAGTTTTATTGGCAAATACACAAGCGAAATCCGAACGCATCCCGAACGAATCCCGAAGGCTGATGTTCTGTTACCGAGTTGTAAATGTATAATGCTGGCATGTGTCTTAGCGCATTGCCAGCATTTTTATTTTCTGCCTAATCTTCATCTTAAACAGTTTTAAGAGCGAGGAAAACGTGTTACCGCTTGTTTTTGCTGTTACGCCAAAGGTTCTGAGTAGCATCTCGCTGCCGATAATTCGGGTATGAATGCTCGTGCGAACGTCGTTTATCACGTTTTTGTCGTGAATCACCTCCAGCCACATATCTGTTTTTTCTACAGCTATCTGCCTTATGCCGTTGTGCTTGCCAATGTAGTAGTGACTGCCGTATCCGAATACCGTTTTTATGCTGTTGCTGCCAAGCGGTTCTGCAAGTGTTATGAAATGGTTGCGTTTATAACTTGCTTTGCTTGCTACTTTATGCTCCGTAAAGTACTGACAGCCAAACCTGAAGTTTATTATGGTGGTTTGAGCGATAATCTTGTTGTAATTGGCTGAAATAAGGTTATGAATCGTTTCCATATAATGTACCGAAAGCGCATCGTCGTTGTCAAGATATGTGGTTGATACTATGCCTTCGGCCTTGTCGCCCAAATCATTCTCGATAACTTCCTTGAATATCTGCCCAAAGATTGCCGATTGCCCGGGAGCAACTCCTATCGCTCTGAACTGGGGGCATCTCGACCGGATTTCGTCAATTCTGCTCTTATATTTAATTGGTGTTTCGCTGCTGAACAGAACAATCCACTTAAAATTCTTGTCAGTCTGATTTAGTACCGATGGGAGAGTGAACTGTTCAAACAGACGGAATCGCTGTTCGAGCCACTCGGCGGTCTGTGTGTTGTTGCTGTTTTTATCTGTCTGCCACAATGTCAGATTAAAGCGCGTAAGTATATATTTGTGTATGTTCATGTTGCAAATATATGTAAAAAAACGTAATCAACAATGCGGTTTTTCATTTTGCTTTTGTGGTAGCTTTATTGATTGGTAAACGTAGTTTCTGAACATGAATTCTGAATGCTTTTTAACAGAACAGTCTATTTGTTGTTAATAACTATGGTGGGTTATTAACAACGGTACGTAAGCAATATGCCGTGTTTCAATGTTGTTATTTATGCCGTATTTCGTGCCGTTTTGCTGACTATAGATATCACTAAATAAGTGGAAGACAAGTGTTTTTGTTTCAAAAATATGTTGTACGTCAAGTTTTTGGGTTTGTAAAATTAAAAAGAAAAGAAATGTTGCATCTTTTAACAAAATTTTAATATCTTTGTCCCGAGAATAGAATTTTTAATATCAAAGTTTGAAACATTAAAAATGTAGAACTATGTACTACGTTGATATGATAAAAAAGAGAACTTTATTAGGGAAGCCGAAGGCATTGACTGCTTTCTGCTCCGTTTTTATGCTGTTGTGTCTGGTGACGGAGGCAACGGCACAGAGTGGGTTTAAAACGCCAACTGACAAATTTACGCCAGCAGAGAATGAGACTATGCAAACGCTTTCGTTTACTGGCACTAAAGTTGGTAGTGAGGTTAACAAAACTCAGACTATAGATGTAACACAGGTTACTGGTTATGGTAAGTCGTTTGTCGATGCAACATCTCAGCGCTTTTATGTAAATGCGGGTGAGAAGTTTGGCGCAAACTTTACAATGGGTAAAAATAACCGTGAATACAGACAAGGTTACATCTATATCAATACTAATGGAGATAATGAGTTCTCTGTTAAGATTGACAATCCATACATTTCTTATATTAGAGATGGTGGAATGCGTGAAAAGTTAAGAGCATTGCACAATGCTATGCAAGGTGAGACGAACGAGTTGTATGCTTTCACTTGTATGGGTTGTTATAAATCGCTTGATAAAGACAATGTCTATGTTGATGGTGAAACTGAATTTGGTTCGTGGGGATATTGGGATGGCACGAAGATTGTAACCAATGGAAATGTGGTGACAGTAAATAATGGTGTTGATATCAGCGGAAATGCTAATATTGCCAAGGCTGATATATCTTTATCAAAGTCCGATAGAAATGTAACGGTAAAGCAAAGTTGGAGCAATATTTTTAACAAATATATAAATAATAATATTGCTGCACCGACAAAAGCTGGTATATACAGAATGAGATATAAGGTTGATTGCAATAGTATCAATCCTAATCCTACAGAAGAGTCTAAAGTTTTTGGTAGAGTTGGTAATGAAATTACTGGTGCTATTGAACAGAGGGCTTATAATAATAAGGATAAATCTACGCCTTATGACCAGTATCAGCAGGCTAATGGTAATGCCGTAGATATAATGCTTTATGTTCTTCGCGAGTACACTCTTAATGTTGTACTTCCGAAGAATTCAATAGGTTTTACACCAAACATTACAATTGCCAATTCTCTGGAGACTTCATATTCTACGGGCGGTTCGGTATTTGTTGCAACCGAGGAGTTGAAGTATGACGAAATTACGACAAATAATGTTGGCGGTCGCCGTCCTAACATTACGATAGATAACACAAATCATGTTATCACAATAGTTTACGACTTTAGTTCTTCACCAAATAATGCAAGTTCTGCATCTCCATTCTGGACAGACCATACAGAGCAGCCTGCTCTTGTAAACGGTTACTATCAGATTGAGAAGCCAGAGCATCTTGCATGGTTCGCAAGTTATGTAGGTCATTACAACGATTGGGATGACACTACCAACAAGGCTATTATTAACAGAAACTCAAACAGAGCTTCATATCATCCAAATGCAAATGCAATTTTGCTTGCCGACCTTGATATGAGTGATTATTGGTTTGAGCCGATCGGTTATTTCTCATTTTGGGGAGTTTCTCAGAACATCTGTAGTGAATTGAGTTACAGAGGACATTTTAACGGAAACAACCATAAAATTAAAGGTCTGTTTATATCACGCCTTAGAGAGTTTAATGCTAATGGCACATTCTCAAACCGAACTCCAAACTATGGAAACGGTATGTTCTCATGTTTGGGAGGTGGCGCTGTTATCGAGAATCTGTTTATCGAGTCTGGGTATATTTGTAATCAAACAGAATATTCAGGTGCTATAGCATCTTCTGTTTATGGAACGGGAGAGGTGATAATTAAGAATGTAGGTTCTGCTGCTGATGTTGTAGCAAATGGTGCAAATGCTGTTTCTGGCGGTTTCATCGGACAGACAGGTGCTAACGTGAGTGATGACTATACCAACCTGCACATTACTTTTGAGAACTGCTTTAACATGGGTAGTGTTAATGGTGGTAAGAATTCAAATGGTAGTACAGCATTTTTGGGTAAGGTAACAGGTGGTTCTGTTGTAGAATTTAAGAATTGTTACTCACAGTTGGCTGTCGTTACACCAAATCCTGCGTCAACATTCTTCGTTGATGAAACAGCAAACGCTACATACGAAAACTGTTATATAAACGGTAATATCGAGTCTCTTCCGAACGGAATGACAGTCGTAGATAATGAGCTGTATGCAAACGGAAAACTTGCTTATCTGTTGAATACTAATGGTTTGTGTAATGTTGAGGCTGCAGATGATAACATTAACTATTATCAGAAACTTTCGGGCGACAACATTAACGCTTATCCAATGAGTATCACATCAGATCCTGTTGGTAAAACCGATCAGGTTTACAGATTTGGTGTAATTATGGAAGGTGGTGCTGAATTAGCAAAAGAATTTGCTGCAAGCACAACCGAATACTATAATAAATCGGCAGGAAGTTACTCTTTGAGCGACTTTAAGAAAAACTCTACTGAGTACAAAGAGCAGTCGCTTCGTTATAGCATCAATACCGAAACTGGTGATGGCTTGTACGGATACGGTCCGTTGAAGTTCTCTCGTAATGGTCAGACAACAGATGCTGCAACACTCGACAAAACTGATGATGTAAGTTTGACATATTCTGAGTTTAAGACTCTTCAGCGTGCATCAACAAATACATATTATATTAGTAATCAGCTCGAGATGCGTTGGCTGAGTTGGTATGTAAATCATGTAGACGAATACAAGGCAACAAAGGATGTTGGTGTAAGTGTTCCAAATAAGGTTACTGCCGAATTGACAGCTAACATCGATATGTCTAAGAATGCCGAACTTGGTATCATTGACGACGATGAGGAGTTGTTTATACCAATAGGTTATTCTGTTACCCGTCCGTTCGCTGGTTCGTTCGATGGTAAGAAGCATTATTTGTTTAACTTGAAGATTGATGATACAAAGGCAGATAACTTTGCAGGTGTATTTGGTGCGGTAAATCCTAATACTGCTTACAATACAACAATTAGAATTATCAACTTTGGTGTTGAGAGTGGAACTGTATCTGGTAAGGGCGCTGCTGTCGGCGGTATTGTTGGCGGTATTGCAAGTGGTGCTGGCGCTGGTGAACTTGTATTAGACCATTGCTATAACAAGGCAAGTGTAAATGCTTCTGCAAGTAATTCAAATGCTGGTGGTCTTGTTGGTATGAACGGTTGGGAAAGTGCTGCAACAGTTACTATTTCAAACTGTTATAATCACGGAAATATTGCCTCTCGTTTGGGTGACGCTCATGGTGCTGTTGGATATTCTGCGCCTTCTGCAACTGGTTCAACAATTACACGTTTCTATAATATAGGTAATATTGAGCATGGTTCTTCAAACAGTTCTCTTTA
>Ga0256405_10005039_pt1 | contig 23579 bp, 22 predicted proteins | sample RumenRJG_02DNA_FD_189096 | JGI IMG/M metagenome (GOLD analysis project Ga0256405, IMG submission 189096) | Bovine rumen microbial communities from Lethbridge, Alberta, Canada - RJG_02 | ecosystem: Host-associated > Mammals > Digestive system > Stomach > Rumen | place: Canada: Alberta... | reverse complement strand
CTTGTTATCTAAGTCCTTAACACTGCTGGGCACAACAAGCTGAAAACCATGCAGAGGACACCGGTTTATGTCAAGATTTGATAACAATTGTCTTTGGATAACAGGTGTTATCAAAAGATTGTGATAAGACCTGGCACTACATCAGCGCCTGGGAGGGCAAGAACATGCCCGACCTCACCACCATACACAAGGGAGACAAGATCAGCGTTATCGGCCGGCTGAGGAGCCAGCGCTACACCGCCGCGGACGGAACGGAGAGGACAGCCTATGACGTGCTGGCCTCGAAAGTCGCAATCATCGAGACCGACGACTTCCTCCAATACGAGTTCTGATGCGCGCATTCCGGTACATCACTGCTGCGCTGGCCCTGGCCGCCCTCCTTTCCTGCTCCACGCAGTCCAAGCTGCGGAGTCTCAGGAAAGGGGCTGCGGCCGCATCCCTGGCCCTCGCCAAGGAAGACAAGCTCCCGGAGATCTCCGCCGGAGACCTTCAGGCGCACAGGGATACGCTCAAGGTACAGGCTCCGGACGGGCGCGAGATGATGATCATGCGGGCGGTACGGAACGAGGATGGAGAGATGGTGGCCACAGACGTGATCGAGGCCGCCATCGTGACCGCCCGCTTCAGGAACGTCGCAGAGAGGCACGGCAAGGTCGACCTGCGCTTTCTGGTTACGGTCCCCAAGGACATGCTTGACAGCCGGTGGCAGCTGCGCCTGACACCGGAGATGAACGTCCTGGGAGAGGACATCATGCTGGATCCGGTACTGATTACCGGCAAGGATTACCGCAAGGCTCAGCTGCGCGGATACCAGCAATACGAGCGCTTCCTCCGTTCGATCATCACCGACACCACGCGTTTCATACGCCAGCACGAATTGGAGGTGTTCCTGCACAGGAACATACCTGACCTTTACGGCCTCAAGACAGACACCACATTCGTGTCGGACGAGGCTTTCGCTTCGATCTACGGCGTGACCGAGCGGGAGGCGGTGGATCACTATACCCGTATGCTCGCCGCAAGCTACAACCGTCGCAAGATCGAGCGCAAGGACAGGATGTTCGACCGCTACGTCAAAGTCCCCATCGTCACAGAGGGGCTGCGGCTGGATACGGTCTTTGTCACAGCCGGGGGCGATTTCGTCTACGAGTATGTGCAGACGGTCAACACCGCTCCTGCGTTGCGCAGGGTGGACGTGCGGTTATCAGGCTCTATCTTCGAGGAGGACCGGGACCTGTATTCAATCCCGCCCGCCGATCCACTGACATTCTACATCAGTTCGCTCAGCACCCTCACACTGGATGAAGAGAGATACCTCACACAGGTCATCGGCAGGCGCGTGACAGCCAATTCCACATACTGGATCGATTTCGAGTCCGGCAAGTCCGATATAAACCCAGGGCTGGGAGAGAACGCCGAAGAGATTTCCAGGATAAAGCACCATCTTGGCGAGCTGCTGGAAAACAAGGAGTTCGACCTGGACTCGATAATCGTCACCGCATCATGCTCACCGGAGGGAGAATACCGGGTGAACGAAACGTTGTCCGGAAGGAGAAGCACCTCGGTCTCACAGTATTTCGACAGGTATATCCGGCATTACCGCGACTCCCTCGCCGACGCTGCGGGACTCTTCTACTCCCTGGACCCGTCATTTGCACGCGACTCCGGACCCGTCAGGAGTATTCCATTCATTTCCAGGAACATACCCGAGAACTGGGACATGCTGAGCGATCTGGTGGGCAAAGACCCGGAGATGAATGAAGCCGACCGCGACGACTTCCGTCTCAAGATGGAAGTCCGGGATCCCGACACCAGGGAGAGAGGCTTGTCGGCAGCACCCTACTATCCCCGCATGCGGACCGTGCTCTATCCGAGACTGAGGACCGTACGTTTCGATTTCCACCTCCATAGGAAAGGCATGGTGAAGGATACTGTACATACCACAGTGCTGGACACAGTATACATGCGCGGGCTCCAGGCCATCAAGGACAGGGACTACCGCACCGCCGTCACCCTGCTGAGGCCTTATGACGACTACAATGCCGCCGTGGCATTCTGCTGCATGGACTACAACGAAAGCGCCTTGGCCATACTCGAACGTCTGGAGAAGACTCCGGCGGTAAACTACCTGCTTGCGATTGTCCATTCGCGCAAGGGAGAGGACCAGGACGCTGTCCAGCACTATCTGGACGCTTGCGGCCAGGACCCTTCATACGTCCACAGGGGCAATCTCGACCCCGAGATCAGCGGTCTGATCGACAGGTACAACCTTAACATGGATCTATAACCAACACTCAAACAATACAGACATGAAAAACACTTTCTCTATCATCGCATCCGCCATGCTGGCGGCATTCCTCGCAGGATGCAACGGCGCCTCCGTCACGGAAGAAACTCCGGAAAACCTCGTACGCACAAAGGTGTCCGTCGGTGGTAGCCCGCTTACCAGGGCGACAGGCGTCACATCGGAACAGGAAAACAACGTCACAAACCTTCAGATCTTCGTTTTCGATGAAAGCGGATCCCGGGAATACTACGTGAACGCAGGCGGAAGCATGACCTGTGACATCGTCACAAAGGAAGGCAAGAAGACCGTCATGGCTGTGGTCAACGCCCCGGACATGGAGAGCATCGGATCCAGGAACAGTCTGCTGACGACGACTTCCCTGCTGTCCGACAACTCTCTCGGGTCCATGGTCATGACCGGAGAGGTTGATGCCGTCCTCCAGGACGGAGGAAAGATCACCATTCCGGTCACGCGCATCATTTCAAAAGTGATGATCAAGAAGATTTCGACCAATTTCTCTTCATCTGCGAACGCCTCCAAGGTATTTCAGGTCAAATCGATATATCTGATCAACGTAGCGGGAGACAATACCTATGCAGCATCATCCGAGCCGAAAATATGGTACAACAAGCTTGCTAACGGAGTTAACGATCCGGCGTGCCGGTCCTTCTCCCTGCTTTCGGATCCGGTCAACGAGACCATCGCCAACAAATCCTCCTACAGCAAGGAACACAGTTTCTACTGCTATCCCAATCTCATCAGCGCCGAGTCCTTCGACTCCACATGGTCACCGCGCCATACCATGCTTGTCGTGGATGCGCTCCTCGGAGGGGTCCAGACCTATTACCCTATCGAACTTCCCGTCATCGGACGCAACAAATGCATCATCATCGAGGAGCTCATCATCACCAAGAAAGGCTCGGACTACCCCTACATTCCGGTGACGGACGGCAGCTGCGACGTCAGCATCGAAGTGGTTCCATGGGACGAACTCAAGCCCTATACCGAGACTATCTGAAACAAAACGACGGTACATGAAAGCGACCAGGCTTTTCCTTGCTGCACTGCTCATGGCAGCCCTGTCCTCCTGCTCCATAAAGGAGGACAGGGATCCCTGCCCGTGCGTGCTGGACATATTCCTGGAAGACAGCGGCGACCATGCGGAACGGCTTGCCCTGTCCGCATGGGACGGTACGGGACGTCTGTTCCTGGACCGTATCGACACGGACAAATATCCTGACATCTATCAGAAAAAGGTTCCTAAAGGATTCCTCAACGTCTGCGCCTACGGAGGTGTCAGTTCAATGGCGCTGAAAGGAGACCGGCTCCTGATCCCTGAAGGGGGCCAATGCGATCCGGTATGGGCCTACAAAGGAGGTACAGTAGACGCCAACGGGGAGACGGCGGAAGACCACATAACACTGCATAAGCAATATGCCGTCATCCATATCAGGCTTGACTCTCTGGGACGGGATACGGGCGGAGCCATCCTGAGGGCTGTCGGGAATGCCAACGGCTTCGACATTTCCACCTTGGAGCCGGTCAAAGGTCCGTTTCACAGTTTCACTTCGCTTGACAAGGAGATGCACCATGTCGTCAGCGTTCCTAGGCAGTTCGACGGTTCGCTCGAGCTGGAGGTGTATCTCGAAGGAGTACTGTCCCGCACCGTACTGCTTGGAGAGCTCATACTGAACGCAGGATACTCCTGGGAACGGGAGGACCTGGACGATATCTACATCTCCCTTGGCTTGTTCTCCTCAGGAAGGATTACCATAAGCGTCAACGGTTGGGACACCGAAGCCATTACATTCAAATACTGAAGCAATGCATTTACAATTCAAGAAAACATTGTCCGCCGCCGGTGCTGCCGTCATTGCAGCATCCATGCCTTCCTGCAACGGATATACCGATGAAAGGGAGACCGCAAGGACGATGGACGTGACATTCCACATAGTTGCAGATGGCTTCACTGATACGCGGTCTTCATTCACATGGGGCGAAAACGAGATCCGCGATATCCAGATAGTCATCACCAAGGAGGATGGAAGTGTCTTCGATGTCCTCTACTCCGATTCGTCATCAGAACTGGGGTTCACTGGAAACGTCGGCAGCCGATACCACATCTGGGCCGCTGCAAATCTGGGCGAAAAGGTGGATGTGCATGACCTGCAGGACTTTACGGCTGGTACGCGGAGCATTACCAAGGCCGGGATAGCCGCCTCCGGAATCCCGATGTTCAACGGGCCGGACGGACAGGAAATCCTGCTTACGGACGATTCCGGGGCCGTTACTGTCTTCCTGACCAGGATGCTTGCCAGGGTAGACCTGAAAGTCGATACAAGACTGCTGAAGATGCAAAGTCAGTTCAACGTCAAGTCTGTCAGCATCTACAATGCCATAAATACCTATTCTCCCTTCACACCGTCAGTCAGACAGGAGCACAGGGGCAGGGTCGAGTACACCTTTGACAGTGCGTCATCATCTGACGTTTCGATCCTCAACCGGGGAGGAACAATATCGTTGTATGCGTTCGAGAACATGCAAGGTACGCTTCTGCCCGGCAACACCGACCCGTGGAAAAAGGTGCCGTCGTCCCTGGGGGATGCCGGCGATTACTGCTCATACCTGGAAGTGGATTGCTCGTACGGTTACGATGATGTCACCTACCGCATGTACCTGGGGAAGGATGCCACGGAGAATTTCGACGTCGAGCGCAATACCGTCTACCGGGTGACGCTGATGCCCACGGAAAAGGAGATCCGCGGAGAGCGCGGGTCCTGGAAGGTGGAGGTCGAGCCTTGGAACGATGTGGTGGACGTTGAATTGATACTGGATCCCTCCACGCTGGAGCTGAAGACCGGCGGCGATTTCGCAGAAATTACCAGCCATTTCCTTGTCACATACGAGGACGGAAGTACAGAACTGGAAGATGCCTGGGCAATCTGGACATCCGTAGGAGACGCTTTGTCATACATCGAACCCGCCGGGCGGACTCCGCTGGACACCGGCACCTCCTTCCGTCATATGGAAATCAAAGGGAAGTCAGACGGACATGCAACTATCAAGGCCACCGCATATTACGGAGAAGGAAAGATACTCTCCGCCACCTGCTCGATCACCGTGACGCATGATCCTGTGTACTCTGAGGAGTCTGAGTTCGAACTCATCGTAGAGCCCGGATCAGCGACCATTTCCGAGGGTCAACAGGTGCAATTCACTGCTACACTGATTGAAAGGGTGTATGAGACGGTGGATGGCGAACGGACAAGCACAGAACCATCAGATACCAAGCTCACCGAAGTCACCGGAAATGCGAGTTGGTCAGTGACTAGTGGTAATGAATACGTCACAAATGCAGGTGGCGGTGTCTTTGGATGGGCATCCGGTCCCGGAACCGCAACGGTGACGGTATCATTCGATGGATATTCGGCATCAATTGAAATCATCACAACGACGCCCGAGCCGAAACCAGAGCCGAAACTTACCGCGAACATGACGGCACTGGACACATGGGGAGGTAATGAATACCCCGTCAGGCTTTCGTACGATGACGGCCTTGGAAATGTAAGTGACGTTACATCCTCGGCATCCTATTCAATCAAGTTTACCGGAGGTATTCCTAAGACCCTCCTCAGTTGGAACGGTTCCAAGCTCGTCGCAGAAGACTGGTGGGGCCTGTCCGGAAGCTGGGTGACTGCAGGTCCGACTTATACACTGACACTCTCCTACGGAGGGCTGTCAGTTGAGATAAGCGGAGAAATGCACGGATACACCCATGCTGAAGTAGCCCCGGAGAAAGCTGTATGGCACTACTCCGAGATCGAGTCCAACGGTTGGTCTGGTCCCGCCGCGGTCGCCACTCTCTATGGGTCAGAGACCACGGAGGTGTGGACAAGCAATACTAAGGTCACCGACAGTGGCAGGTATACTTTGAGTAACGGTTATCTCGGACTTGGAAGCGACATCCCGTTCCACGCCTGGTTCACCGACCCGTCAAACGGGTATACCAGGGAAGGAGGTTCGCGCTTCGACATTGAGACCAATATCGTCACGCTTCAGGTAAGTATTTATCCGGAAGTAGCCCAGAATGCTGAAGTCAAGCCTCTTGTAACCAGCACGGACTCCAGCGGAGAGTTCCTCGGCAGCGTAGGCATAGTATCCGCCGAAGAAGGCATCCCGTACTTCATCATGGCCAACGTCCAGGAGATCTGGTACGAAGACTACAAAGGAGACGCCCACCAGCTTACCTTCTCTGATGGATCGGCACCGTCATCCGAGGTCATAAGCCTCTCCGGAGGCTGGAATCTGAAAAGCCGATGGACCGAAACCATCAACGAAGGTGAGGTCCGGACCATAGAGATCGACGTCAATGGATTCTCCGCCTCATGGCTATGGGGCGACATCAGAAACCATTGACGCTCATAGAACTGCCGAAGGCGGGACCGTCGTGAGACGCTCCCGCCTTCATTATTCTCAGGCTGTATCAGAATACGAGCTTTACTATGAAAACCTGTCGTCCGTCGACGACACCTTCGACATAGAACACCCGGTTCTCGTCCGTAACCTGTTCAGCAGTCCAGAGTTCCACGTCATCACCAAGCCGTGTCTCACGGTTGAAGTTGATGGCCAGCTCCTGTATGGGATGTGAGAACACGAAATCCTGGTCGATGCTGTCCAGCGCCCATACCACATACTTTACATTGTTGGTATGACGGTTGAAATCGGTATCGGAGTACTTGACCTTATGATTCCTTGCAAGTACTTTTTCAAGTCCGGACGGTATCACGACCTTGGGCGCAGCAAATTCGACGGCGGACTCGGTACATTGCGGATCGGTATTGATGAAGTCGGGATAATCCTCCTTCCTGACGAAAGACCTTTTATCCATGTCGATGACGACCCATGAACTGGTTGCTACTGCCGAACACTGTCCATCCCCCGCAATCAATTCGAAATCACGCTGGAAAACAAGTCCTTCCATACCCTTGTGCCAGGTGTTCATGGTCACCCTGTCGCGCCATGTCACTGGCCGTAGGAACTTCATGTACATCCTGTAAAGCACCCATCCCAGACGGTGCTCATTCATCTTGTCATACCCGAACCCTAGTTCATCCGAACCTTGCAGGGCCATGTCCTGGGCTTCATCCAGGAACGCTGCGGCCCGCAGCCTGTAGTCCTGGTTCGTCATGAAGCACTTAACCTCAAAATCTCTTGTGGTTTTGTTCATTGGCGTCAGATGGAAAGGATACCGAGCACGTTGATGAGCTCCTTGTCGATAGGGCGGTTGATCTTGACAGCGCGGGCAATGGGGACATACACGATCTTGTCGTCCTTGACGCCGATCATCACATTGCGTTGTCCTTCGTTGAACGCCTCTATCGCAGCGACGCCCATGCGGCTCGCAAGTATGCGGTCATACGCCGTGGGAGTACCTCCACGCTGGAGATGCCCGAGGATGGACACGCGCACATTGTACTGCGGATACTCCGTGCGGACACGCTCTGCATAGTGCATCGCGCCGCCGTCCTTCTCGGAAACGATGACGATGCTGCTGTTCTTGCTCTTGCGGATGCCGCGCTCGATGAAGGATGCGAGCTGGTCGATATGTGTCTCATCCTCCGGGATGATGGCAGCCTCGGCACCGGCGGCGATAGCGCTGTTCTGCGCCAGGAAACCGGCATCGCGTCCCATCACCTCGACGAAGAAGATGCGGTCATGTGAAGTGGCGGTGTCGCGGATCTTGTCCACGCATTCCACGATGGTATTGAGGGCGGTATCGTAGCCGATAGTGGAGTCGGTACCGTACAGGTCGTTGTCAATGGTGCCTGGCAGGCCGATCACGGGCACATCGTGCTCGCGTGCGAGCTCGACGGCACCGGAGAGCGAGCCGTTGCCGCCGATGACGACGAGCGCCTCGATACCGAAGCGGCGCATCGTCTCTGCGGCCTTGGCACGGCCCTCGACGGTGCGGAAAGCCTCGCTTCGCGCAGTCTTGAGGATGGTGCCGCCCCTCTGGATGGTGTTGCTGACGCTCTCGGTGGTAAACTCCTTGATCTCACCGTTGATGAGTCCTTCCCATCCGCGGTAGATGCCGTAGACCTTCATGCCTGCATAGATGGCGGAACGGGTGACGGCGCGGATGGCCGCGTTCATTCCGGGAGAATCCCCTCCCGAAGTGAGGATACCTATTGAATTGATCGATCTCATGGTCTTAAAATCTGGTTGCACAAAGTTAACAAAAAGGAAATTATTGCGTAAATTTGGAAGAATAAATCGCACATGTTCCGCCTATGAGACGAATGCCGTCAAAATCACTGCCCCTGCGCCTTTCCGCTGTAGCGATAGTGCTTCTCGTTATCCTGTTCTTCTTACTGATCAGGTCCGGGGCCGGATGGAGCGCATCGGAAAAAACCATCATCAACGGCGAGGGTGTCATGCGTGTCCTCACGATCGAGGACAAGTCCGACTCACTGTTCCTGCGGACTCCCTGCAAAGACCTGACTATAAAGGAGATCCGCTCGACGGAATACACCACGCTGGCGGAGAGGATGCTTGTCACCGTGACATCTCCGGAGCAGGATGGCGTCGGCATAGCCGGCCCCCAGGTCGGCATCGGCCGACGCGTCGTTGCCGTGCAGCGTTTCGACAAGGAGGGCGAACCTTTCGAGGTCTATCCCAATATCCGCGTAACCGCGAAGCGCGGCAGCCCGGAACCCGGCCCCGAAGGGTGCCTATCCGTTCCGGGCCGCCGGGGCGATGTCCTGCGCTGGCAGGACATCGACATCGCTTATACCTCACCACGTACCGGCCGTGACACTACCGAGACGATTAAGGGCTTTACCGCAGTGATATTCCAGCATGAGACCGACCATCTGGACGGGATCCTCTACATAGACAAGCTCGTGCCATGATGTCGATGCTGCGATACCTGTTCATACTCGAGGACAGCGAGACCTCCGCAAATCTTAAGGCGAAACTGTCCCGGGAGATGCATGAGATGGACAGCGGCGTAGAATACGATTTCTACGAAGCCGCCGGGCCGGAAGACGCTTTGCGCCATGTCTCGCTGTTCTGCGACCTTCACAAGGACATCGACACCTGCTTCGTCTCCTGTGGTGGAGACGCCTTGACAGCCGGTGTCGCAGCCGGCCTCATGGGCTCCGGCGAAGGAAAGTATCTAGCTGTCTACGACGCCGAAGGCCTCAACAGCCTGGCAAGATACTACGAAGGCGTGGATTTCGGCAGCCTGCCGATGCTAATCGCCGGCTCCCCTTCCGGCATCGACATGATACGCATCAACAATTCCTACGCGGTCAATGCCTGCACCTTCGGACTCGAAGATATGATGAGCGGCAAGGCGTCGGGATTCATTCCGTCCCTTTCCACCATACTCAGAAGGAGCTTCCGGACCATCCGCATCAAGGCGGACGGCGTGCCGCTCGACACGGGATCAATACTCCTTTTCACACTAGCCAACGGCAAATATGCTTCCGGAGGGTTGAATTGCGCTCCTCAAGCCTCCAATGATGACGGCAAGATGGACCTTTGTATAGTGAAAACCCTGCCCCCGACGCGGATGATGAAACTCATTCCAGCTCTGGCCTCAGGCGGACTCACTGACGACACTGCCTTTACGGACGATATCATCCTCCGCCGCGTGAAGAATCTCGAGGTCGAATCCGCCAAGGAGATCACTCTTGATCTGGACGGGATGTCACTCACAGACAAGCATTTCACTATCAGGCTGATACCCGACGCCGTCCGCCTGATAGTCCCCTCTCAGGGTTGATTTTTAAATAGTGTATTATTGAATGAAAAACATACAGATGGATTACGATTTACAACGGTTCAAGGATGCGCAGAATGAAGGGAATGCGTACAAGAATGCCCTGAAGGAGATCGGGAACGGTCACAAGGAAGGGCATTGGATGTGGTACGTTTTTCCGCAGCTGCGGGGCCTGGGACGTTCGGAGACCGCCGCATTCTACGGGATCATCGGCAAGGGCGAGGCCAAGGCCTACCTTGCCGACAAGGTCCTCGGAAGCCGCTTGCGCGAGATATGCAACTCTCTCATCCAGGTCAGGGGCAAATCCGCGGCCGAGATCTTCGGCCCTGTCGATACCATGAAGCTCCGCTCCTCCATGACGCTGTTCTACCTGGCTTCCGGCAAGGAAGAGGTTTTCCGCAAGGTCCTGGCCAAGTATTTCGACGAGAAGCTTGACCAGAAAACCGTTGACATGCTATGAGATTTCGACCATTGATAGTTGCCGCCGTCCTGGCGGCTGCCGTTTCGTGCGTCCGCAGCAAGGATGTCCCCGTAGAGGAGGTCGTCCGCCCTGTCCCTCCGATAGGATTCTTTACTGAGGATTTCAATTGCGAAGAGAGTGCAGTCCATAACGGCGAGACATTTTCCGGGCTGATGAACAGGCTGGGAATGAGCATGGACGAGGCCTACGCCATGGCACAGCTGTGCGACTCTACATTCGATGTCACCAAGATGCGCGCCGGCAATGCAGTGCGTTCATATTCCGACACTCTCTCCAACAAACTCGCGTATGTGGTCTATGACATGGACCGCATACGTCAGGCTGTATTCCAGTGTCGGGATTCCATGGCGATATGGATTTATGAAAAGCCCGTGGTGAAACACCGCCGTTATGCCGATGTCAGCATCAGCTCGTCGCTGTGGGCTGACATGGCCAAGGCTGGATCCTCCCCCGCCCTGATCATGAAACTCTCGGACATTTTCGCATGGACCGTGGACTTCTTCGGGCTGCAGAAGGACGACCGTTTCCGCATCATCTATGGAGAGAATGAAGTCGAAGGAGAGAGCATCGGCATCGACACCGTCTATTTCGCACGTTTTACAAGCGGTGAAACCGACAAATATGCAGTGATGTTCGACCACGGGGACGGAGGCAACGTCTACTGGGATGACAAGGGAGAAAGCCTCCGCAGAGCCTTCCTGAAAGCCCCGCTGGAATTCAAGAGGATATCATCCGGCTTCTCATACGCCCGCAAGCATCCTGTCACCGGCCAGGTCCGGCCACACACGGCCGTTGACTATGCCGCGCCGACAGGCACCCCGGTCGTCGCCATAGGCGACGGCACGGTGGTCAGCGCCGGCTGGGCCGGGGGCGGCGGCAATACCGTCAAGATACGCCACAACAGCGTTTACACCACCAGCTACATGCACTTGTCCAAGTACGGTCCTGGCATCAAAGCAGGTGTTCATGTCCAGCAGGGACAGGTCATCGGCTATGTTGGCATGACCGGAACCGCCACAGGTCCGCACCTCGATTTCAGGGTGTACCAGAACGGCACTGCCATCAATCCCCTGACGCTCGAATCACCTTCCGCCGAGCCTCTCCCGGAAGAGTTGATGCCGGCATTCGACTCAACTTTCCATGCCAGACTGGCCGAGATGGACAGCCTTGCAGTTGCCAGCGCAGACACTCTTGCCACGGTGCTATGACACTGGAACCCATCGCATATTTCAAGTCTCCATTTACCAGCAAATTCGGTATCCCGAGACAGAGCGGACTCGTTCCCGAGCTCCGCGGCGAGATCCGTTTTACGGACAGCTACCGCCGTGTGGAGGCCGTCAAAGGGCTGGAAGGATTCGATTTCATCTGGCTGATCTGGGGATTCTCCGCCAATCGGCGGGATACTGACGGCGGCTGGCAGCCTACGGTCAGACCGCCGAGACTCGGCGGCAATACCCGCCTGGGTGTCTTCGCCACCCGTTCTCCTTTCAGGCCAAATCCGCTGGGCCTGTCAAGCGTACGCATAGAACGCATTGACTTCGAATGCGAAGACGCTCCGGTCATACATGTACTCGGCGCCGACCTTATGGACGGCACGCCCATCTACGACATCAAACCGTATATCCCCTATGCTGACTCCCATCCGGAGGCGGCGGGCGGATTCACTGACGCTGCCGGATGGACACCGCTCGCGGTGAGCGTTCCGGAGGAGTTGCGCGCGCAGCTGGAGCGCCTCCTCGGCCCTGACGGGCTCGAGGCGCTCACCGGCGCGCTCGCCCAGGACCCCCGCCCGCGTTACCAGGACGATTCCGACCGCATCTACGGCATGCCCTTCGGCGGCCTGGACATCCATTTCAAAGCAGAAGCCGGCTCCCTTACGGTCACCGGCTTCGAAACACTCGTATGAAACTCTGCCTTAAGGCATAGCCACGATACTTTCAAAATCGAACTGGCCTGCCTTAGTAGCGCCGTCTGTTCCATAAGTGGCTTTTTCTCCTACAGTGAAAGTCACACTATCCGAAGAGCCTGTCCAAGTCACTGTCCAGTCTTCAACGTCAATGGTTACTTCTCCAGTATCGGCACTGATATCAGTCAAGCGCTTTTTACCTTGACTCGAAATATAGAAAGTCAGACTGGTAATATCAGTAGAAGAGTTGGATACCGTAACAGTGTTTAAAGCATAGGCGCGGCAGTCCCCGGAGTTAGCATTTACAGTGGGCTTAGTCTTACCTTCCCCAAGCGAGACAGTAACCGTATAATCACCTGACTCATAGCTAATTTCATTATCTCCTATTCCACTCCAATCAGACTGGCCGTCCCAAGAGATAGTGTAGCCTTCTTCATCCCCGCCCGGCTGGTCCGGATTATCATCACCGCCTCCCTCACCGGGAACGTGACTGACATAATATGCGGGAGTATTAGCGCCACCAAACTCAGCGGTGGTCTTGCCGGAAGGACCTGTGTAATCGGTGCGGTATCCGATGGCTGTCACGGTGTCGCCGACCTTCAGCTTCAGCGTGGAGAAAGTCTTGTCATTGTAGTCCTGCTTTGTAGCGGTGAGACCATAGACATAGACCTTGCCGGTATTATCCTCCATATAGAAGTTCCCGTAATTAGCATTCTCTATATCGGTTATCTTCCCGGTAAGCTTGTACCACACGTCGGTACCCGCAGGCTTTTTGAGGAACTCCGCTATGGTGACCTCTTCAATAACCTGAGGCATGTCCTCGCCCTTAACATGTTTCTCATATACTGCGTCCTTGACCTCGACCTTCCCATCGTGTACATTGCGTGTTCCATGAAGGGTCACCTTGTCACCCCTCTTGAGTTCGAGAGGAGTGAAGACATACTCTCCTTTCTCATCGGTAAGTCCGTAGACATATACCGTACCCGTGTCATCCTTCATCTCGAAGTTGCCGTATGTCGAATGGCGCACGACGGTGATGACACCTGTGAGCTGGTAGATGTCGGTATCGTCGTCAGGCAGTGCGAGGAAATCGGCGATGGAGATCTGGGGATACTTGGATTCTACGGGTTTACTCTCCTGATATACCTTCATGAAAACGGAGGCTCCTTCAGAGGGGCGGAACTCGACCTTGGCAGTACGGGAATCTGTCTCAGACTCATTGGGTTTAGCCGTAATACGAAGGGTATCGGTACGGAGCGCCTTTGTCTCAGGGCCCACGGAAAGCCATTCCTTGGCATCGTCAGGAATGACGATCTCATAGTCAAGATTGGTCTTCACGAAAGCCTGGACATCTCCTCCGGCGGCGGGAATCGTGACAGCAGGAGTCACATCAAAGACTCCCTGGGAAAAACTGAGGACGACACCGCAGACCGCCTGATCGGAGTTGCGTACCGCCATCACCAAAACATCACCCGAGACAACGTTGGCCTTGGGGGTTACATAGATCTTCGAGGCATCGTAAGTCACCGTGAAATCATCGCTCTGTACGAAGAGTTTCTCCGTGCCGTCGGCTCCATAGATCGAATACGGGATCTCGGTGGTGGCTCCAGGCTGGATCACATAGTCAAGCGTTGCGATATCCAGGGTGAAACGACCGGTCTTGGAGAGAGTAATGGTCGTGCCGGAGCCGGGGACTGTAAGATACACGAAGTTGGCATCCTCGGTCACTACCACTCCGGACAAACTCTCGGCAGAACCGATGTCCTGCCAGTTCTTGCCGTCATACGATACGAACCATTTGCCGTCCTGGATCTTGACCTGAGGTACGGCACCTGTGACGATTACGCGCTTACCGTCAGCGTCAAGCAGCCATTCGCCGTCGACCGTCCAATAGTAAACGCCGTCGTCAGCCTTGACTCCGACATGGGGGGTGGCGCCCTTCTCTCCATTGGAGATGGACACGGTGGAACCGTCGGAGAAAGAGATATCGTATCCGTCTTGGGTCTTGGTTACCGCATCGACGGTGACATTCTCCTGAAGCGCCCTGACAAGCGTCTGGAGCGAAGCGATGTCGGCATTGATGTTGTTGACCTTGGCTTCCAGATCGGTGACACGGCCTTCGAGGGTGTCCATGCGATTCTGCAGGGCAGAATCATCATACTTGTCGCACGCTGTGAGCAGCAATGCGGCAGAGAAAAGTGCTACTAAAATTCTTTTCATAATGTTATAGTGTGTTATTAATCATGTGCATTTTTCAGAACAGACAAATTTAATAAAAGTTAGCGAGTATCGCCACAAATTCTTGCGAAAAAGGTTATCGTCTCCTCCCAGTCGCGGAAGTCCGGAGCACCTAACCTGATAACGGTTCCCATGAACGAATCACCGCCGTTCTCCTCGGGATGTGCATCGACCAGATAATCACCCAGCAGCAGATCCTTCCTGGTGGTGAGTGCCGTACGGTTCCATACGGGGACACCGATGCTGTCCTCCATCCATTTCCGCTTATCTTCCATCGCCTCCCATCCGTCGGCGTCACCGCCTATGACGAATTGGAGGTCGAAGCGCTGCGCGAGATACTCCACGGCCTTGAGCGAGGCGCTCACGGCCTCGCCGTTGTGGCGGTAGCGCAACGCATCATCGAAGACTATCAGCACTGAAGGACGCTGGATGCCGCGCTGCCTGTCGTCTATCCACTGGATTACCGGCAGCACGGAATGCAGGAGTGACGAATCGACAAGGCTGTGCTCCCCGTCATAGCTGATGCACTGTGGATAGTGCTCACGTGTAAGGTCGTGCGTGAACACCAGGGTGTCACGCCGTCCGAAGAGCGCGAATACGCGTTTCTTTTCTTCTTCACAGACGCCCTCGAAACAATGCGAAGACACCTCGCGGAACTCTTCAAGGAGTCCTTTCGTCACCAGAAAGTCCTTCTGTCCATCCTCGCGGGGATTGTGGAATTCTTTGCGTCCCAGGCCGTTGTTCTTCAGGATGGTATCGGCAAGCTGGAAGGCTGGATTGACAAGGATCCTGTCAATGCCGTACAGCTGCTCGGCATACATTCCGCCCATGGAAGTGCCCAGTATAAGGTCGGGGCGGCGCTCCGCGACGAGGCCGCGCAGCAGCGCCATGGCCTCGTGCGGGTCGACCGGCAAGTCGGGCGCGAGGACATCCGCCTCCGGCAGGAGGGTCCGGAGCGCCCGCGCCGTCCCGCTGCGTCCGCTGGACGCGAAGCCGTGGACGAACAGTATGGTCTTGCCCGACATGAGGGCGGGACGTGCAAACTCGTATAATTCCATTTCTTGTACCTGTTTTCACAAAAATAAGAATAAAACTCCTATCTTTGGACACTTTTAGACATGGACAGGACACTTATAAAGTTTTTCAGCCGGTTCACCAAGAACGAGCTTTCGTACATCCTGGAGTTCTTCGACCAGCCTCTGGTCAAGAACGAGAAGAAAGCCGGGCTTGTTGACCGCACGGCAGGTCTCATCGGAGACAATCCGCGGGCATGGTTGTACATGCTCACGGAGAGCGACCTCATGCTCCTGCGCGATCTGGTGTCCGCCGGCCCCGGCCAATGGGTGGAACTGCTCAATCCCGACTACCCCTATATGCTGGAAATGCTGAACCTCATCTACATAGACGACACCGACAAGGATTTTGTCTATGCCAGCATTGACCAGGCATTGTATTCCCATGTGGCGGACACCCTGGACCACGTCATAGCGGAAAAGAGGGTGGACGGCTCGTTCGAGACAGAGCGTCTGGCACTCGGACTCCTCAACCTTTACGGAGTCATCACCGTGGAAGGGTTCGTCAAGCAGGCCTTCGACATGATGGATGACGGCACCAACCGTGGCGAAGAGTTCGCCCGCATAGCTGAGAACCGTCTGGTAGCCATACAGAGGGCCACATACAAGGGTGAGATGTATCTGGTCTCCCCATACGCCTATGAGTTCGAGAAGCTTATCGATGGCTGGGACGAGTTCCCGGACACCAAGGATTTCGCCAGTTTCACGAAGGAGGAAGCCCTTCACGCCGGCAGCGACGCCCCTTTCTGTGCCTTCGGCTACGGCACTCCCGAATACAAAGCCGCATGGGAGGTTCTCGAAGACCTCGGATATGACCGCCAGGACATCCTCGACTGCCTCAACGAAGTGTGGGTCAATGCCCAGTACGCCATGGATGAAGCCTGCGCCGAGGCCATGTTCAGCTGCGTCAACGACCGCATCAACGAGATAGAGACATTCGACGAATACCGCAGGTGCATAGACACCATCGCGGAATACGCCAATTCCGTTCCTAAATGGCTGCTCAAAGGCCATTCTTCCACCGAGTCCAATCTCCTGAAACTCAGCATCAAGGTCGATGAGAGCGGCTTTGAAGAGGACCTTTCCGGAGATGAGGGCACAAAAAAGGGACCGGACGAATTGTCCGGTCCGCTCAATGAACTCTACCGTTACAGCATGGCCGTCAGGCACGTCGGTCCCGACGATCCGTGCCCTTGTGGCAGCGGCCTGTCCTACAGACGCTGCCACGGCAAGAATCTCAACTGATCCCGTCCCAGTATTTCAGCACAGGCTTACGGGCCGCCATAGTCTCGTCAGGACGCGAGATAGGGGCGTTGTGCGGAGCTCCGTGCAGGATGTCGGGATCCTCTGCAGCCTCCTTCGCAATCACATGCATCACGTCGATGAAAGCATCGAGCGTCTCCTTCGACTCCGTCTCCGTCGGTTCTATCATCAATGCCTGATGGAACAGCAACGGGAAATAGATGGTAGGAGCATGATAGCCGAAGTCCAGCAGGCGCTTGGCCACGTCAAGCGTGGTCGCGCCGGGCTTGCCGGTGGCCGATCCGTCGTCGATCAGTCCGTCGAATACGAATTCATGCTTGCACACTGACGGGATAGGAAGCTTGTAGGCATCCTTGAGGCTTTCCTTGATGTAGTTTGCCCCAAGCGTGGCGAGCTTGCCCGCCAAGGCGAGATTCTGCTTTCCAAGCATCAAGATATATGCGTATGCACGGAGGATGACTCCGAAATTGCCCATGAAGGCGGACACACGGCCGGCGGACATCGGGGCGTCGTCCACGATGTGGAAACGGCCGTCCTCCCCCTTCTCCACCTTGGGCGTCGGCAGGAACTCCGCCAGCCTGCCGGCTACGCCGACGGGGCCGGAGCCCGGGCCGCCGCCGCCATGCGGGGTCGAGAAGGTCTTGTGAAGGTTCAGATGCATGATGTCGAAGCCCATGTCGCCGGGGCGGACTACGCCGAGCAGCGGATTCATGTTGGCTCCGTCATAGTAGAGCAGACCTCCGCAGCCATGGACCAGCTCCGCAATCTCCTTGATATCCCTCTCGAAGAGTCCGAGGGTATTGGGATTGGTCATCATGATGCCGGCGATGTCAGGACCGAGCAGGGGCTTGAGGTCCTCGACATCGACCAGGCCGTTGGCATTGGACTTCACTTCAACGATGCTCAGGCCGCAGACAGCAGCCGATGCAGGATTGGTACCGTGTGCGCTGTCCGGTACGATGACCTTAGTGCGGGCGGTATCGCCGCGCGAAGCGTGGTAGCTGCGCATGACCATCAGACCCGTCAGCTCACCATGCGCGCCGGCGCAGGGATTGAGCGTGAAATGCTTCATGCCGGTAATGGCCGAAAGCGAGCGTTCCATCTCGTAATAGACTTCCAATGCACCCTGGACTGTACTTTCGTCCTGAAGGGGATGAAGTCCCTGGAACGCTGGCATGCCCGCAATCTCCTCGTTGATCTTGGGATTGTATTTCATGGTGCAGCTGCCGAGCGGATAGAAGCCGGTATCCACACCGAAATTCATCTGCGAGAGATTGGTATAGTGACGGACGACATCGACTTCGCTGACTTCGGGGAGAGCCGGCGCCTCGGCGCGGAGCAGCCCCGAAGGGATGGAGAACGATGCGGAAGGATCTGCCGCCGCGGGAAGGGTATATGCCCTGCGGCCGGGTTTCGAAAGTTCGAAAATGAGTTTGTCGTAGTACTTCATACCCTATGCCTCCCTTGCCAATGCGACAAGCGCCTCGATTTCAGCGCGTGTCCTTTTCTCTGTCACACAGAAACTTACATATCCCTCTTCGGTTTCGAGGGCACCGAAGAAACCGCCTTCACAGAGCCTGGCCTGCAAGGCCTTGGCATCTACGAGCGGTTTCAGGACGAACTCCTTGAGGAAAGGCTTGTCGAAGACTTCCTCGAACTTGCCGGTCTGCAGCAACATGTCGTGAAGCAGATGTGCTCCGGCATAGGATTTCTCATTGACCTCCCTCAGGCCCTGCGGGCCCATGAGAGACATATAGACCGTCACGAATAGCGCCATCAGGGACTCGTTGGAGCAGATGTTGGACGTAGCCTTCTCGCGGCGGATATGCTGTTCGCGCGCCTGCAGCGTGAGCACGAAGGCGCGCCTCCCCTGCCCGTCCACCGTCTCGCCGACGATACGGCCGGGAAGCTTGCGCATGTGCTCCTTGGTGCAGGCCATGAAGCCGACATAAGGGCCGCCGAAGCACATCGGGATGCCGAGCGACTGGCCGTCTCCGACGGCGACGTCGGCTCCCCACTCCGCTGGAGTCTTGAGGACAGCCAGTGCGGAAGGGTCGCAGTACTCGACCAGCAAAGCCTTGCCCTCATGGAGGGTATCTGCAAATCCGCTGAGATCCTCGATGATTCCGAAACGGTTGACCGAAGGCACGATAGCGCCGGCGACGTCGCCGCACTCCATCGCCTCGCGAAGGCTGGCGAGCGACGTCTGCCCGTCCTCGGCCTCGATGTAGGCGATATTGGTACCGTAATACTTCGCATAGGTCTCGACGGTCTTTACCACGTTCGGAAGAAGGGTCCTGGAAAGGAGAACCGTATTCTTCTTCCGGGCGCTGGCCACGGCCATCCTCATGGCCTCAGCCGCAGCGGTGGGCCCGTCGTACATGGATGCATTGCTGACATCCATCCCGGTCAGGGCACAGATCATGCTCTGGTATTCGAAGATATAACGCAGTGTACCCTGCGAGATCTCGCACTGATATGGCGTATACGCCGTCAGGAACTCGGAACGGGAGATGATGTAGGGAATCACCGCAGGGGTGTAATGGTCATAGGAGCCGGCGCCGGCGAACACCTTGAGGCGGGTGTTCTTCGAGGCCAGGCGCTCAAAGAAGTCGCGCACCTCCTGCTCGGAGAGAGCATCCGGGAGGTCGTACTCCCCCTTGTAAATGAAACCGGCAGGCACGTCGGCATAGAGGTCGTCGAGCGACTTTACCCCTATACGGTCTAGCATCCGCCGGATATCTTCCTCAGTGTGAGGAAAATAAGAGAAGCTTCCCATGGACTATCCAGTGATACCTGCGTAAGCTGCGGCATCCATGAGGGACTCGAGCTCGGCCTTGTCACTCATCTGCACCTTGATGATCCAGTTGGCGAAAGCGTCCTCGTTGACAAGCTCGGGAGCATCCTCGAGTGCTTCGTTGACCGCGACGACGATACCGGAGACGGGAGAATAGAGCTCGCTGGAGGCCTTGACGCTCTCAAGTGCGCCGAAGTCCTCACCCTGGCTCACCTCGTCGTCCACCTCGGGAAGGTCGACATAGGTGATGTCGCCCATCTCAGCCTGAGCGTAATCGGTGACTCCGATGATGGCGACGTCGCCGTCAACCTTCACCCATTCGTGTGAATCGCTGTAAAGCAATCCTTCTACAATCTTTGACATTTCAACGGTTATTTTTTATAGTTTGTCTGATAGAATCTTTTCTTGACGACCTCGCCAGGGAAGACCTTCTTGCGGATACGGATCCACAGAGGTGAGCCGAGCTTGGAATACTCCGACTTCACAAGGGCGAAACAGATGCTGCGGTCAAGCGAAATGGAACGGTAGCCGGTCGTGACCACTCCGACTTCGGTGCCGTCCTCCAGCTCAACGGGATAGCCGGCGCGGGGAATGGCCTTGTCATGTATCTCGATGCCGACGAGCTTCTTCGCCGTACCCTCGGCCTTCTGGCGGACGAGGACGTCCTTGCCGATAAATTCGTCCTTGTCAAGCTTGCAGAACATGGACAAGCCAGCCTCTACAGGGGTGATGTCGGCACTGAGCTCGTCGCCGTAGAGCGGCAGGCCCGCCTCGAAGCGGAGCGTATCGCGGCAGCCGAGGCCGCACGGCGCTACGCCGGCCGCCAGCAGCATATCCCAAATCTCACCGATACTCTCGGGAGAGGCATAAAGCTCGAATCCATCCTCACCGGTATAGCCGGTGCGGCTGACTATCATGCGGCCGCCCTTCCATTCGCTGTCGAAGAACTCATAAAAACCGAGGGATGCGGCGCCGGTGATGCCGAGCACGTCCACGACGGTCTTCTCGGACTCAGGGCCCTGGACCGCGATCTGGCCCCAGCTTTCGGAAGCGTTGTCGATTACGACATCGTAACCTGATGCATTGTCGAGCATCCACGCGTAATCCTTATCTATGTTGGAAGCATTAACCACGAGCAGGTATGTGTCCGCTTCGAAACAACGGTAGACGAGCAGGTCGTCCACGACTCCGCCCGTAGGATAGAGCATCATTCCGTACAGGATCTTGCCCGGAGCAAGACCGCGGACGTCATTGGTGAAGATATGGTTCACGAAGGATTCGGCATCGGGGCCGCTGATAAAGACTTCGCCCATGTGCGAGACGTCAAACATGCCGACATGATTGCGTACTGCCAGATGTTCTTCGGTGATGCCGGCATACTGGATAGGCATCATGAAACCGGCAAACGGGCTCATCTTGGCGCCCAATGCCACATGCTTGTCGTATAGACAGGTCATTTTGAGATTGTCTTCCATGACGGATTACGATCTTTAACTGAATTAAGCTTTGAAATAACGATTTTTAAGCGGATTCTGGATTGTTCCTCTTAATCGTTCAAAGTTACGAATCTATTATGAGATTACCAAACAGTTTTTCCAAAGCCAGGTCTGTCTTGAGATTTATGTCGAAATCCTCGCTTTTTCCGCCCTTGTCGGGAGTGAGGCCGCCGCAGATGTCCGCACCCAGCAGCCGGTGTCCGGCTGCGATGCGGAGCACCGCGGCCTCCAACTGCGGAAGGGTCATGCCGCCCTGGTCCCAGTCGGTGCGGGCATAATCCTTTGTAAGTACATCCTTGTCGATACTGATATAGACAGGTACATGCGGATCCAGCAGCGAAAACATCTCCAGGACGTCCTGGGAGAGGTTGTCTCCAGTATGCCTCAGGTCCTCTGCCGTGACTGCAAGGACGCCATCGAAGACCAGGTCAAGGATCTCCACCTCGAGGTCTGGATTGATTCCGACCAGAAGTATCTGCTTTAAATTAGGAATGCCTGTAAAGGCATCCCGCGCCCAGTTCCCGCAGGACAGTACATTTCCGAAGGCGGGCTCCTGCATGTCCGGATGATGGTCGAACAGTACCAGGGCGAAAGGCTCTTCACCCATTTCCACCGCCGCCTTCTCCAGCCAGAAACGGGACAGGTAATGGTAATCACCGGTATCGCACCAGTGGAGCGCGGAAACAGGCAGGGCCTCCACCGCCTGGCGTATCACAGATGCGGCCGCCGGGGCGCAGTAGCAATTGGTTCCTTCCAGGGAAGAAAGGCTGACGGTTTCGGGAGAGGCCAGAGAGGTCGCGAGCCCTCCGTCACGGCACAGGCCGGTCATGTCAAGGATGATATTCTTCATAAAAAACCGGAAAAATGGCATTTCAATAATGCAAGATACGGTTTTTTAGGTCAAAACGGGTGGTTTTTTAACAAAAAAGTCATTAAATTTGCGAATCGACTGACTAACGCCTTTATGGACTCAGACCAGATTTTCCCTCTCGATCCGGAGAAGACCTACTTCTCAATGGACGAGTTGACGCTAGATACGGCTGAGGGTCCCGTGACCCTCAGGATGGGCGCGTGGCTCAATTACGACCCCGTCCGTATCCACAGGATGATCATCAAGGAGAAGACGTTGCATGTCGATACCTTCGAGGTCCTCAATCCCCTCGTCAGCAAGCTTCGCAGGGCCGATCCCGACTACTACAAGCGTTTCATGGGACTCAACCTCATCATCGACTATCCGGGATACAGCAGCGGCATCAAGGCCAGCATCCCCTTCGAGAACGACCCCATAGGATTCTACAAATGGTGGCGCAAAGGCAAGCACGAAGACAAGGTGCACCTTTCGCTGGGCAACCAGATAAGGCTTTTCCAGAAAGTCTCCCTCATGGACCCCAAGACCATACTCAAGAAGGATCTGGAGATCCTCCGATAACCTTTATACCCGAGATTCTATTTGCCGCGGGAAGCCTTGGCTTCGCGCTTGGCGGCTTTGCGTGCCGCCTTAGCCGCGCGGGCGGCTTCGCGGGCCTCGCGCTGTAAGGCAGCGTCACGCTCCGCCGCGAGCTTGGCGCTCTTCGTGGTGATCAATATCACGCCGTTGCCTCCACGCGAACCATAAATCGAGGCGGAAGCATCCTTCAGGACACTGACGGACGCCACGTCGCTGGGATTGAGGCCGGAAATGTCGGGGGCCTCGACGCCGTCCAGCATTATGAGGGGCTGGGTCGGAGAATTGATGGAGTTCTTTCCGCGTATGACGATATCAGGTGTACTTCCCGCTACCGACTCTCCAATCTCCACGCCGGGCACCCGGCTGCGCATATAGTCCCAAATGTTGCTGTATTGGGAAATCTCCCGCTCATCCACATCCAGCTGGCTGACGGAGTAAGTCAGTTTATCCTTGTCCACCGAGCCATATCCGACATTCACCTGGTCGTCCGGAGCATAGTCTTTCCGTTCAGATGCATCCCTGGCAACGGAACAGGAGCAAAGCATCCCAGCCACTCCTGCCACCACCAGCAAATCCTTCACCGACATTCCCCGTAATACAGAAATAAGAGTCTTCATCTTCGTATCTATTAAGTTTCGTTTCCCAAATATAAGCAAAAAAAATAAAGCCCTTCGATTTTGATGTGACCCCCAAAAGTTGGACGGTTTAACATTATTTACGAGGCCTTCGATTGGAACAGAGCTCGGTATTGCACCGGGCTCTTTCCTTTTAGCCTCAGTTTGATTCTATCATTGTTATAGTACCG
>Ga0256405_10005038_pt1 | contig 23587 bp, 22 predicted proteins | sample RumenRJG_02DNA_FD_189096 | JGI IMG/M metagenome (GOLD analysis project Ga0256405, IMG submission 189096) | Bovine rumen microbial communities from Lethbridge, Alberta, Canada - RJG_02 | ecosystem: Host-associated > Mammals > Digestive system > Stomach > Rumen | place: Canada: Alberta... | reverse complement strand
CACCAGCAGGATGCCCTCTGTGAGCTGCTCTCTAGCATTTTCGATATCATACAATTGGTGCAGCCGTACAATCGGACAAGGACTTCCCGCCTCCATAAACATTTCCTGCCCCGACACATCGAGGAAAATATCCCCTTCCTCGGGCCGAAAAGAACGGCGAATCGAACTGATTGGTATCGTATATCCAGCCCCACCGACCTTGATGCACATCCCCTCCACAATGGCCAGGGTTAGCGGAATCCGGATGATAGTCACGCTTCCCTTACCGGGATTGCTATCCACCGTTATCGTTCCGCCCAAAGCCTTGATGTTCGAGACTACTACATCCATGCCAACACCACGTCCGGAAAATTCCGTGACCTGTTCCTTCGTCGAAAACCCTGGTGCAAAAATAAAACTATAGACCTCCTGATCGGTATACTCCTCCTCGGGCTTCGTCAAGATGCCCTTCTCTTTGGCCTTTTTCATGATGCGATCGCGATTCATGCCACCGCCGTCATCTTCAATGCGGATGACGACTTCACCTCCGGCATTCTGTGCCGAGAGCACCACCGTGCCCTGTTCTGGCTTGCCAGCCTCCTTGCGCACCTCCGGCATCTCGATGCCATGATCAATGGAGTTGCGAATGATATGCATCAACGGATCGCCGATGTGCTCCGTAACATTTTTGTCGACCTCAGTATCCGCACCTACCAGCACCAATTTCGCCTGTTTGCCAAGTTTCTTCGTCATATCGCGCACGATGCGATTCATCTTCTTGAACGTCGCCTCCAACGGCACCATCCGTAGTGCCATGACACGGTCTTGCAGCTCCCCATTTATCTTGTGCAGCTGCCGAGCCGCCTTGTCAAAATTGGAAAGCTCCATCCCTCGGATATCGGGATTCTGCGTCACCATTGACTCCGCAATAACCATCTCTCCGACCAATTCCATCAGACGGTCAAGTTTATCCACGCGGACGCTTATCATTTGCGACTCATGCCCATCATGGCCTGCTTGCTTCATCGGTGCCGGCCGTGGCTTAGCCTCAGGTTTTACCGGTACAATCGGCGATGATTCCTCTACTGCCTGCGCGGCTTTCTGTTTCGGCGTCGGCCAATACTCACACTCTGCCACCGACGACAATTCGGTAAGTTCCAATCCCGTCAGACACATCGTCTCATCGAGCAGTTTGCGAACCGCTTCGCTCTCCAGCCCCGTCGTAAACCAAAGCTTGAATCCCTCTTTTAGGATGGTATCAGCCGCGGTCTCATCCTCGATAATCTTCTCCGGCAAATAGTGCAACTCACCAGCCTGATCCTCCAGCCGGTTGATTACCCCAAAGGCACGAACCTCCACCATGCCTCCCTCAGGATCAAAGTGCAGCACCGCTTTATAAACGTGGTTACTGCCAGATTCCGTCTTTACCTCCTCCGGTTTTACTGCCTGAATGAAATATTGCTGCTTGGCTGGTTCAGCTGCTTCAGCTTTTTCCGTTTCTTTCGGTGCTGTCTTTTTCACCTTGCGCAAATCAACATCAGGATCATGTCCGTTTTCCAGTTTAAAGTTTCGTAGAAAATCATGGGTGAATTTTTGCAGCTCCTCACTCGAAGCATCCGGCTTTGCTCCACTGTCGAGCTTATCCATTTCGCCGTTCATGAAATCCACAGCGGTTAACACGATGTCCGTCACAGCGGATACATCAATTTTCTCCGGATGAAGCTCGCGGATATAAAAGAAAATATCCTCAACCGCATGCGCCAGATGAGAGATTTCATCATAGAGCATCATGGCCGCCGAGCCTTTGATGGTATGCATGGCCCGAAAGACCTCATTGACCTCTTCTGGCTGGAAGCTGCCGCTGTCCTCACTTGCAAGCGCGACCTGCTCCAACTGCTCTAGGAACTGACGCGTCTCGTAGATAAAGACCTCTACCATCGGTTCATTTTCTGCCACCAGTCATCACTCCCTTACATTAAAAATCCAATTACCGGACATTATCCTCACCACAAACATCCTGTTGATTTATAATTTTTCAAACAATTCTAACATGTATATTCGCTCCCCAAAATCAAATTCCTGTCAATCCCCTGTAAATATATCGCTTCGATAAAAAAATGACCCGTCAAATGACGAGTCATTACCGAATCAGCAATATGGAAAAATTTATTTTTTATATTCTTCTGCGAGCTTTTTAAACAGGGGCAGGGATTTTTCAATCGTTTCGGTCTTAATGCAATATGCGGCCCGGAAGTAACCAGGGCAGCCGAAGTCTGTACCTGGCACGAGCAGCAAATCATATTTTTTTGCCCGCTCGCAGAATGCGTAATCATCCTCTTCCAGGCATTTGGGGAAGAGATAGAACGCCCCCTGTGGTTTGACGCATTCAAAACCAGCATCGATCAATCCCTGATAAAGCAACTGGCCGTTCTTAACGTACGTGGAGATATCCGATGGCATATCGGCACAGCGGCCGATGACCAGCTGCCAAAGTGACGGCGCGTTAACATGCGTGAGTACACGGGCAGCACCGGCAATCGAACCGTATACCTTGCCAAAGTCTGCTACCTCATCCGGCACGATAATATAACCAATGCGCTCGCCCGGCAAGGAAAAAGACTTACTGTACGAGTAGCAAACCAACGTATTCTCATAGAACTTCGGCACATAAGGAACCGTATAGCCCTCAAAGGCAATCTCCCGATACGGTTCATCGGAAATGATGAAGATGGGATGATGGAACTCTTCTTCCTTCTGACGCAGGATATCCGCCAACTTTTGGATGGTTTCTTCCGAATATACCGCACCACTTGGGTTGTTGGGTGAATTAACGATGACGGCTTTCGTATGGCTTGTCACCAACTTCTCAAAAGCCGCAAAATCAATCTGCCAATCTGCCGGCTGTGCGGGTACAACAACGAGCTTCCCTCCCACCGATTCCACAAAGGCGCGATATTCGGGGAAGAACGGGGCAAACGTGATAAACTCATCTTCCGGCTGTGCCAATGCTTTAAAGCAAATCGTGATAGCCGCGGCGGCACCAGCCGTCATAAAGAAATTCTTCGCTGCAAACTTCGTTCCAAAACGCTTGTTGACACTCTTCGCCAGCGCCTCACGCGTCTGAGGTGCACCTGGCGCTACGGTATAACCATGAACAGCACTCGGTTCCATATTCGTCAGAATATCGACGGCCGCATCCTTGATAAACTCTGGCGTCGGCACATTGGGATTTCCCAGGCTGAAATCATAGACGTTTTCCTCGCCGACCTCAGCCGCCCGCTTGCGTCCAAATTCAAAGATTGTGCGGATTGTGGATTTCTTTGTACCGAGTTCATACATTTTTTGATTAATCATGGCGATACTCCCTCTATATAAACAATATCTTTTGTAAGAAAACACTGTTTACATTTTATCATAAATAATAAGTGAAAAAAAGCCATTATTATCATAACAAACACAAGTATCGTCCGAAAATCAAGGATATAATGCCTTGGCTAACACCTTCATCGCATCAGCAGTCCGCACCCCTGGATTTACCGCAAACAAATCATAGGGCAATACATACACTTTTCCCGTCTGTACAGCCGTCACATTCTGCCATGCTTCACTCGCGGCTAATTCCTGACGCAGTTTGCTTTCGAGTTCTGCCGCATTGCCATGCGTGATGACAAAAATCACCTGCGGATTTTCCCGAGCTACAAATTCCATGCTGAGTGGCAAATAGCCACCATCACCGACAGCCCTATCGGCAATATTGCCACCCCCTAATTCGTTCAACAGATTTCCTGTAAAACATTTCGCCGTTCCCATATTGAAACTTTCTGGTGAGCCAAACAGGATCAAACTCTTGGGCGGCGTCCGTCCTGCAGCCTGTTGTTTTACTGCCTCGATCTCAGACGTGAGCTTCGTCGACACCTCCTGTGCCTGTGCTTCTTTGCCCGTCAACGAACCGTAAAAGGTCAGCGCAGTCTTCAAGTCCTCAACGCTGTCAAGTGCTTGAACATACAGCGGGATTCCGGCCTGCGATAAGGTATCCGCCAAATTTGTATGATAAGGCACATTGGTGCCAATAACCAAATCCGGTTTCAAACTCAATATTTTCTCCACATCTGGCGAATGGATGATTCCTACTTCTTCCGCCTTTGCCACTGCATCGGCTACATTAGGGGCCAATGCCTGCGACACCGGCTTTCCCACAACATCTTCTGCACCGCCAGCAGCAACGTAAAGATCCAGATTTGAGGCATTTAGGATAACCACACGCTTCGGATGCTTAGGAATCATGACCTCCCGCCCTGCACTATCGGTTACCTGACGGGTATCCATTTCTTTAACTGCCGTTTCTGCACTTGGCAACAGCCAACAAGCTATTCCTCCTAACAAGCAAAGCACCGTCAGCAGGCCCATTATTTTTCGCATAATTTTTCTCCTTTATTTGCTCATACTCCCATCACAGCGGATGGAAAAAACACCTGTCGCATTTCTCCCTGAACCTGCACGGTCTTGATTTCGTTTTCCACGCCATATAATTGGCGCACCAATGCACAGGAAAAGACTTCTGTCACCTCTCCATCGGCGAGGATTCGCCCCTCTTTCATCGCCACCAGACGCTGGCTATAACGCACGGCCTGATTGAGGTCATGCAATACCATTACCACCGTCAGCCCCGTTTGTTCATGCAGCCTCGTCACGATCGCCATAAGTTCCAGCTGATGCCGAATATCCAAATACGTAGTTGGTTCGTCAAGCAGTAGGATTTGCGGCTCCTGCACCAGGGCTAATGCCAGCCTCACCCGCTGACGTTCTCCACCGGACAGCGCCCCCATTGACCGCTGCGAAAAAGCTTGCAATCCCGTAATCTCCATCACCTTTTGACAAACAGCATTATCCCCCGCCTGCCAGGAACTCCAAAAACTTCGGTAGGGAAGGCGCCCCATGCGCAGCACTTCCGCGACCGTCAAATCCGGCGGTATTGAAACACTCTGAGGCATAAAGGCAATCTTTTGCGCCACTTCTTTTTCCGATAGCGTCCATAAATCTTTCCCCTGCAGCTCGATACTTCCGGCCCCAGGCCGAAGCAGTCTAGCCAAAGCTTTCAACAGGGTTGATTTCCCCGATCCATTCGGCCCGATTATCGCTGTGATTTCCGCCCGATGAATTGCCAGATTTAATCCATCAGCCACTACCTTGCCACCGTATTCCAATCGCAAATCGTTCGCCGTAAGCAAGGTCTCCTGTTCTGCCATCCTCAACGCCCCCTTTGCATCCCTTGCCGCAGCAAATACAGAAAAAACGGAGCTCCCAAAAAGGACATGAAAACGCCCACGGGAATCTCTATCGGGGCAAAAGCAACGCGAGCTGCTGCATCGGCACCAACCACCAGAGCTGCTCCCCATATTGCCGCCGCCGGCAATAAATAGTCAAAATCCGCTCCTGTCAACAAACGAACCATATGCGGGATTACCAGCCCCACAAAGCCCAACATACCAGCCACGCTGACGGCCGAAGCCGCCAGCAAAGCTGCTAACACCAGCAAATAGAGCCGCACGCGCTGTACACGCACGCCCAAACTGCGTGCAGTTTCTTCACCCATCTGCAGGGCATTCAGCCAACGGCTGCCGGCAAAAGTTCCTGCCAGCCCTAAGAGTGTATAAGGGAGCACCATATAGACATGACTCCAAGTCCTGGCCGCAAATCCTCCCGCCATCCAGTTAACCGTTCCCTGCACGCGGTCAGAATAAAACACCATCAACGCCGTCATCGCGCCGCCGAAGAAAGCCGCCACTGCTACACCAGCCAACACCATGCGCAACGGATGAATCCCATTTTCCCAAGACAGAAAAAATACCAAGGCTACTGCCGCCAACGCACCAACAAAAGCTGCCATTGGCACCCAAGATGCCAGATTGGGCAGCAGAATCATAACCGCCATTGCCGCGAGTCCCGCTCCTGCTGACACGCCGATAATCCCTGGGTCAGCCAAGGGATTGCGCAAAATTCCCTGGAGGATGCAGCCAGCCAATGCCAGATTCACACCGGTCAAAGCCCCAGTAATCAAGCGTGGCAAACGGATATGGTACAGAATCGTGAAGTTTTCCTGTCCAGCACCCCCAGACAAAATCTGCCAGGCCGACAGCGGCGAAAACACCGCTGCCCCCTGACAGATACTAAACAGCAACACCACTCCTAACAGGAGCAGTCCGCCAGCTAACGCCCAAAACCGTTTTCGTGCCCTGGGATGTGCTGGTGTCACCGCAAGTTCCATCAAATAACCTCCCTTGCAACAATCGATTAAAACGTTACTTTCACACCGCCACGCCAGATGCGTCCATCATAATACAGGACATCATTCTTGCGGTTCGTAAGATTGTTGATGCCAAAATAGGCACTGGCCTGTTTGCCGATTTTCTTATTGACCACCACGTTCATGATGCTGGCCCCTGTCATGCCTGTCTTGCCGCTTAACGTATAACGATACCCATCCAACCAATCGTTCCAAAGCGTGGCATCCAATCCATGGGTCTTGTCCTTGTACATGAGCTGCAACGATGTCTTATGGCGAGCGCGGCCAGTCAAAAGCTCACCGCTTTTATCATTGCGGGCATCGAGATAGGTATAGGTGCTGCGCAGCGTAAAACGGCTGCCAAGCTTCTGTTTTCCTTCAAATTCCACCCCCTGTACCGTAGCTTTATCAACGTTTTCATATTTGCCATTAGCCACCATACCGGTTCCCGGCACATATCCCATTTTGGTATCGAGATTGATAAGGTCATCGACTTTGTTATGGAAATAGGTTAATTTCCCTGACGTACGTCCCTTTTCTGCCTCAAAACCGCCATCAAAAATCCAGGCCTTTTCTGGTTTCAAATCCGGGTTGCCTTGAATATTTACCGTCATTCGAGCCGTTGGTGTATGCTTCCAGAAGAAATAGAGTTCCGAAGCCGTCGGTGCACGATAAGCAGAGCCTGCATTTGCCTTGAACCGAGTATTTTTACTGAGCTTATACGTCGTGCCGAGTTTTCCCGTAACCTCATCGCCAAAGGCGTTGTTATGATCCCAGCGCACGGAAGGAATCAACAGCCAGCGTTTATTCGCAGCATATTCATCCTGCAGGTAAAGTGCACCATAATCCATCGATACTTTACCGATATTATTGGTAATTCCCTCACGAGTTATCGTCCGCGCCGAGCCATTTTTTATACGTGTACTTTCATAATCTTCCTGACGAAATTCCCCACCAACCGTCAGCGTATTCCGGTCATCCAAGTTGAAGGTACGACGGCCATCAGCTACATAGGAATTAAACGTCATATCATCAAAACTATTGAGTGCATTCGTCGTGCGGCTGCGCGTTCGCTGGTCCTTATCAAAATACGTATAATATGCCTGCGCCTCGTATTCTCCTAGATGATCTTTCCCGGAATATTTCAATCCGGTGGAAACACGGCGATGATCATAATCCGTGCCGGCCGCTGCGGAATCAATCATATATAAGTCTTCGTACAAATGATTGAAAAAGAAGTCCAATTTTTTGTTCTTGGCTACATCCATGCGGCCATCAAGTCCAAAGTAATACCGATGCCCATACTGATTGGAGGAGTCTTCCTTCATGCGGCGGCGCACATCCGATACCTTGCCATTCATAGCCCAGGCCCATTTACCTTCCTTGCCTAAATCATAACGGAAGCCCGTATCCTGCTGACGCGAAGTCCAATCCACAGAAGCAGAACCACCTGGATTTCCCGGCTTTTTCGTAATGATGTTGATGACACCGCCCAGCGCATCGGAGCCGTAAAGCGAACTTACTGCGCCGCGTACGATTTCTACGCGCTCCACTTCATCCATATTGACGCGCTGAAGCTCGTAATAATTCTGTGTCTCACTGGTGTTTTCCGTGCGCACCCGGCGTCCATCCACCAGGATAAGGGTTTGATTCGTATTCATCCCGCGGATGGAGGACTGATTGCCCACCATGCCATTTTCCAATACGTTGATTCCCGTTGCCATCTCCAAGGCCTGTGCCAAAGTCTCTGCACCGGTATTTTCGATTTCTTCTCGCGTAATGACTTCGACAGCAGCCGGTGCTTCCTTCACCTGCTGTTCCGTACGCGAGGCTGTTACCACTACATCCCGCGTCTGTATCGTATCGTCGGCAGCAGCCGCTGCTGCGACGCAGCTTCCCATCGTCATCGTTCCTAAAACCGTTGCTGCTAATAAAGTACGTTTTCTTTTTGCAAGTTTTCTAATCATGAAAATCCTCTTTCTCTAAAAATCTCAAATCATCCATCAAAATTCACTGTAGTTATGTACCCGATAGGTACTGTACAGATAAATAACCAACATAAAAAACACCAACGCCAAGGCGGCTATACCAGCCTCCCCCACAAAACTTGTGGCCTGCAGCAACTGATTGGTAAGCGACAGCGGCAAGAATCGCACGATTGGCTGTACTACGGATGGTAAATTGGTGATGGGAAAAAAGGACCCACAGAAAAATGTCATCGGCGTGATAAAGAAATTTATCACAATCGAAAACTGCTCCTGTCCTTTTATTGACAATCCCACCGCTACCCCAAAGGCCGCAAACGCAAAGGCCGTAAGCACCAGTCCTAAGACCCCCGGGCCAGTCAATATCGCAATGCCAAAAAATAATTTTGCCGCAATAAAGACAACAGCTGCCGCAATCAGCGCTCGGACCGTCCCTGCTAAGGCAATGCCCAAAACAATGGCACCATCATGGATTGGACTCAGCCGTAAGACCGCAAACGTACGATAATAAAACCTTGCCGCACTAACAGAAAGCGCGGTCTGCTGAAACGCATTCATCATCACGGTTATTGCCAGCATTCCCTTGGCCAAATAGGCGATATAACCGCCGGCCACAGCTACGCTTTCCCCCAGTCCCCAGCCAAAGGCCAAGAGATAAATCATCGGGAACAGCAGCCCCGAAAAGAGATATCCCAGGCCGCCAATCCGTCGAATAAGCATCAACATTTCACGGTAAAAGACCGCTTGGACGCCTGCCATCACCCGGTTCGCCTCCCTTCAACCGCCAACGCCAAGAAGGCATCTTCCAGGCTAATCTCCTGCTCTGGCGAAATCTGTTGACGTATCCCCGCGGTTGTCCCCGTATAAAGGACCTTTCCCGCTCGCAGGAAAGCAATCCGGTCACAAAGTTCCTCCGCCTCTTCCATATAATGGGTCGTCAACAGCACAGTTTTGCCCATGGCCTGTAATTTTCGGACCGCCTGCCAGATTTCCTGACGCATATCCGGGTCAAGCCCAACACTTGGTTCGTCAAGCAGCAGGAATTCCGGACGGGAAAGCATTGCCCGAGCAATCATTGCCCGTCGTTTCATCCCCCCCGACAACTTCTCTGGATATTTTTTTCGCCAGCTGCCAATCTGAAACTGCTGACAAACCTCTTCCATTCGTGCGCGGGCATCAACGATACCGTACAATTTTGCGGTGCACAACATGCTCTGCTCAATCGTCAACTCACTTTCCAGAGTATTTTCCTGCGGTACCAGTCCAATCAAACGACGGAATGTAACACTTCGCCGCGATGCGTCTTCACCAAATACGCGGATGCGTCCAGAATCTGGCCGCGCCAGCCCTGCCAACAATCGAATGAGCGTCGTCTTCCCCGCACCATTCGGACCTAACAATCCCAGGACTTCCCCAGTCTTTATTTGCAGCGAAACGTTGTGTAAAATCGCTTGTCCATGGCGTGAGCATGTCACTTGCTCCACTAACACCGACATAATCTTCCTCCCACTTATCATTCTGTTTTCAACTTGCTAACCACTCCTTCCGCCAATCGGCAAAATACGCCTGAGCAGCCAAAAGGTCGGCTTCATCCGGATGGCTGGCAGCTTTTTCAATCCTCGCCAAGCGCTCTGCTGTCATAGCATGTGGATGATCTTCGGGGAACATCTTTTTCATCATTGCCACCATTTCCTCAGACACTTTTCCCTGACAGATAAATTGACCGGTCAAGGTGCAACCTGTTCCTAACAGTTCCGCCGCATTCGCCAAGCACTGCTGCGCATGTGCCGAATCCGGTTCAGCGCCCAGGGTAGCAAAGAGTGCCACCCGCTTGCCCGTGATTTTTTGCAAATACGCCTTCATGGCTGCATCGGCAGTTCCCTTGTCCACCCAAAACCCGGCTACGATTGCATCATAGTCCTCCGGCGATGGATTCTCCGTCACCGCCACGGGCTCTACTCCTAATGTTTCTCCGATTGCCATAGCAACCTTTTTCGTATTGCCAGTTTTACTGGAATAAACCACCAATAATTTCATAAATCCTCCTACCCTTCCAAATCAAAGTGAATGGGAACTGTCAGCGTTATGCTTTTACCAGCCCCATGCGAAAAAGGACACGACTGCTGGACCGCCTGCATAGCAGCATTATCGAGCAAGCTGCCAGCTGAGCTGCTGACATAAGCACTGGTCAAATTCCCATCCGCCGAAATCGTAACCGTTACCCGCACCACACCAGTTTGCCCGCGTTTCACGGCCATATAGGGATACTCTTTATTTCCTTCCACCCGAGCAGCAAAACGACTGGCAATACTTGCCAAGCTTTCTGAGGGCTCATTGCCGGCCCCGCTGGCTTCTGAGCCTAGCGTGCTGTCACTGGCGCCTGCACCAGCACCAGATTCCCCCGCCTTACCACCGCCTCCATCCATGCCACTGCCCGTATCACTTGGTCCTGTGCTTCCTTCCGGAGCGCCATCACCATTTGCGGCAGCGCTAGCGGCAGGAGGCATCATCACGGCATCACTATCCCCTCCCGCCGGCTGATTCGCAGTGGTATTGCTGGGCGACTTCTCCGCTGACGGCTTCCATACCGAATTTTCAGCAAACGGGTTCATACTCCCTGCCTGTGGCACGTGCCGCTCTGGCAACTCCTCGGGACTTACCGCCATCTCCACCTCAGCCATTGGGATTTCTGTCTGCCATTCTGGCTGAAAACTCATAAAAAGTCCCAATCCTAACAGGACAACGCCATGCAAAACACACGATAGTGGCAACGGTCTAAAACTTCTCTTTAACGATAAACGAACGACTGTCATACCACGCCTCACTGTTTCGCTGCCAAACTGATGCGCTGAATACCCGAAGTTTTCAACTCATCCATCACTGCAATAAAGGTGCCATAATCCACCGCCTTGTCCGCCCGCAGTGTCACCACTAGATCGGCAGTTTTCGCTTCATTGGTTAATTTTGCTTTAAGCTGTGGCAAATCCATCGCATCCTTTCCCAAATACAACTTGCCATCAGCAGCCACCGTTACCTGAAAGCTTTTGACCACATCCTGTTTCGCGCTAGCTGCAGCTGGCAGGTTCACGGGGATAGTTTCCTGACTTGTCATATAAAGTGTACTCATCATAAAAAACACCAACAGGAAAAAGATAATATCAATCATCGGAATAATCATTATCTGTGGCGTTTGCGACATCCTGGCATTATGCAGCCTCATGCTTTTCCTGCCCCCGTTTCGCCATCCGTTCTGCCGATCCGGCACTGAGCTTATCCTCCAGCCAAGTTCCCAATCGCTCCATATCCGTTACCATGCCATCGAGCCGATAACCAAAATAACTGTGTCCGAGAAGGGCAAACGTTGCCACCGCCAATCCCGTTACCGTAGCAATCAAAGCCTCACCAACGCCACCGGTAATCGCCATAGGAGACCCCGCCTGCAAATTGAAAACAGAAAAAGTTTGAATCATTCCGACGACCGTCCCCATAAGACCAAGAATAGGCGCCAGCGTGACCAGCATGCCCAGCAGCGGCAATCCTTTTTTCAACTGTGCTGCCTCCAATTGCGCAGCTCCCTCCACTGCTAGTTCAACACTTTTTCCTTTCAGCCGTGCCTTGAACGCTGCTGCAGTTAATCGGTCCAAGGAAGTGCGCCTCTTTTGATAAAGTTCCGCAGCTTCTGCCAAACTATTCGTCTGTAAAACTTGCCGGACTTCCGCTGCATGCTGCTTAAAATCGCTCTGGCGGCTGCGATAATAACGCATGCGATCTATAATCACCGTACCAGCACCAATCGAAGCCAATAACAACAGATACATCACTGCACCACCTTGTGAAAACCAGTGGCCAACTGTCATCAAAATGTTCATACCTAACCTCCTATAATAATAATCATTATCATATCGTGATGAAAAAATTTTAGCTTTCTGCCATTTTTGCCATTATCTTCTCCCGCATTGCTGGCGGCATCCAGGCTGGCAGCGATAACGGCTTTTCTTTATCCTTCATAACCACCTGCGCAACTTCGACTAAACTTTGTGTCAAACTGATATACCAGAATTCGCCCACCTTAGTCAGACGATATACCCCTAAATCCTCCGTCATCAAACCACGCTGCTGCCAAAGCGTCAGCAGCAAATCTAATTCCTCCAGCCGGCAGTCCAGCATACTAAGCCGTCGGAAATCCACAAAGCCTTTTTCCAGGTCAGCGATAATATTATCTGTCGCCTGCTTTAACTTTGGTTCGACCTGCCGTGCCAGCATCATCAGAGGCTTTTCCCCTTTTGCCATAGCTGCATGATATGCCTTTAATTCCCGCAGCTGCATAAAAGTCAAGCCACCGAAGTTGCCACCTGCTCCACAACCGAAAGGATAGACCACTGCGCCAGTCTTAGCCAACGTATTGTAGAGGCTCCGTTCCCGCTTACTGCGCCGGAAATGGCAGAGGCTTAACCGCTCCACACCGCTATCCAGCAAATAGTCACGCGCCGCCACATACATATCCGCCTGTTCCGCTATCGTTGCACAAGGCGGTACACTGCCGTTTGCCACCGCTTTATCTAGCGGCCCATTCGGAAAGACATTCAACTGGTATAAATCCATGCCATCCACATCCGCTAACGCCAAAGTCTTGACATCGTTCATCCATATTTCCATAGTCTGCCCTGGCAAACCATAAATCAAATCGACGATTACCGTGACATCATAGCTTTTTAGCAGTTCCAGACGTTTTAATACTTCTTCCCGCGAATCAATGCGGCCAACGCGTTGACGTAAAACCGTATCGAAAGATTGAACCCCCAAGGAAATGCGATTAACACCATGAGAAAGCCACGCTTCAATTTTTTCCGGCACCAAATCATGCACGCGTCCCTCTAAGGTTACCTCACAATCGGACACCAAGGAAAAGCTGCGCTGAATTGCGTCAAGCAGCCGACTGGCATTTTCAGCTGACAGTGACGTCGGCGTTCCCCCACCAATAAAAACAGCCTTGATGGGCGTTTCCCGAAGCTGAATCGAGTCAGCTTCCGCCTCGATTTCCGCCAGCAAGTCATCCACATAGGCATCCTCCACCTCTTGCCGGCTGGCATTTTGATAAAATCCACAATAGAGACACCTGGTTTGACAAAATGGTATGTGAATATAAACGGCGTGTTGATTGCTAAGGTCAGCAGGCTGCTGCATAGCAGCCTGCCAAACCTGCTGCTGCCTTGCCGGCATTATTGCTTCACCTATCAATCCTGCATGCACCACTCGTTTATGCGAAAACGCCTGATGCAGCGAGTCCTCGGTGTCCCGCCCCAGCAATGTCTGCCGTTTCTCCTGCGACAATCCCGTCAAATACGCTTCTAACTTCATACGAATGCCCTCAATCCTCCTAAAATATGAACAATGTTCATTTTTGAATCCTATTCGTAACTGATAGTTATTATCAATTACGCATGCATTATATTATCATTAATGATAATGATTGTCAATATCTTTTATTGTGCACAAAAAAACAGGCGGAACACTATTGGTTCTCGCCTGTTAGGCAATTGCTGTTTATCTTTCCATAAAATACTGCATCGAAGTTTTCTTCCATTCCTTTTTGGAATACAACATCGTATGCTCGCTAACCTTGCATTCTCGTCCGAGTTCTTCCACAATGTTTTCACATTCTTCGCGGCTGTGACCGTGAACCATCGTATACAGGTTATACGGCCAATCCGGTGCTGTATTGCGGTCATAGCAATGCGATACCGATGGACAAGCTGCCATTTTCTCTGCAATCTCATCCAATCGCTGCGCGGGAACAGCCCACGCCACCAAGACATTCGCACGGAATCCCACTTCCCGATGCCGAAGCACTGCTCCCATCTTGCGGATGACCTTGCTCTCTTCCATTTTTTTCACGCAGGCCAAAAAATCCTCTTTCGAGATTCCCACTTGATCTGCCAACACTTGATAAGGATCGGACACCAAAGGAAAATCCCCTTGAAGCGCCCGAACGACTTTCTTATCCAGCTCTGTCATTGCAACTTCTTGTGCCATTTCTCTTACCCCAATATCCCTTTAATGCAGTTTGAACTGCACATTGATTTTATATTTCTTGTTTGCCTTTAAGTTCAACAAGTCTTCCACACCGGGAAGCGCCTCGACCTCAGCGAGAATCTTTTTCTCTGTCTCTAGGCATGGGGTCAATAAGGTAAACCACAGATTATAACGTCCTTCACGCTCATAGTTATGTGTTGCACCCGGATAATGATTGATGGCATTTGCGACTGACTCCATATAGGCAGGGTCTACACGCAACGCGATAAGCGTTCCCTTATAGCCAAGCTTGTTGGAATTAAAAAACGTTCCAATCCGGCGCAAATATCCCTGTTCTTTCAAATGCTGCAACCGGCTCAACACAGTCTGCTCATCCGCCCCAAGTTGTTCGGCCAGCACTGCAAATGGATGGCTGCATACCGGCAGACTTCCCTGCAAAAGGTTGAGTAAAGATTTGTCAAACGACGTAAGCTCTGTCATGGTATACCTCCCGCTTAATCCGATAGATATGAATCAGATTCACATTTCTTTACTCTTATTCTACCAAACTATCCCCAATAACGTCAAGCAAATCTGAACGCCCTTCATTTTTTAAAGACGAATAAGGCAAGACGGGAACTTCGGCAATCCCCAGTTTCCTTTTTATGGCGGCGATATTCTTCTGGCGAGCATTTTTGCCAATCTTATCCGCCTTGGTCGCTACGATGAGCACTGGGATATTGTTCTTCACCAGCCATTCGAACATCTCGACATCCGACGCCATGGGATCGTGACGAATATCGATGAGCTGGCAGACGAATTGAAGACGAGGCGAAGTCAGGAAATATTCTTCGATAAACTTCGACCAAATCTTGCGTTTCTCTTTGCCGGTCTTAGCATAACCGTATCCTGGCAAATCCACCAGATAAAATGCCTTGCGCCCCTCTACGCCTTCGATCTTGACCCCGACTTCAAAAAAGTTGATGGTCTGGGTTTTGCCCGGCTGTGACGATACCCTAGCCAGGTTATTGACACGGGTAAGGGAATTGATAAGTGACGACTTACCAACGTTGGAACGTCCAATAAAAACGATTTCTGGCAAGTCATTTTCCGGATATTGCTCTGGTTTTACCGCTGAGGCTATATATTTCCCCTGCGTTATAATTACACGGTCTTTGGCCATCTTTTCATCTCCTTAGCGAAAAAAGCCGTCCCCAAGGGGACGCCATCAGGCGCGGAATGCCAAGGCATCCCTAGGGGCGGCTTTTCTTTTTACATCAATGCAGTCTTTAACACCTGGTCCATCGTTTCAACCGGAACAAATTCCAGTTTTTCCCGGACAGACTCTGGAATATCTTCAATATCCCGTTCATTATCCTTGGGCAGGATAATCGTCTTCATCCCTTCACGATAAGCAGCCAAGACTTTTTCCTTGAGTCCACCAATCGGCAGCACCGTTCCACGTAAGGTGATCTCACCAGTCATGGCCACATCACTGCGAACCTTACGGCCCGTCAAGGCAGAAACCATTGCGGTTGCCATCGTGATACCAGCTGACGGCCCGTCTTTGGGAATCGCTCCCTCCGGCAGGTGGATATGAATATCCTCCTTCTCATAGAAATCCTCGGGCAATTTCAATTTCTCGGAACAGCTCCGGATATAGGTAAGACCCGCTTGTGCAGATTCCTGCATGACATCTCCCAGTTGACCGGTCAAAATCAGTTTTCCCTTACCTTTGAGCACCGATACCTCCGTAGGCAGAATCGTTCCGCCGACTTCCGTCCAAGCCATGCCAGTTACGACGCCAACTTGCGGCTTTTTGTTGGCCTTGCTGTCAACGAATTTGACTTTGCCGAGGAAATCGGTGAGATTTTTTTTGGAAACCTTAATGGGAGCCTCTTCCCCCTCGACAATCTTGCGGGCAGCCTTGCGGCATACCTGTCCAATGACGCGCTCCAACTCCCGGACACCAGCTTCCTTGGTATAATCCTGAATGATTTTTGCCAATACACCAGCACCGAAATGAATATCCTTCGCCTTGAGCCCATTTTGTTCACGCTGACGCGCTACCAGATAGCGCTTGGCGATTTCAAGTTTTTCGATCTCCGTGTAGCTGGAAAGCTGAATGATTTCCATTCGATCACGAAGTGGACGTGGAATATTGCCTAAGTTGTTGGCCGTGACAATCCACATGACTTGGGAAAGGTCAAAAGGAACCTCGATATAGTGATCACTGAATGTTGAATTCTGCGCTGGATCGAGCACTTCAAGAAGTGCGGCCGACGGGTCACCATGGTAATCCGTGTTGATTTTATCGACCTCATCCAGCAGGAAAACGGGATTGCGGGTCCCGACATTGCGGATTCCCTCGATAATGCGCCCCGGCATTGCCCCCACATAGGTTCGGCGATGGCCGCGAATCTCCGCCTCATCGCGAATACCACCTAACGATGCGCGGATAAACTTTCGCCCTGTAGCTCTTGCCACCGAAGACGCCAACGAAGTCTTACCGACGCCTGGAGGGCCAACCAGGCAAAGAATCGGCGCACTCTTATCTTTCGCCAACTGATGAACGGCCAGATAATCCAGGATGCGGTCTTTGACTTTTTTCAAGCCATAGTGATCATTATCCAAGATTTTCTGCGCCTGCTTGATGTCCACATTATCTTCCGACTCGTTGCGCCAGGGAAGCTCCAGCAGCCAGTCAATATAGTTGCGAATGACATTGTTTTCGGCATTCATGCCGCTCATGCCATCGAGGCGGTTGATTTCCCGCTCTACAACCTTGCGGACTTCATCGGGGTAATTCCCCTCAGCCAGCTTTTCTCTGGCATTTTCAATATCCGCAGTCTTGCCATCTTTGTCTCCCAGCTCTTCGCGAATCGCCTTGATTTGCTCCCGCAGATAGTAATCCTTCTGGATTTTATCCATCTGCTTGCGAACTTTGCGTCCGATTTTATGCTCAAGTTGTAGGATTTCCAGTTCACGAGTCAATACCTCATAGAGTTTTTCCAAACGCTCTTTGATATCCACCGCACCTAGAAGTTCCTGACGAACTTCTAGTTTAAGGTTCAAATGACTGGCAATGAGGTCTGCCAACCGGCCCGCATCATCGATGATCGCTACCGATACCAGCGTCTCTGGTGGAATCTTTTTCGACAGCTTGACCCATTCTTCAAACTGATGAACTACCGCACGATTCAAGGCCTCCATCTTCATCGATGTGTCAATCTTATCCTTGAATTCCTCGACATCCACTTCTGCATAAGTTTCCGTCTCACGATAATCGCGGATGATCGCACGATGCTGACCTTCTACCAAAACGCGGACACTTTCCCCGGGCATTTTCACCAACTGACGAATTTCAGCTACCGTACCCACTGTATAAATATCCGCGAGTCCAGGCTTGTCCGTCTCTGCATCGAGCTGGGCCGTCAAGAAGATTTCCCGATCTTCGACCATTGCCTGCTCCAACGCCGCCATCGAACGCTCTCTGCCCACATCCAGATGAATCATCATGTAGGGAAAAACCATCATACCGCGAAGCGGCAGCAATGGCAAAGTACGTGTTTGCGTCATATTTATCCCTCCTTATTCGATATTTTCCATCCTTACATCAAAAATCTATTTCCAAAAGAACAAGGCGCTGCCACATAGCAGCGCCTCCTTTTATTAAGCTGCCATCAGGCAGTTTCCTCTTCGCTGTCCTTTGCTTTTTTTGCAACGGTCAGTACAGGGTCTTTCTTGGTGGTAACGACATCTTTCGTCACACGGCACGCCGTTACGCCCTGAATCGATGGTACATCATACATAACATTGCGCATGATTGCCTCGATGATTGAACGAAGGCCGCGGGCACCAGTCTTGCGCTTAAGCGCTTCCTTAGCAATCTGGCGAAGAGCATCGTCATCAAATTCCAATTTGACGCCATCCATATCCAGAAGCTTCTGATACTGTTTCACCAGTGCATTCTTTGGTTTCGTCAAAATGCTGACAAGAGCCTCTTCATCCAAGGATTCCAGCGTGACAACAACCGGAAGACGGCCGATGAACTCTGGAATAAGACCATGCTTTAACAAGTCCTCCGGCAAAAGCTTCCGCAGGCTGTCGCCCACGCTGCGCTTGCGTTTCGACTTGATATCCGCACCAAACCCCATCTGCTTTTGGCCGAGGCGAGCCTCGATGACCTTCTCGATGCCATCAAATGCACCACCGCAGATAAAGAGAATATTTGTCGTATCAATCTGGATTAACTCTTGATGCGGATGTTTGCGGCCACCCTGAGGCGGTACCGAAGCCGTTGTACCCTCAAGAATCTTCAGCAATGCCTGCTGAACACCTTCTCCGGATACATCACGGGTAATCGACGGATTCTCCGACTTGCGGGCAATCTTATCGATTTCATCGATGTAGATGATACCACGCTCGGCCTTTTCCACATCATAATCCGCAGCCTGAATGAGTTTTAAGAGAATATTCTCTACATCTTCACCCACATAGCCAGCTTCCGTAAGTGACGTAGCATCGGCAATGGCAAAAGGTACATTCAGGATACGAGCCAGGGTCTGCGCCAGCAAGGTTTTACCACTGCCAGTCGGCCCCAGCATGAGGATATTGGACTTCTGCAGTTCAACATCCTCGCTTTTGGTGGAACCCATAGTAACTCGTTTGTAATGGTTGTAGACAGCGACAGCTAAACTCTTTTTGGCCTCGTCCTGCCCAATTACATATTGGTCAAGGGTAGCACGGATGTCCTTCGGTTTTGGGACGTCCTTGAGCTCTACCTCTACATCTTCGCTGAATTCCTCTTCAATGATTTCATTGCAGAGTTCGATACACTCATCGCAGATATAGACACCCGGACCAGCAACCAGCTTGCGCACCTGCTCCTGCGTCTTGCCGCAGAACGAGCACTTGAGCTGACCTTTTTCATCCCCAAACTTCAACATGCCACCCCCTTAATCCTTAGATTCCGACTTTTTGCTCTTCTTGGGACGAATAATGACTTCATCAACCAGCCCATAAGCTTTAGCTTCTTCCGCTGTCATGAAATTATCGCGTTCCGTATCTTCATTAACTTCTTCCACCGTTTTGCCAGTAGCGTTCACGATGATATCGTTGATAACATCACGAATGCGCTGAATCTCGCGAGCCTGAATCTGGATATCCGTCGACTGGCCCTGCGCACCGCCAAGTGGCTGATGAATCATAATACGCGAGTTCGGCAGGGCAAAACGTTTGCCCTTGGCACCTGCCGTCAAAAGCAACGAGCCCATGCTGGCTGCCTGACCAATACAGATGGTCGATACATCCGGTTTAATATACTGCATGGTATCGTAGATAGCCAAGCCAGCGGTGACAACACCACCGGGGCTGTTGATGTAGAGGTAGATATCCTTATCCGGGTCCTCAGACTCTAGGAACAGGAGCTGTGCCACAACTACATTGGCTACATTGTCGTCAATCGGACCGCCCAAAAAAATGATGCGGTCTTTGAGAAGGCGCGAATAAATATCATACGCGCGCTCTCCACGACTGGACTGTTCTACGACCATAGGTACATAACTCATTAAAATACCCCCATTATCAGGGCTGCTTATTCAGCAATGTTGTCGATAATGAACTGTGCCGTTTTCTTGCGGAGAACGGAAGCAGCCAGATCACCGATACGGCCCTGCTCCTTGATGATTTTCTGGACCTGCTGCGGCGTAGCACCATAAGCGGCTGCCATAGCAGCGACCTCAGCATCCAAATCTTTCGCCTCAACTTTGATATCCTCAGCCTTGGCAACTTCTTCCAGCATGAGATCCGTCTTAACGTTCTTCTCAGCCGTTTCGCGATAATCCTCACGAATCTTTGCAATATCCGTGCCAGCATACTGCAGGTACTGTTCGAGCTTCATGCCCTGCTGCTCAAGACGCATAGCCATTTCCTGGATCATGGACGTTACGCGGTTATCAATCATGACAGCCGGGATGTCAACCGTGATGTTGTTCGTAGCCTGCTCGATAGCAGCACTCTTCTGATCGTTCTCGGCTTTGCGCTCAGCGTTTTCCTGCAGGTTCTTGCGAATGTCAGCCTTGAGCTCGTCGAGCGTCTCGAACGTGCTTACTTTCTTAGCGAGCTCGTCATCGATAGCCGGCAGTTCTTTCTGTTTGATGCTGCGAACCGTGCATTTGAACGTAGCATCTTTGCCAGCGAGTTCTTTTGCATGGTATTCTTCCGGGAACTTGACGTTTACTTCTTTTTCTTCGCCGATCTTTGCGCCAATCAGCTGCTCCTCAAAGCCCGGGATGAAGCTGCCGGAACCAATCTGCAGCGGATAATCCGTGCCTTTGCCCCCCTCGAAAGCTTCGCCATCGACAAAGCCCTCGAAATCAAGCGTCGTGAAGTCGCCATCAGCAACAGCAGCGCCTTCCGGAGCATCAACCATTTTGCCCTGACGATCCTGGAAGTTCTTGAGCTGTTTCTCGACATCTTCGTCTTTAATCTCTACGGCAGCCTTCTCAACTTTAAGGCCCTTATACTCGCCCAGTTTTACTTCCGGACGCGGCGTAACCGTAGCTTTGAATACGAGGTCTTTGCCCTCTTCGAGGGTAACGATATCAATGTTCGGACGGGTAACCGGATCGATTTTCTGCTCTTCCAGAGCATCGCCGAATGCTTTCGGAGCTACGAGATCGAAAGCTTCCTGCATTACTGCATCTTTACCAACGTGGCGCTCAACGATCATGCGCGGAGCCTTGCCTTTACGGAAACCCGGGATATTTACACGGTTAGCCAGGCGTTTGCATGCACGCTCAACTGCCTTGGAAACCTCTGCTGCTTCAACCTCAATCGTCAGAGTAACCTGCTGGTTCTCACCATTCTCAACCGTAACTTTCATTGTCTGAAATGACCTCCTGTAATATCTGTTTCTTAAGTAGTGACACCTCCAAGCCACTCTAGGCTCTAGTATGCCATACTCTTGTCATCTTAACATAAAACGCGCAGAAAGACAAGGTTTTCTGCGCGTACCAATCGAAAAAGTCAAAATATCAAGTTTTATTTTAAAAGACCTGCCATGCGGCCAATCGGACTAGAAAGATCCATATGACCGGCCAAAGTTTCGATTTCTTTTCCCTCTACAAGAATCTGAACCTTTTTGATTTCTGGGAACTCCGTAAGGGTATTGACCACCGAACCCACCAGCATCTCTTCTCCAGTAGATCCTCCCGTAAACTTTTTCACCAAGTCCTGGCTGAAATCGACATAGGCGATATCCCCCTTCACCTTTACTCCCTTGAGTTTTGTCTGTTTCGGAATAACGGCAATCTGACCTTTATCCTTTGGCCCCTGAAGCAGGGACTTTACGGCTTCGGTGTATTTTGCCGAATCATCGGCCTTGATGGTACGTTTGACCGCAATAAGTTTCATGCCCTGATCATCCGGATAATAGACTTTGATATTCATTTTTTTCGTTGCTTTTTCCGTTCCCGAGGAAGATGGGGTACTCCCCGCTGAAGTGCCGCTGTTTCCACTGATTGCAGCCGACGAACCACCAGGCGTACCTTTCTCATTATTTGGGTCACAGCCTGCTGTCACCAAAAGTGCCATTGCCAAAACAGCCAGCAGGACAACTCTCAATCGTTTCATTTTATCACCTCATACTCCATCATCTTTTAGTTAAAAAATCGTGCAATTGCCCGTGCCACTGCACCAGCAAGTTTTTGCTGATAGCTGTCGGTATTGAGCATCCGTTCTTCCCGGTAATTCGAAATAAAACCAAGCTCAATCAGCGATGCCGGCACATTAGTGTGCTTCAACACATAGAAATTGGCCGTCTTGACGCCTCGGTTCAACAGCCCGCCGGCCTTCTCCAGCTCTTCATTCAAAAGAGCTGCCAGTCGCTTGCCACGGGAGGACGAAGCATAATAATACGTTTCCATTCCCTTGGCATCCTGACTCGAAAACGAATTGCAATGAATGGACACGAAAATATCCGATGACGGGTCAAAGTTGGCCACATTGCAGCGTGCCTGCAGTTCCTGGCTGGCCGTATCATTCGGCCCGTAAACATCAACATCGCGGGTGCGCGTCATAACCACTCTTGCACCAGAATTTTTAAGAATCGACTCAACCTTCTTGGTTACCGCCAGGGTTACAGTTTTTTCCATGACGCCGGTCGGACCGACAGCACCACTATCCGTACCGCCATGACCGGCATCTAAGACTATAGTACGGCCAGCTATCCCTGTTACTTTGCCACCTGCAGCTCCATTATCCAATACATCGATAACGAGACGATACGGTTTTTTCGCCTTGCGATCGCGTTCCAGCGTATAAATCCGATAGTTGTCCGCTATTGCCAAATTTGCCAAATCGATCCGGATCTGTGTATGGTTGCGCTGAAGCTCGGCAATACGGACCTTGGAGGCCAGCTTACTCTTGAGTGTAATCGTCTTGCGAAGGTCGCCAGGCTTCGTATTCTGTAAATCAAGGATAAGCTGTTTATCGGCATAAGGTTTTACACTGGTTTCGTACTCCAGCTTATCATTGTCCATGCCAATTTCAATACGCAATGCGTCTCTTCCATCCACTTTGACATTTGACGTTTGAAAATAATTAAGCTCATGGTTCCGTACATGCCGGGCTGCTTCTGAGAATCCTGGCAACAGCACCATAGCCGCCAGAATGACTGCTCCCGCCAAACTTGCCCAGCGGAATAGCATCTTCATGAAAATGTTCCTCCTCATTGTCCTTACTCTTTCAATAAATCCAAGGCTTCCTGTTCTGCCTGCTCCGTTGCTTCTTTATCATAGGAAATGTCCAGTTTCAGATAATCTCCCTCGCCGACCTCATCAGGCAAAAAACACACAGGAAAATTGACTTTTCTCATTTCATCGCCCAGCAGAAGAACAGCCAAATCCCCCTCCAAACGATCGATGTATGCAGAAATCATTGTTCGCCCCCCTGTTCCGGCGTAACGGTATAGGTTTTACCATCCGTTGAAACGGTTATGGTTCCATTCTTATCCGTTTCGAAAATCTTAAGATGAAGTGCCTTATACTTCTTCATGGTCTCCTTATGAGGATGCCCATAGTCATTGCCCGCGCCACAAGAAATCAAGGCCGTTTCCGGCTGAACCGCCCGCAAGAATTCTTTTGAAGAAGACGTCTTGCTGCCATGGTGTCCGGCCTTTAATACCTGTGCCTTCAAATCGGTACCGAACCCGCCCACAATAGGTTCTTCTTCTTTTTTCTCCGCATCTCCCGTAAACATCATGGCAAACTCACCAAATACGAGCTTACCAACCACAGACTCGTTATTCGGGTCATGCTTATAGCCC
>Ga0256405_10005037_pt1 | contig 23589 bp, 11 predicted proteins | sample RumenRJG_02DNA_FD_189096 | JGI IMG/M metagenome (GOLD analysis project Ga0256405, IMG submission 189096) | Bovine rumen microbial communities from Lethbridge, Alberta, Canada - RJG_02 | ecosystem: Host-associated > Mammals > Digestive system > Stomach > Rumen | place: Canada: Alberta... | reverse complement strand
AGATACAACTCTGATCAAGGGTACGGTAGCAGATTCAATCTCCTCTATAGAAATCAAAATGCCAGCTGCTAAATTCGACACCGTAGTGCCTGTCACCAATGGCAAATTCAAAGTCGTCATGCCTACGAACAAGACGACGATGGCTATGTTTACTGCGGGGAAGGTATCGGCTCGTTTCATCCCTGACGGAACCCCTCTCACAGTTAACGTTGATTCAATCAATGTGACGTTCACATCAAAATACCCAGAGCTTTCTTCCCAGACTCTCTATAAAGAATACACTGATGCCAACAAGGCTCTTAGCGAGCGGTTCAAGAAAGAATATGATGCAGTCGCTTCCGACGAGAATGCCGTAGATGCCCTCTATGACAAGTTCCAGGCAATTTCTGATTCTCTTAATAAGGCATATCTGGCAAAGAAAGACAACAGCTTCGTGACGGAGATGGTTCTTCAAAACCTTCAGTATTCCCTCACTCCTGCGGAGATGGATTCTGCTCTGAATACGCTGGACACTGCTCTCGCAAACCGTCCGGCCATCGTGGCAATGAAGAAAGTAGCTGCCAGCCAGATGGCCACTGCTGAAGGCAAGATGTTCACCGATTTCGAAGTTGAAGGCAAGAAGCTCTCAGACTATGTGGGTAAAGGCAAATACATGCTGGTTGACTTCTGGGCTTCATGGTGCGGTCCATGCAAGAAGGAAATTCCTAACATCAAGAATGTTTACGAGAAATATCATGGGGACGATTTCGATGTCCTGAGCGTTGCAGTGTGGGATAAGCCGGAAGAAACCGTTGACACGGCAAAGGTTTACGGCGTAAACTGGAACCAAATCATTGATGCTCAGAAGATACCTACTGACATTTATGGCATCCAGGGCATTCCGCACATCATTCTGTTCGGGCCAGATGGCACCATCCTCAAGAGAGACCTTCGTGGCGAAGACATCGAGAAGACTGTCGCAGGATACGTTCAGGCAAAGAGATAAGGATTGATTCTGAATGCCGGAAAGGTCAGAAACAGATCCTGAATCAAGTTCAGGATGACAAACGATAACAACAGACTCTCAGTCAGGGAAAAGATTTCCCTGTTTCCACATTCCCCGGGGGTGTATCGCTATTACGATTCCTCGGGGAAAGTCATCTATGTAGGCAAGGCCAAGGATTTGCACAAGAGGGTGGCGCAGTATTTCGTGCCGCCGGAAAGACTGAATGTCAAGACGCGACTCCTCGTTTCCAAGATAGCAGATGCCCAGTTCTCGGTGGTGAACTCCGAAGCAGACGCCTTGCTGCTGGAGAACAACCTGATAAAGCAGTACAAGCCCCACTACAACATATTGCTAAAGGATTCTAAGACTTATCCTTGGATAGTCATCACGAATGACTTATTTCCGAAGATTTATCTCACTCGCAGGGTGGATCGTAGCAAGGGCACGTATTATGGGCCTTATAGTTCAGTCAAGAACGTGAATTACCTGCTGGACTTCTTTAGAAAGAATTATCCTATCCGTTCCTGCAACTTGAAACTCACTAGCGATGCCATTCTGCATGGGAAATTCAGGCCGTGCCTGGACTATCACATAGGTCGCTGCAAGGGCTGCTGCATAGGAGGCATAAGCGTAAAAGAATATGCCGCCGACATCAACGAAATCGTACGCCTGTTGAAGGGGGGGGTGAATGAGATAATAAAGGAATATGAGAACGCCATGAAGCAGGCTGCCTCTGATCTTCGTTTCGAGGATGCGCAAGTCTATAAGAATAGAATCGATGCCTTGAAGAAGCATTATGCTCATTCCATCATTTCCTCGGCCACAGACACATCGGTGGATGTGTTTTCATTGGTCATCGATGGGCCGGAGGCCTTCGGAAATTTCCTTCGGGTTCGTGGCGGCGCCGTCATTCAATCTCTCAATCTTGGTTTCAAGATGAACATAGAGGAAGAGGCAGGGGCTGTCCTGAGCACATTCATCGCAGAGATAGAGTCAAAGTTCGGCGCTCTGGCCAAAGAAGTCATCGTGCCGTTCCTGCCTGACGTAGAGATTGATGGCGTGGAATTCAAGATTCCTGTGCGAGGAGACAAGCTGGCGCTTCTGGAATTGAGTGAGAAGAATGCTCGTGAATATCTTTTCAATTCCATCAAGCAGAAGCAGCATACTGATCCTGACGAGTATAAGCGAATGGTGCTGGAAGATTTGCAGAAGGCCCTTGGCATGAAAGAACTCCCTAAGCACATCGAGTGCTTCGATAACTCCAATATCCAAGGGACTAATCCGGTAGGTTCCTGCGTGGTTTTCCGTGACGGAGAGCCTTCCAAGAAGGAATATCGCAAATTCAAGATAAAGACAGTCGTAGGCGCAGATGACTTTGCTTCCATGAAGGAAATAGTGAATAGGAGATATTCGAGAATGCTTGAGGAAGCTCCTGACGACCTGCCGCAGCTGATCGTGATTGATGGTGGTAAAGGGCAGCTGGGAATGGCCTACGAGGCTCTTTGCGAGCTGGGCATCCAGGACCGCCTCATGGTGGTTGGCCTCGCCAAGAGAATGGAGCTCGTGATTAGGGTGAACGACCCGTATCCTTTGTTTCTTGACCGGAACTCCCAGGCGCTGAAAGTTCTGATGCATATTCGCGACGAGGCTCACCGCTTCGGCATAACCTTTCACCGCAGCTTGCGCAGCAAGTCTCAGATACAAAGTGCTTTGCGAGAAATTAAAGGAGTGGGGGAGCAGACTGAGCGGAGGCTTCTGATGCGCTATGGCTCTGTCGCCAGGATAGCGGCAGCTTCACTTGATGACTTGTCATCAATGGTGTCCCGACCCCTTGCAGAGAGCATATTGAAGGCTTTGAACTCTTAATTCTGATTTTTCAGCCATTCTGTTTTTGACCCATGTCTGTTTTTGGGTATCTTTGTATTTCAAAAACACGACAGCAATGGCATTCGTTCACCTTCACGTACATACGCAATATTCAATTCTTGACGGCCTATCGTCCATAGAAACCCTGTTCAACAGAGCAGAAGAGATGAGCATGCCGGCCTTGGCCATAACGGACCATGGCAATATGTATGGAGTGAAAGAGTTCCTGAAATTCGCCGGAAAGCATAAAGATGCCGATGGCAATTACAAGGTGAAGCCAATCATCGGTTGCGAGGTTTATGTCACGAGGCACTACGATCATCATGAGAAACGTCAGGGCTACTATCACCTGATCCTGCTCGCCAAGAACTACGATGGCTATAAGAACCTGGTGAAAATCGTGTCTGAAGGACACACGGATGGTCTTTATTATGGCAAGCCAAGAGTGTCGCACGAAGTGCTGGAGAAATATCACGAGAATCTGATATGCTCTTCGGCCTGCATCGCTGGAGAAATCCCTCAAGACATACTCGCTGGCAATCTGGATGCTGCGAAAGAGGCAATTAAATGGCACCAAAAGGTATTCGGGGACGATTATTATCTGGAAGTCATGCTGCATAGGACCGAGGTTCCGGGGCTATCGCTCGAGGTTTATGACTATCAGAAGCAATATAATGAAGTCTTATTTCAACTGGCCTCTGAACTTGGCGTGAAGGTAATCGCAACGAATGACGTGCATTTCGTGAACAAGGACGACGGCCCGGCACATGACCATCTGATTTGCCTGAATACTGGAAAGAAACTGGCGGATGCCGACAGGCTGCATTATACCCAGCAGGAATACTTGAAGAGCGAAGAGGAGATGGCGGCCCTGTTCCCTGACCATCCAGAGGCTCTCGCCAACACGCTTGAGGTAGCGGATAAAGTGGAGGCATATTCAATAGACCGCGACCCGGTGCTGCCTAAGTTCGATCTTGGAGAGGAGTTTCTCTCGCACATAGACGCTTATCTGGAGAAATACAAGGACGTAATAGATTCTGGCCGAAATGATAAGAAAGGCAATTACAGAGGCGATGAGTTCTGTAATTCGGTTGCATATCTGTGCGAATTGTGCTACAAGGGCGCTGAAAAACGTTATGGCACCCCTCTCGACAAGGAACATGCGGACAGAATTGACTTTGAGCTGAAAACCATCTGCAGGATGGGCTACCCGGACTATTTCCTTATTGTGCAGGACTATATCGGCGCACATCGCCGCGAAGGCTACATGGTGGGACCCGGACGTGGTTCCGCAGCCGGTTCGGTAGTTGCTTACTGCTTGGGAATCACGAATATAGATCCTATCAAGTACGACCTCCTGTTCGAGCGTTTCCTGAATCCGGACCGTATCTCAATGCCAGATATCGACGTGGATTTCGAAGACATAAATGCTGCCCACCGCTACGTGGTGGAAAAATATGGCGAAAAGAACGTCTCCAGAGTAATTACTTTCGGCACCATGCTGGCAAAGGGCGCCATCAAAGATGTTGCGAGGGTGGAGGATCTTCCTCTGGCCGATTCGACCTGGCTTGCTGGACTCGTGCCTGACCGGCTGTCTGAAATGAAGGAGAAGGAATATCCTTTCAATCCAAAATTCGATACGCTTCTTCCGGGTTTCAAGTCTTTCCAGAAAGAGGTGGAAGTCGAAGATCCTGACAATCCTGACCAGAAGAAGAAAGAGATGAAGTGGTTCCAGAGGGGCATGGAGGAGACTCCAGTGAAAATAACCCTGAAGAATTGCTACAGGCTGGTGCCTGCCTTAAAAGATGCATACGAGAACGGTACCGACCAGATTAAATCAGTCTTGAGATTCGCCGAGAAACTTGAGGGCAGCATCCGTCAGGTCGGAATGCATGCTTGCGCCACTATAATAGGCCGCGGAGACCTTACCGATTATCTGCCAATGTGCCTCTCAGTGGATAAGGAAACAGGCAAATTGGTCCGCACGTCGCAATACGATGGCCATTACATTGAGGAAGTAGGCATGCTGAAGATGGACTTCCTTGGGCTGAACACGCTTTCCATAATCCATAAATGCCTTGACAGCATAAAGCAGACTCACAGGGAGACGATTGACATCGAAGCCATACCGATTGACGATAAAGAAACTTACGAGCTCTATGGTCGTGGCGATACCGACAATGTGTTCCAGTTCGAGTCTCCTGGAATGAAGCAGTGGCTGCAGAGGTTGCATCCAGAGAGGTTTGAAGACCTCATAGCCATGAATGCCCTTTATCGTCCAGGCCCAATGGACTATATTCCTGATTTCGTTGACAGAAAATTAGGATTGAAGCCTATTGAATACGATCTTCCAGAGATGGAGGAATATCTTGAAGACACTTATGGGGTTACGGTTTATCAAGAGCAGGTCATGCTGCTCTCGCAGAAACTGGCAGGATTTACGAAGGGGCAGGCGGACAAGCTTCGTAAGGCCATGGGAAAGAAGCAGATATCCACGCTGGAAGAGCTTCGCGACAAGTTCATGGAAGGGGGAGAGAAGAATGGTCATCCGGACAAGATGCTGGACAAGATCTGGAAAGACTGGGAGAAGTTCGCTTCTTATGCTTTCAATAAATCTCATGCGACTTGCTATGCATGGGTTTCGTACCAGACCGGCTGGCTGAAATGCCACTACACTGCGGAATTCCTTGCGGCGAACCTGTCTTGCAACTTATCCAACATGACGGAGATCAAGAAGATCCTCGCGGACTGCAAGGCTCACAAGATCAAGGTGCTGTGCCCGGACGTGAACGAGTCGGACAAGGAATTCACGGTGAATAAGGATGGGAACATACGTTACGGTCTTGCCGGAATGAAAGGTTTTGGATCCAATGTGGTAGATGCGATAATCTCAGAGCGAGAGAAGAAAGGTCCTTACAAAGATTTGTTCGATTTCGTTGAGCGACTGGATGGTATCTTAAATCGAAAATCGCTTGAGACGCTGATATATTCAGGAGCCTTCGACTCATTCGGCTACAGCAAGAAGCAATATTTCCTGCCGTGCCAGAATGGGGAGCAGTTCATCGACGAACTTGCGAAATATGCCACGCGCTTCAGCCAGGACAGCATGGATGCTTCTTCTTCCTTGTTCGGCGATGCAGAAGAATTCAAGCCGCAGCGTCCAGAGATTCCTGCGATGGTAGGCGAGGAGGATGTGATGGACTTGCTTCAGAAGGAGAAGGAGATAGTAGGAATATACATTTCCGCCCATCCGCTCGACAGGTACCAATTCGAGATGGAAAACTTTACGAATATGGAGCTGCAAAGCCTTCAGGGCGCTATCGCATACTGTGAGGCTAAGCGCACCACAAAGAAACTGATGGTGGCTGGCTTAGTGACGGAATGCAGCACTGGCACCACGAAGAGTGGCAAGCCGTATGCGAAGGCCATTCTGGAGGACTACAGCGGGAATTACGAGTTCCGTTTCTTTGGCAAAGACTACGAAGCCTACATGAGCTATCTGCAGCCACATGCCTGCCTTTTCCTTGAGGGGGATATCGAAGAACGCTACCGTGTCCGCCAGGACGATAACGGTCAGGTGACGGCAGCCCCATATGATTTCAGGGTGAAGAAGATGATGCTGCTGGGCAATGTGGCAGAGACAATGATGAGCGGCTGCTCTTTGGGGCTGACGACCTCAATGCTGACGGATAAATTCAGGAAGAGCCTTACGAATATATTGAAGGCTAATTCTGGAAAAATCCCTCTGGAAATGAAGCTTTTCGATCCAAAGACGAAATTCACCATAAGTTTCCACTCTAAGAAATATTTCGTCACGGTCACTACCGACTTCGTGAGCGAGCTGAAGTCTATCGGCATAAGCTGTCATCCTATGCTGCGGCATTAGGCAAAGAATGTCATATTCAATACATTAATATATCATATTCATGAAAAGAGTCTTTTTGCTTTTGTGTTTGTGGGTTTCTATTTCTGCCACTATCCTTTCTGGGCAGCCGATGCCAGGTGATGGGCGGCCTGAAAATGCGCTTGGACCTAGGGTTACGAAGGCCAATTATGAGCTAGCGTCTCGCTTCACCGCCAAGAAAGTAGGCCAGATGGTGTTTTCTACTAGAATCCGTCCTAACTGGTTCAAGTATAGCGACAAGTTCTGGTACTCCTGGAAAACTTCCCAGGGCACTCATTATTATATCGTGAATCCTTCCAGCGGAAGCAAGACCGAGGTTTTCGACATGCCGAAGCTGGCGATGGAGATCACGGAGATCGTGCGTTATCCGTTCGATGCCCAGCACATTCCGTTCAGGGATTTGAGGCTGAAAGATGACAAAACGTTCACCTTCAATATAGTATCTGGCCTGAAAAACGATAGCGACACGACATATTTCACATATGACATAGCCTCGCAGAAGCTAGATACGACAACCAAAGAAGAACGCAAATACCCTTCCTGGGCGGCTGTGTCGCCTGATGGCACAATAGGAGTATATGCCAAGAACCACAATCTTTGGCTGATGGATTCCACTAACCTGCGCAAAGCGGCGAAGAATGAAAAGGACAGCACCTTAATTGAATATGCCCTGACGACCAACGGAATAAAGGAATATGGCTACGGCTATGGCAATTACGCTGGTGATAATCAGACCGACTCCACTAAGCGCAATTGGCCTGCAGACCTGGCCTGGTCGCCAGACTCTAAGCGTTTCGCTATCACCAAGTGGGATACCCGGCCGCTGAAAGACCTGTGGGTGATAAATTCAGTCTCACAGCCGCGTCCGACTCTGGAATCCTATAAATATCAGATGCCAGGTGAGCCTGGCGCGATTGGCTATCTGGAGATATTCACAATCAGCTCTGATAAGAAATCAGCAGTCCCTCATTCCGTTAAGACTCACGCTTTCAAGGATCAAGATATGATGATTTTGAACGCTCGCCATGTGGTGGCCGATGACTATCTGGATTTCAGGCCTTCCAAGTGGCTTGGTGACGATTCCGGCTTCTATCTTTACAGGCTGAGTCGTGATTTGAAGCGTCTGGACCTCTGCTGGATAGGAGCAGATGCAGATTCAGCTAAGACTATTGTCGGTGAGCGTGAAAGGACTTACGTGGAATACCGCAATCCGTTCTTCATAAAGGGCGGGAAGCAGTTCCTGCACTGGTCAGAGCGCAACGGTTGGGCAAACATCTATCTTTACGATTCGGATGGATCGCTGGTCAAGAACCTCACCGAAGGCGCTTTCCATGTTGAGGATGTCCTTGGGGTGAACGAGAAAGAGGGCTACATGATTGTCAGCGCATGTGGCGTCAATAAAGACGAGAACCCTTACCAGATGCACACGTTCAGGGTCCCTCTTAGTGGTGGTGCCATGAAGCAGCTGGACATGGACGACATGGACGTGCTTTCCACCGCATCCGATGATGCTCGCTACATCGTTGCAAACTATTCCAGAGTTGATTATGCCCCTGCCGTGGCTCTCATTAATGCTTCTGGCAAACGCACAGATCTTGAGGAGGCTGATTTAAGCTTGCTGCTCCAGGCCGGCTACAATTTTCCGGAGCGTTTCAAGGTCAAAGCTGCTGATGGCATTACTGATTTGTATGGAGCAATGTACAAGCCGTTCGATTTCGACTCCACGAAGGTTTATCCTATCTGCGACTACGTTTATCCTGGCCCTCAGGTTGAGGCTAACAACATTTCCTGGAGCACGAATTTCACGCGCGTGGACAGGCTGGCTCAGATTGGGTTCATAGTGATAACGGTGGGCAACCGCGGAGGCCACCCGAACCGCTCGAAGTGGTATCATAATTACGGATACGGCAATCTTCGCGACTATGGCTTGGAGGACCAGAAATATGCCATCCAGCAGCTTGGGGCAAGACATTCATTCATCGATATGGACAGAGTCGGCATTCACGGGCATTCGGGCGGCGGTTTCATGTCAACTGCTGCTATCCTGAAATATCCTGACTTCTTCAAGGTGGCTGTCTCATGCTCTGGCAATCACGACAACACTATTTACAATCGCTGGTGGAGCGAGCAGCATCATGGAATCTTAGAGAAAATTGATAAGGGAGACACGTCTTTTGTTTACCATATTGACACAAACGAAGAAATTGCGAAGAACCTGAAAGGACACCTTATGCTCTGGACCGGCGACATTGACAACAACGTGCATCCTGCCAACACCATTCGGGTGGTGAATGCGTTGGTGCGAGCCAACAAGCGTTTCGACATGATGATTCTGCCGGGTCAGAGGCACGGCTACGGAGACATGAATGAATATTTTTTCTGGCGCATGGCCGACTACTACAGCGAATGGCTCCTCGGAGATTCCGAGCGTGCCAAAGTCGACATAACCCAGATGAACAACGACTGATGGCATGCGGCGTTCATTGGCTATATTCTCTCTGATCCTCCTGTCGGCGCAATTGTGGGCGGGAGGATTCAAGACTGGTCTTAATACCCAGATGGAGCGGCTACTGACCAACTTGGAGGACAATCTCGGTTATATCAACACGCACAGCGATGAGGAGGTCTCCAATATGGCTTCTTGGTTCCTACGGCATGGGAACGATGACCAGAAGTCAAGAGCATTATACTGCTTGGGGCGCAACCAATACAATTCAAAGCGCTATCCGGCTGCTATAGTGACCTATACGAAGGCTCTTGAATATGCCGCCGGCCCTCTTCCGTCTGCGAGAATCTATTTCGACATGGCGCAGACCAGCGCTGCCACCATGAATATGTCGGATCAGGTGACGTATCTGGGGAAAGCCGCCGAAGCCTACAAATCGGTCGGCTACGACTCTGAGGCCCAGAACTGCTACCTTGAAATAGGCAAGGCTCAGATGGGCAGGGGAGACTATGGTACTGCCGAAAGCATATTCAAAAGCATTCTAGGTGAGTCTCATGACCTTCGAGACACCCTCTTGGAAGCACGCTGCCTAGAAGCTTATGCTTCCTTGGCCGTTCAGAAAGACACCGCTGATCCATATCTGGCGATTGATATGCTCAGCCGTGCCGCTGAGCAATTGCGCTACAACCTCGGTTCCACCGACAAAGGCATATTAGCATATTCGTATTCATTGATAGGCAATGCGAGGGAGGCACAAAAGTGGCTTTCTGAGGCAAAGGCCTCGGCTGAAACCCCTGCTGGGGAGGCAGATGCCGCATTCAGGGAATATCAAATCTGCGCCAGGAATGGTGAGCCTGCCAAAGCGCTGGCGGCGCTAGAAAGAGTTGTCGGATATGGGAACAAAGCTCAGGCAGAGGCGCTTGGAGAGACTGTCGCTGCCAGCCAGCGAGATTATTTCAGGAGCGAGGCGCAGGCACAGGCAGAAAAGCTGAAAGCAGCCCGCCTGAAGATGTGGCTTATTTCTTTAGCTGCCCTGCTGGCAATAGCTGCTCTCGCAATTGCCGCCTACCTCCGCCGTCAGGAAGAACGCAGGAAACTGGAGGCAGAAACAGCTGAAAAAGACCGTTATTTATCCTTGGCCGAAGATCTACGGAAACAATTGGCGACATCTTCAGCCAAGCAGGATGAGGCCGTGAATGCCGAAGAAGCTGAGGGGACCGATGACAAGAAAACCAGCCCTAAAATTCCTTGGAACGTGGATGCCCTTGAGCGTCTTTGCGAGCAGTATTACATTTACGAAGGCACCGAAAATCTCCAGCCTAAAATATTGAAAGAAGTGAAATCCATCGTGGAAGGCCTTAGAAGCGATTCTAAAATCCAGAAAAGCTTGGAAAACCTTCTGGACGATAATTACGATGGCATAATGCAGAAACTTCGTAAAGAATTCCCGAACTGGAAGAACGAAGAGTACCTTCTGTACATATTCACCGCCTCGGGCTTCTCGACCACGACAATCTCAACCCTGCTTGAAAAGGATAAAAAAGCTATCTATAACCGCGTTTGGCGCCTGAAGAACAGGATTGACAATTCCGATGCGCCAGACAAGGACATATTCCTGAAGCATCTGAAATAGCCTATTCGGCTTCTTGCGGCCAGCCTTGCGCTGTGATGGGGTGCTCCAGACCGTCTGGAGTAACGAGAACTGATCCTACATCGCTTTGCGCGAGATGCCCAATAATCTCGAAGGTCTGGAAATCACGACGGAATTTCTCGGCAGAGAGAATAGGGATCGTGAAAAGAAGCTTGAAATCATCCCCGCCGTTCATGGCAGCTGAAATCGGGTCTATGTCGAGCTCCTTCCCTGTGTCGAAAGAATTGCCCTCGAAAGGAATTTTGCCTGCATACACTTTCGCCCCTAAGCCAGTATCACGCGCAAGTCTCTTAACTGCATCTCCAAGGCCGTGGGAAACCAAATAAGCGTTGGATGGAATGATGTCATCATCTTCGAAATTGCTCAAGATAGAAGCATTCAGTTCCGGCTTCAGGTAGCTGCCGACCAGCATCTTGTATCGTTCCAGGTCTGGCTGCGAAGAATCTCTCTCGAAATTCTTCTTGCCACGCTCCAGAATCATCTGCCCGAGAAATGCTGCTCCCAAACTGCCGGAAATGCAGATTAAATCTTTGCTATTGGCCCTCCTGCGACGTTCTTCGGTAGATTTCAATTCTTCTCCGACGGCGGAGATGCCTATCGTGAGGCCGTTGGGCGATGGCGCTAGATCCAGGTCCATCGACGAGTAGCCGAACTCTTTCGCAGCCGCCACGATCCCTTTGAATAGCTTCTGTATGTTTTTATAATCCAGCTTGGCAGAAACTCCCAGCCTCACTTGCAGCACCCTAGGATGCGCTAGAGCGGCGAATATCTCTCCCGTCACTGCAACTACGCATTTGTAGCCAAGGTGCGGCAGAGGAAAATATATCAGGTCAAAGTCTATCCCCTCCAGGAATATCCTGCCTGCGCTTTTCACCAGGCTCCCATTCGTAGGGGAGAAGCTGCTCTCCCTTTTAAGCCCCGCCGAAGACAGCAGGTTATTTATTGCCTCTATTTTCCCAAGACTGCTGAAAGAATCCTCAGATGACATACTCATTAATATTTTATATTCACAAAGTTACAACATAATTTGCATCCAGGCCGTAAGAGTCGTGAAAAAACTTCTCGAAATCGTTTGCATCTAGTTAGAATATTTGTAATTTTGCATCGTTTTAATGGCCAAATGGAATTATACTAAATAAAATTAATATAATTCCTTCTGACGAAATTTAGGAATAATTAATATGCCGATGGCTAATACTATCGCAAAAACACTTTCTTCGGTTTGGAGATTCTACAGGGACGGGTTCAGGAACATGACTTGGGGCCGGCCGCTGTGGCTGCTGATCATCCTGAAGATCATCATCATGTTCGGCGTGCTGAGAGTGTTCTTCTTCAAGCCGGCGATGGCAGGGAAGAGCGAAGAAGAGAAAAGTGAGATTGTTGGCGCCAGTCTCACCGAAGGCAACATATTCCTAAAAGAGAATAACCAATGACATTAATTTAATATATTCATTTATGGATGCTTCTATATTTATTTGGTCCAGGCTTCAATTTGCCATGACGGCAGCGTATCACTGGCTTTTCGTGCCGCTTACGCTGGGGCTTTCGATGGTCATGGCTATCATGGAGACCATGTACGTGGTTAAGAAAGATGAGTTCTGGAAGAAGGCAGCGAAATTCTGGATGAAAGTTTTCGCCATCAATTTCGCAGTCGGGATAGCCACAGGCATAATCCTCGAGTTCGAGTTCGGAACGAACTGGAGTAATTATTCATGGTTCGTGGGAGACCTGTTCGGGGCTCCGCTGGCCATCGAAGGAATAATTGCCTTTTTCATGGAGGCGACCTTTTTCGCTGTGATGTTTTTCGGATGGAACAAAGTGAGCAAGAAATTCCACCTTGCGTCTACATGGCTGACTGGCATTGGAGCCACGATTTCTGCTTATTGGATCCTGGTGGCAAATGGCTGGATGCAGAATCCCGTAGGGACTACTTTTAACCCGGACACGGTCAGGAGCGAGATGGCTTCTAGCGCTGCATTCTGGGAAGTGATTTCGAATCCGATGGCGGTTGATAAATTTTTCCATTCTGTCTTGAATGGTTGGTTCGTCGGTGGCACTTTCGTGCTGGGCATGTCATGCTGGTTCCTGCTCAAGAAACGTGAGATAAAGTTTGCGAAGAGAAGCGCACTGATTGGCGCTATAGTTGGTGCCATCGGCGTGTTCGGCGGATTCATTTCAGGTGACCGTTCAGGAGTAAACGCAGCTGAGCTTCAGCCTATGAAGCTGGCCGCCTCGGAAGGGCTCTGGGATGGTGGTAGGAGGGCTGCGTTCTCAGTTGTTCCTGGCGTTGAGGTGCCTGGCGTGCTTTCATTCCTGGCTACGCACGATTTCAATGGCTACGTGCCAGGAATAAATGACATTATTTCCGGCTACGCAAGCAATAATGGCGAGGTGATCCCTTCGGCTGAGGAAAAAATCCAGATGGGAAAGACGGCTATCGCCGCACTGAAAGGCTACAGGGAAAATAGGGACAGCAATCCGGCGGTGGCGGCCGAATATCGCCAAGTGCTGGAACAGAATGAGAAATATCTCGGATACGGGTATCTGGATTCCCCAGAGGAACTTATTCCGAACGTGCCTCTGGTATATTGGTCTTTCAGGCTCATGATTGGATTCGGAATGGTAGGCATTCTGCTGTTCATATTGGCTTTCATCGCCTTGCATAAAGATAAACTTCAAGACTGGAAATGGCTTCTGTGGCTAGGAATCATTACCATTCCTATGGCATACCTTTCCGGCCAGTTCGGCTGGGTTGTGGCAGAGGTCGGCCGCCAGCCGTGGACCATTCAAGGATTGCTACCGGTGAAGGCTGCGATTTCTAGCCTTAGCGTGGGTGCGGTGAAGACGATGTTCTTCGTGTTCCTTGGCGTGTTTGCGCTATTCTTAGTAATTGAAATCAGGATCATGATTCAGGCTTTCAAGAAAGGACCGGAAATCGATGAGGCTGTGCCAGTAGTTCCTAATAACGAATAGGAGGATGGAACCATGACACTTGAATTTTTGCAATCATATTGGTGGATTCTGGTAGCATTGCTGGCAGGACTCCTGGTTTTCCTGATGTTCGTGCAAGGAGCAAACGTGGCTTTGCTTGACGGGAAATATGATCAGGCGCGCAAGCGTATGATAATTAACAGCACGGGACGCAAGTGGGAACTTACTTTCACTACTCTGGTGACATTCGGAGGAGCTTTCTTCGCATCGTTCCCACTGTTCTACAGCACGAGTTTCGGCGGGGCATACTGGGTGTGGATGCTGATTCTGCTCACGTTCGTTTTCCAGGCCGTTTCTTATGAGTTTCAGAATAAAAAGAACAACTTGCTTGGCTCCAGGGCATTCCAAATATTCTTGGTTATCAATGGGATACTTGCCCCTCTGCTAATCGGCGCGGCTGTCGGAACGTTCTTCACCGGCTCGGATTTCACGGTGAACAAGGAGGCAATCTCCAATATAGGCGAACCAATGGAGAGGATCATCAGCTCTTGGGGTAATAGCTGGCATGGACTGGAGACGGTAGTGAATCTTCACGCAATGCTGCTCGGCCTTTCCGTAGTGTCCCTCACGATGATTCTTGGCAATCTGTACATGCTGAACAATATCGAAGACGAGATGGTGGAAAAAGAGGCTCGAAAGACCATTTTTGCTTGCACGATTCCTTTCTTGGCCTTCTTCCTTACTTGGCTGGTGATCTTGCTCGTAAGGCCAGGCTTCGCAGTTGACATGGAAGGCAATATATTCATGGAAAAAAGCAAGTATCTGCATAACTTCCTTCAGATGCCGGTGGCTCTGGTGATGTTCATAGTGGGCGTAGCTGGCGTTCTGGCAGGCATCGGAGCTGGCATGTTCAGCAAGTCTCGCAAAGGCATCTGGCCTGCAGGCATTGGCACCGTGCTAGTAGTGATGGCTCTATTTTTCATCGCTGGCTTCAACAATACTGCATATTACCCTAGCGGCACTGACCTTCAGAGCTCCCTGACCATAGCGAACAGCTCTTCCAGCGCATTCACTCTGAAAGTCATGTTCTTTGTTTCGCTGTTCATGCCATTCGTGCTAGCCTACATCATGTATGCTTGGCATGCGATGGATAAAAAACATATTACTAAAGATGAGATAGAGGAAACGCCAGAAAAATATTAAATATTAAGTTACGACATTATTCCTGGTCCCTTGGAATTTAAATCTTATTCCAAGGGATTTTTTTATGTGCGATTACTCATTGCATTTGCTTTTTTTGTTCCTATCTTAGTGTTCGTTGAACAGGGATAAGCATAGCGGACGAACATAATAAATTTATGAACCACAACACACTAAAAAATTCTACGCAATGAGAAATTCTATTCAGATCCTTTGGTTGTTTCTTTTGGTTCTTTGCATTTTTCCATTATTTGCTAATGGAACAAGCCAGGATCAGAAAGGTCAGTTAACCTGCGTCGTTAAGGATAAGTCAGGTCCTATGCCAGGTGCAAGCGTTTTTGTCAAAGGAACACAGAACGGTTCGATAACCGGGAGTGATGGCAAAGCTATTCTCTTTGGGGTTAAGCCCAATGATGTTATTGTTGTTAAATTCGTAGGTTATCTTGATGCTGAGGTACCTGTGAATAACCATTCAGTGATCGAAGTGGAGATGCATGATGACATGGAGATCCTGAATGAAATCGTCGTGGTAGGTTATGGTACCCAGAAGAAAGAAAATTTAACAGGGGCTGTTGATCAGGTTACCAGCAAAGTATTTGAAGGTCGGCCAAGCGCCAACGTAACTCAAATGCTTCAAGGTGCTATTCCAAACCTTAACTTGAAGCTGGCAGATGGCAAACCGACAAGGTCTGCGACCTACAATATCAGAGGCACCACTTCCATTGGTCAAGGCGGGAGCGCTTTAGTCCTTATTGATGGCGTTGAAGGTGATCCAAGTACTTTAAATCCGAATGATATAGCTTCAATTTCCGTTTTGAAGGATGCGGCTTCTTCCTCTATCTATGGCTCTAGGGCTCCTTATGGAGTTGTGCTCATCACCACTAAAGATGCCCAGGGAGGCAGGGTCTCCGTAAATTATTCCACGAACCTTAGCCTAATGAGCACTACTAACACTCAAAATTATGTTTCTGATGGTTACACATGGGCTGATCATTTCTATACAGCCTATTATAACTACAATCATTCTAACCCTTCTGGAATTAACAAGACTCAGCAATTTTCCACGGCATGGCTTGCTGAATATAAGAACAGAGCCGAGGCTGGAAATTATGGAATTGTGGTAAGTGATGGCTCATGGGGTACTACAGCCGGGCGCTGGGTGTACTTTACGAAGGGTACAGATTATTTCGACACCCTATACAAGGATCATTTTTTTGCCCAGACTCATAACATCTCTCTTTCCGGGTCTGACGAGAAATTTGATTTTTATCTTTCAGGCCGCTATTATGGTTATGATGGATTATTCGACAGTTCTACCAACACAGATGACTACAAGATGATGAATGGCCGTCTGAAAATTGGCTATCAGGTTACCAAATGGTTCAAGATAACTGATAACTTCGACATTTCACATGATAGGTACAATAACCCTAGGACGTTCTCGGAAGGGAATGGCAATATATGGCGTAACATATTCGATGAAGGCCACCCTACTGAGCCTATTTTCAATCCTGATGGCACTATGTCTTATTCTGCGGTTTATTCTGTCGGAGACCTCCTCTATGGTAAAAGCCACGCCGTAACTATAAAAGATAAGTTTAGGAATACGCTTTCTGGAAGGATGAATTTCCTGGATGACAGACTTAGATTCAATGCCGATTTCACTTATAGATATAGGAACGATAATGTTACGACTAAGCGTGTCCGTACTCCTTATTCTAGATACAAGGATGTCATTGAGACTATCTCTGGGGTGCAATCTTCTTTTGCGGAAAATACTACTCGCAACAGCTATATCGCAACGAATGTTTACGTTGAATATGAAGATACATTCAAAGATAAGCACTATTTCAAGACGATGCTCGGTTATAATTATGAGCAATCTAAGAATAAAGGTCTTTATGCTTACAACGATGACCTTTTAACCGAGGATGTCCAGAACATAAATCTTGCGCTCGGTCTTGAAAACAAGAATATCACTGGAAGCTGGAACAGATGGCGTTCCGTTGGCGTTTTCTCAAGACTGAATTATGTGTTCGACGAGCGTTACCTGCTTGAAATAGACGCTAGGTACGATGGCTCTTCAAAATTCAACGAAGGCTCTCAGTGGGAATTGTTCACGTCTGGTTCAGCGGGATGGAGGATGTCTCAGGAGCCTTGGTTCAAGGTTAGCAAAGATGTGATATCTAATCTTAAGCTCAGGGCATCATACGGCTCGCTCGGAAATAGTAACATCACCGCCTACTCATTCGATGAGTCCTTCTCTATTGCCAATGGAAGAATAATTAACGGCAAGGTCGTAAAATACACGAGCTCCCCTTCTCCTATTCCTAATAACCTGACTTGGGAAACCGCAAGGACATTCGATTTGGGAATGGATTTGAGCATGTTCAAGAGCAGGCTCTCAATCGTTGCAGATTGGTACAATAGAAAGACAGTGGATATGTACGTTCAGGGCCCGACACTGCCAGATGTTTATGGTGCAACTTCTCCAAAGGGCAATTACGGAGAAATGACTACTAAGGGTTATGAGATAACGGTTCAATGGATGGACAAGTTTAACCTTGCTGGCAAACAGTTCAATTATTCCGTTAAGGCCACGCTTGCCGATTATGTTTCTACGATTGATAAGTTCAATAATGCTACAAAGTCTTTGGGTACCTATAATGTGCCCAACTACTATAAAGGGATGAAAATCGGAGAGATATGGGGCTTCGAAGTTGATGGCTTGTGGCAGAATCAGAATGACATAGATGCTGCCGAGGCTGCAGCCATTGCTGCGGGCCAGTCCCATTACAATCCATTAATGAGTACCTCAAAGACTTACAAGCTTTACCCGGGCGATATTAAATTCGTGGATCGCAACGGAAACGGATATATCGACAGAGGCGCAAATACAAAAGATGACCCAGGCGATAGGAAAATCATCGGAAATTCCGAGCCAAGATATATCTACAGCTTCTCATTCAGCGCCGACTGGAACAATATATTCCTAAACGCCTTCTTCCAAGGGGTTGGCAAACAGGACTGGTATCCTTCTAACGAAGCAGCAACTTTCTGGGGCCAATACAACCGCCCTTATGCTCAGATGCCAACGTGGCACGAAGGGAACTACTGGACTGACGACAACCCAGACGCATACCTGCCAAGGTACACGGGCTATTATGCCCCTTTCTACAGCGGCCATCATAATGCCAACACACGTTATATTCAGAATGTCGCATACATCCGCCTGAAGAATATCCAGATAGGTTACAATATCCCTCAGAAATGGCTGAACTATGTGAAAATGAAGAGGGCTAGCGTTTACTTCTCTGGCGAGAATCTTTGGTGCTGGTCTCCTTTGTACAGGAGGACGAGAGATATAGACGTAGCTAACATCTATGGCACTGATCCGGATGTGTCGAACACAGGGGATGGATATAACTATCCTACGATGAAGACTTTCAGCCTTGGATTGAATATTACTTTCTAACACCTCTAGGAATATGAAACATTTTTATAATATAATATTAACTATCGCGGCCTTATCAATTTTTGCTTCCTGTGATCTTACTGAGACACAGCAGGCAACAGCCGATAGGAGAATGATCTTCAGCTCCGAAACGGGATTGAGGACTTACTGTTATTCATTCTATAATTACCTTCCAAGCAGGACTAATGCCTTCCAGGGGGATGCGACATCGGATTATGGAGCAAAGAACACACTTAGCATTTATGAGTCTGGGGCATACACGACGGAAACGTCTACCAGCTGGGATTGGTCGGGCATAAGGAATGTGAATTATTTCATTCAGCACAATACGAACACGTCGCTTACTGATGCCGTAAGAAACAACTATACGGGCATAGCTAGATTTTTCAGGGCATACCTGTATTTTGACAAGCTGCTCACATACGGCGAGGTCCCATGGATTGACAAAGTGCTGGAGCCAGATTCGGAAGAGCTTTACGCAGGAAGAGATTCCAGGGATGTCATCATATCCAATATTATTTCTGATCTAAATTATGCTTTTGCGAACATCACAGAATCTTCTATCACGCCTAATTCGAACGAGATAAATAAGTGGACTGCCCTGCTGTTCAAATCCCGCATGTGTCTGTTCGAGGCATCATGGCGTAAATATCATGCCGGCTCCGATTATGTGAAAGGCTGCAGTATCTCGGCTAACTCGCTCTATGAAATGGCGGCGAACGCAGCTGATTCGGTCATGAGATTAAGTCCGTACAAGCTTCACGTTACGGGCACTCCTTATGGCAATGGCAAGGGACCTTACCGCGAAATGTTTATCAGCGACAACCCCGTTACCGAAGAGGTGATGCTGGCCGTCTCTACAGATAAGGTCATGGGTCTTGGAGAACAGAACTGGTGGTTCAATTCTTCAACTTATGGCCCTCATCTCTGCATGTGCAGGGCATTTGCTAAGACATATCTGAACATTGATGGGACGATTTACGATGAGAAGAATGAGGATGGCTCTTACAAGAATTTCATCCAGGAAACTACGAACAGAGACCAGAGGCTTAACCAGACAATCAGAGGCTATGATTACACTCGCCTAGAATCTGACGGAAGCTATAAGAGAACGGCGGCGAATTTTACAGGTCATTCTCTTACGGGATACCAGTTCACGAAATATGTCATGGATGATGTCTCTTATGACGATGCCGCCACGAATGACAACGACATTCCGATTTTCCGTTTTGCTGAAGCTTTGCTGAATTATGCAGAGGCGAAAGCAGAGCTTGGGACGATAACGAATACGGACTGGGCGAACACTATTGGAGCGCTTCGTAAACGTGCTGGCATTAGTGGTGGTGACTTGGAAACTCTTCCTGCTACAGTTGATCCATATATCCATGATACTTTTTATCCTGGCATCAATGATCCTGTCATCCTGGAAATACGCCGTGAACGTGCGATTGAACTCTGCCTTGAGGGCTTCAGGCTGATAGATTTGAAGAGGTGGAATTGTGGCGAGCTCTGGGAGACTCTGCCTTGGACTGGGATTTATATCCCCGCTCTCGACACCCCTCTGGACATTAACGGAGATGGCACTAACGATGTTTTCGTAACGACGAACTTGGGCTATAGCGGAGAGCATAAGAACCTTATGATGGTTGCTGCGGGTGCTCAGGGCGTGCAGAAGCTATCTGATGACCCGAATGGGGGATATATCCTCACTTACACGATGGATCGTGAATGGAACGATAACATGTATCTTTATCCTATACCTTCACAGGTCATCAGGCTGAACGACTCTCTGACTCAGAATCCTGGATGGCAATAGAAAATTAAATGTGGCACTAAGGCTTCGGCATCTTGCTGCCGAAGCCTTTCATTAAACAATAAAAAATACTAATTTTAAAGGTTGAAATCAGATTAAGTATATTTATGAATATGAAGACAGCACTTAAATTTTTCTTTGCGGCTTTCTCTGCTTTCTTTATTGCAGGGTTCCCTGTTTCCATTAAGGCAGAAAATGATTCTGCCAATCCTAATGAACTGAAGGTCATTTCTTATAACATCAGGACGGGGGCGGCTAAGGATGGCACCAATTCTTGGGAATACCGCTACCCGGCTTCTGCGATGATGATAATGGACCAGAAACCAGACATTTTCGGACTTCAGGAAGCCTATGACTATCAGGCGAAATACCTTAAGGAATATTGCAAAGGCTACAAGTGCGTTGGCGTGGGGCGTGAGGATGGCAAGCACAAAGGGGAGCACATGTCCATTTTCTGGAATTCGAAAACAGTGAAAAAGCTGAAATGGGGTACTTTCTGGCTTTCGGAAACGCCTGATAAGCCTTCGCTGGGCTGGGACGCCGCTTGTAAGAGGACCGCTACGTGGGCTCTGATGAAGAGCAAGAAGAATGGCCGGAAATTCTTCTACGTGAACACGCATTTGGATCATGTGGGCTGGGAGGCTAGGAAGAACGGCCTTGCTCTCATAGTAGAGAGGATTAAAGAAATGAATCCTGATAATTATCCGATGGTGCTGACGGGGGATTTCAATATGACGATTGATCGTCCGGAGTTCTCTGATCTGAAGAAAATCATGAAAAATGCTCGCGAAGAGGCGGTCAAGACTGATCATCACGCCACGTTCAACGGCTGGGGGAGCGATACGGCCACTGGCATCATAGACTACATCTGGTACAGGGGCTTCGATTCTTGCCCATACTACGAGACCATCACGAAGCCTTACATGGAAAGGACATTCATCTCTGACCATTACCCAGTCACCGCAACTTTGATTTTCTAGGAATAATCACCCTCCGGCAGCGGCTAATTAAATATTAATGAAAGTGAAAAGAATCATTATCTGCTTATTGGCGGCTGCCATTTCATTCTTCGCTGCTGCCGAGGGACTTAAAACAGCAAGTCCGGAGGACTGCGGAATGGATTCCGGTCTTCTGGCAAGGGTAGACAGCGTAATCAATGATGAAATAGCTCGGAAAAATATTCCTGGAGCAGTGATTTCAGTGGTTCGAGGGGACAAGATCGTGTATCTGAAAGCCTATGGCAACAAATCCGTAATTCCGTCTGTCGAGCCAATGACCACTGAAACTATGTTTGACTTGGCATCAGTCAGCAAATGCATAGGAACTACCCTTTCGTTCATGCAACTCATTGAACGAGGTTATGTGCGTCTCACCGACAACGTAAGTCGTTATATTCCTGGATTTAAGCCTTGGATAGACCCTTCTTCTGGAGAAGCCGTGGACATAACGATCTGCGACCTCATGACCCATTCTTCGGGACTCTCGCCATATATCGATGTAAATGAATACGTCAAAGAATTCGGCGAGAATACTCCCGATTCTGCGGAGGCCTTCATTGCCACTCGAGTGAAGAGAAATTTCAGGCCCGGCACTCAGTTCATGTACAGCTGCCTTAATTTCATCACTTTGCAAAGGATATTGGAGCGAGTGACTGGCCGTAAGCTTTATGAATATGCCAGCGAGAATGTCTTCGGGGTCCTCGGACTGCAGCATACCTGTTATTTCCCTTCCGACATGGTTGTCTCTGCGAAAGGGGCTCAGGCTCGTCGCCTCAAGGAATTGAAGGCACTCTGCGCTCCGACTGAGGTTCAGGCAGACGGGAATCCTCTGCGGGCTAATGTGCACGACCCTCTGGCTCGCAGAGTCATGATGGGCAATTCCGGGAATGCCGGGGTATTCTCCAATGCGGAAGATCTTTCGGTCATTTGTGCTTCCATCATGAACCATGGCAGCTGGAACGGGCACCGTATACTGAGTCCTCTGACTGTGGATCTCATGACCACCATCCCGCCACAGAACTCTACTGAAGTTGGTCGCGCCCTCGGCTGGGACAAGAGAAGTTCGCATTCAGGACCTCGAGGCGATATATTCGATGCTGAAACTACAATCGAACACACAGGCTACACAGGCACTTCTATCGTCATTGACATGAAGACTAAGACTGCGGTAGTTTTGCTAGCTCACAGAGTTCACCCGAAAGATGAAGGCGGCGTCGGCCGCATGCGCGCCCTCATCTCCAACATCGTCGCAGCTAGCATCCTCACCCCAGCTTCTTAAGGCATTGCGGATAGCGTGCCTCAGCAGATGCGAATGGCGATTGCAGGAGGCATCATACGCATAAAAATTTTGAGGATCTGTATTTTTTTTACTTGGCACAAAGAAAAAAATTTCTGTTTTAATGCACGGAATTTCTGTTTCTTGAAGATTTTTACGTTTCCCAGGCCTATCTTGCCGAAAAAACTTAATTATGACGAAGCTTAGCTATGCGGACTCGTTCCGCAGGAGGCAGGTCCATGAGATGGTCCTCCTCCAGAAATACGCCGACATCATCACCGACACCGTATTCAAGAAACTCTTCGGCGATGAGCGATTCCCCGACCTGATGATCTTCCTTCTCCGGGAACTGATCCCGGAGAGGAACATTTCTTCCATCAAGTACGCTCCGCAGGAACACCAGAATGAATTCCCGGAAGGACACGGCATCCGCGTGGACGTGGAGTGCTACGACGAGACGACGGGGGCGCGGTTCGCCGTAGAGATGCAGGCGCTCAAGGTCAGGAACTTCCATGACAGGCTCCTCGCTTATTCGACGTACATTGTCCAGGAGCAGTTCGGCATCGGGCTGATGAGCCGCGGGTCCGGCAAGTGGGACTATTCCTTTCCGCAGTCCTACGTCATCGCGCTGATGGACTACGATGACAACGCCCAATCCGATGCCATACGACATGAGTATGCCTTGCTGGACGTTGGCGGCGGGAGTCCTTTCACGGACAGGCTGAAATTCATCACCCTGGAGCTTCCGAAGTACCATGACCCGGCCGACCCTGAAGCGACGGCCCTGGACAAGCTTTGCTTCGCACTTCACAACATGACTACCTTCCGGAACAGGCCGGAATATCTTCAGGGGAAGTTCTTCGAGCTGTTGTTTGAGAAGGCGGAAATTGCTAAATTCGCTCCACATGAAGTAATTAAATACGAGAAAGATATGCTTACTCAATGGGACATAGACGAGTATGTCGGCGAACAGGTCGAAAAAGGCGTTAAGGAAGGCCACGAGAAAGGTCTGAGAGAGGGCATGGCCAAGGGCATGAAAGAGGG
>Ga0256405_10005036_pt1 | contig 23593 bp, 23 predicted proteins | sample RumenRJG_02DNA_FD_189096 | JGI IMG/M metagenome (GOLD analysis project Ga0256405, IMG submission 189096) | Bovine rumen microbial communities from Lethbridge, Alberta, Canada - RJG_02 | ecosystem: Host-associated > Mammals > Digestive system > Stomach > Rumen | place: Canada: Alberta... | reverse complement strand
CTGCTTGTCAAATGGCACGCAGATGTCATCGCTGATACTGATATCGGTAATGATGTTCCGCTTGAATACCGTCGCGGTCATCTCGAAGGATTTTGCAAAATCAACGAGCATAGTGCGGAGCGGCTGTGAAACCAGCTTGTTCCGCCATTCGTTGCTGGACAGTTTTTCAAAGTTGATGAGCGTGTCGATCATGCCCTCAAGCTGGTTCGTCTTGTTGCTTATGATGTTCACCGCGTCTATTATAGCGTTCGGGTCGCTTGCTATACCGTCGGAGATAGCCTCCGTATATCCTTTTATAACGGCCACCGGCGTGCGCAGGTCATGGCTTATGCCCATGATAAACCGGGATCTGCGTTCACGGTCTTCTTTCAATGCCTGACGCATTTTTTCCAGATTTTCTGTAAGCGACGTGATTTCATTGCTGTCGCGGCGTCTGACGGGAAATTTAAGCTGAGTGTCCAGATCACCTCCGGCGATACGCTGGGTGCGTTCCTCCAGAATCATGATGGAGCGTGAGACGGTGTTTGAGATAAGCACGATGGCAAAGATGCAGAGCAGCTCGAATGCCACGAGCAGATATAGTCCCGGCAGAATGAACTTAAAGGGCGGCCTCTGGCGGTGCGTATTGTTCTTGGGGGCCCGGCTCACCGCTATCAGCTCCGATCCTGTATCGGCTCCCGGAAACGAGACGATCTGATAAAAGTATTTGTTGCTTGTGTCCGCAATAATCGAAAGAAATTCGCCTTCACTGCATGAGTCACCCTGACAGACATCCGGAATTGTAGAGAACAGTATCTTCTCTTTGTTGAGAATAACCGCCACTTCCATGCTCGGGGGCAGACGGGAGATTTCTTCCTGAAGTGCTTCCCAGTTTTTGCTCGAAAGCGGGTAGGAAGCCTTGGATTCGACGTTCTTAAACGTACGCATCAGCAGCCGCTCCGGGGAAGTCTGATACTGGTAGATGGGTACCGAAATCATAAGCAGCAGCGGCACGGTCACAATACCGATGATCAGAATTCTAAACTGGTTTTTGATTTTCATAATGTCAGCTGTTGCCCATGTTTTTTACGGTGCCCAGATCAAACCGATAGCCTAGTCCGAATATGGTCTTGATGTATTCGGGTGATGCGGGATCTTTTTCAATCTTTTTACGCAGCCGCTGTATATAGACTGCAACTGCCGTCAGGTCGCCGTACTGAGACTTCCAGACGCCGTTATAGATTTTTTCAGGAGACAGCGGTTCTCCCGCATTCCGTACAAGGAATTCCAGCACTTCATATTCTTTTGTGGAAAGCGGAACTTTTACCGCGCCCTGCTTGAGCACACAGCTGTTTACGAGCATGGTGTACGGGCCGAACCGGAGCGTTTCTTCTATGGCTGCCTCCGTCTCTGCGTGGCGCCGCAGGTTTGCCTGTACACGGGCAACAAGTACGCGCGGCGAGAACGGTTTGGTCACAAATTCGTCTGCACCGATTCCAAGGCCCTGGATGATGTCCTCGTCAGCGTCCCGTGCGGAAACGATAATGACCGGAATAATAGGCTTGTACTCTTTTCTGAACTGCTGAAGGAATTCAAAGCCGCTCATACCCGGAAGGTTGAGGTCGAGGATGATCAGATCAGGAACTTTTTGGTGGATGACCTCAAGGCCTTCCTCTGCTGTTCCGACGGTAGTGGTGTCCATCTCCGCTTTTGAAAGATATAGCGCGATAAGCTCTGCCATTTCCGGGACGTCTTCAATTATCAATATATTCGGCTTCATTTTTCTTATTTTCCTCTGAATTTAACAGTATCTCAAGTAAATAGAAAACTCAACTAAAAAAATTGTTATCATTTGTGTTATAACAGCATATTATGGAACCGGTGCTGTATGCTGCCGTGAAAATGAAAGCTGCACGAAGTTTTTTTTTGTGAACAAAATTTAAACAGAATCCGTCCCGGTGTGTTTTTAATGAAATTTCATTTGCATGGCAGGCGAAAGTACGGACTCCTTTTTTTTTTCTGGTAAACACTGTACAATACCATACCGATACATATTATGGAGACATGCAGTTATGAGGTTGTCTCTGAGCTGGCCGGATGGTTTTGCACCGCCGGGCTTTACGGGAGCTGAGATGTAACTATGATAGATGTACAGCGGCTTGATGGAAAAAAGTACTGGATCAATCCCCATATGATAGAAAGTATGGAGCAGAATCCTGATCTGACGCTCACGATGCTTTCCGGAAAAAAGATCGTGATCCGGGAAACCCCGGAGGCTCTGATACAGAAAATTGTGGCGTATCGTCGTAAAATAGGAATCGAAGCACAAGAGGGCTGAAATGGATATAGCAAGTATTATTGGTATTGTGGGTGGCGCGGCCATGATTGTTATGTCAGTTGTAACGTCTGGCGGTACGCTTGGTGGAATTATCGATATCCCGTCCATAGCTATGACGGTGGGCGGCTCATACTTTGCAATGTTTATTGCATCACCGCTTAGCAAGGCGCTGAGCCTGTTTAAAATTATGGGCCGCGCGTTCAAAATTCCTGATTTTGGCGAAAAGCAGATCGTACAGAATATGGTCGCGCTTTCTGAAAAAGCCCGCCGAGAGGGTATTCTTGCACTTGAAGACGGTCTTGACGATTTGGACGATGCATTCATGAAGAACGGCCTGCGTCTGGTTGTTGACGGTACTGACGGAGCGGTTATCCGCAGTATTATGGAAAACGAGATGAACCAGATAGAAGCCCGTCATATGGAATGGATCGGTATAGTCAATACATGGGCTGGTTTTGCGCCTGGTTTTGGTATGATGGGTACCGTTGTAGGTCTGATTGGTATGTTGAACAACCTTGAAGATAAGTCTTCTCTTGGTCCTAACATGGCTGTTGCTTTGATTACAACGCTGTATGGATCTATGATGGCGAACTGGCTTATCTCTCCGTTCTCCGCAAAGCTGCTTGCACATAACTCACAGGAAATGAAAACTAAGGAAATGGTGCTGGAAGGCGTTCTTGCAATACAGGCCGGTGAGAATCCCCGTATTATGGCTCAGAAACTGCTGACGTATCTTGATCCGAAGATCAGGAAATCTATCGAAGCTGATGTTCTGAAAGACTAGAACAGGAATTGACTGATGGGAAAGAAAGCTAAAGAGCCTGAGAAGCCGTCAGCGGCGTGGCAAGGTACATACGGCGACATGATTACATTGATGCTCTGCTTCTTTGTTATGTTGTACAACCCGTCGGAAACAGATGTTTCCCAGCTGCAGCAGATGGCGGCGGCCATGCAGCAGGAGGTTACCACTCCTGCGGATATACCTGCGGATATTGCCGGTAACGGCGGCGGTATTGCAGGTCTGGGCAACAGTATTACTGCGCTGCCGTCACTGGAACGTGGTAAATTTCTGGGGCCTGTGCGCAAAAAAGCCGTAAGTCTGTTTGCTCCTGATGTACATACGAACAGGATTACAATTACGAGCGATGAGCGCGGACTTGTCATTACGCTTGCGGCGGATTCATTCTTTACAGAAGGAAGCGCGGATCTGGATATTGATGATACGCGTGAAACGCTGCTGCGTCTGGCGAATTTTTTCAGTTCAGATGAAGTGAAGGGCAGAAGGTTCAGAATCGAAGGACATACGGATAATACACCGGTGCCGGAGGATTCAGAGTTTGCAAGTAACTGGGAACTGTCGGCAGCGCGCTCTGCGAACGTGCTGCATTATCTGGCTGGGTTCGGCGTGGATGAAAACAACTTTTCTATTGCCGGCTATGCAGATACGCGCCCTCAGTTTTCAAATGATACGGTGGAAGGCCGGGCATATAACCGGCGTGTGGATATAATAATTCTGGACGAAGGACACTTTTAATGGTAAGATTAAGTATTATGAATAATATGGAGGTAAAAAATGGCAGATAATGACGGTGTGAATTTAGATGATGATGGCGCTGTGTCCGCTGCACCTCCAAAAAAAGGCGGTCTTGGGGCGCTCCTTCCTTCTTTGCTCAAATGGGTGGCGATAGGTCTCGGAGCGATAATCCTTATCGTGACCGTGGTTATTGTTACCATGAAGATTATGGGCGGCAATACTGCCGCACAGACGGCTATCCCGATCAGTGAAGAATATACTGGCAAACGTGAGCTGCTTGACTGGTACACTTCTTTAGGTGTTGTCCGTGCAAAAACAAGCGATGCTATTTCCAGCAGCGTTACGGTTGAAGTGGTTCTCGGCTATAAAAAAGACGACAAGGCTACGGCATCCGAAATCACAGGCCGTACCATTGAGCTTAAGGATTTCCTCCGCCGTTATTTTACGGAAAAATCGGCAGCAGAGCTTAAGCCGCAGAATGAAGAAAAGCTGCGTATTGAGCTTCGCAATGCTATCAATGATGATATTTTGAGCACGACCAAGATAAAGGACGTCCGGTTCTTGCAATTCGATGTAGTAGGACAGTAACGCATGAATGAAGTTCTTTCGCAGGATGAGATAGATCAGCTGCTTACTGCCATCAGTTCCGGTGAGGCGGATACTGATGATTTTAAGCCGGTAAGTGATACTCGCAAGATTAAGATCTATGATTTTAAGCGTCCGGATAAATTCTCTAAGGAACAGATCCGTACGGTTTCAATCATGCATGAGACGTTTGCGCGTCTTACTACAACCAGCCTTTCTGCTCAGCTGCGGAGTATGGTTCATGTGCATGTTGCATCCGTTGATCAGCTGACCTACGAGGAATTTATCAGGTCTATTCCAACGCCTACTACGCTTGCGGTCATTAATATGGATCCGTTGAAAGGTAATGCAGTTCTGGAAATCGATCCTACCATTACGTTTTCAATGATAGACCGTCTGTTCGGCGGCAAGGGTGCGACCACCGGTAATAAAAACCGTGATCTTACTGATATTGAGCAGTCCGTAATGGAAGGTATTATTGTACGTATTCTTGCGAATATGCGCGAGGCCTGGACTCAGGTTATAGATCTGCGTCCGCGTTTGGGACAGATAGAGACGAATCCTCAGTTTGCCCAGATCGTTCCGCCTACGGAAATGGTCGTTCTTGTTACACTTGAGACAAAAGTCGGTGAGGAAGAGGGTATGATGAATTTCTGTATTCCATACCTGACGATTGAGCCGATTATTTCAAAGCTTTCGTCGCAGTTCTGGTTTTCTTCCGTGCGCAGAAGCTCTACAACCCAGTATCTGGGCATTCTTAAGGAAAAGCTTTCGGCAGTTGATATGGATGTTGTTGCAGAAGTTGGTTCTATCCAGCTTCCCATCCGTGACGTACTTGCCCTGCAGGTGGGCGATGTTGTCCGTCTGTCAAACGTACGTGTAGGTGATCCGCTGATTTTGAACGTGGGTAACAAGCCTAAGTTTTTCTGTCAGCCTGGTGTGGTCGGCAAAAAAATGGCTGTTCAGGTAACGGGAAAAATTGTCGAAGATGAAGACGATGAATTTGAAGAATTATCTGTAGAAGGAGAAGAATCTGTATGAGTGATGGTGCTATATCACAGGCTGAAATTGACGCTCTGCTTGCAGGAGCGGACATAGGTGGCGGGTCAGGCGGTGGCGCACCAGCTGCGGCTCCTTCTGGTTCCGGTGGTAGTTCAATAAATGTTTCTGTATTGGGAAATTTTGCCAATCAGCTTAAGGATCCGCTGGCGGAAAACCTTAATAAGATGACCGGAGCGTCATTTACGTCCGGCTCACCTACTGTTGAGGTTATGACACGTGATTCTCTGCAGGCAAAGCTTCCTGAGATGGTCGTTGCTGTAATGGCGGATTTTTCAAATGCGCTTACCGGTGACCATATGTATCTGCTTGCACCCGAATTTGCCACAAAGCTTGCAAGCCTTATGACCAAAGAAGACAGCGTGGAGCTGGACGAGATGTCCATGTCAATCGTATCCGAGATTGTTTCAAAGCATACGAGCGCTGAAATAGATGAGCTTGACAAAACGGGCAAGCTCAAAGGACTGGCGTGTAATCCGGCAGAAGCTGTACATGTTCCTAAACCGATGGTACGGTGCCCGCAGGGTGAATTTGCGTTGTTCAGTTATCCGGTGACAGTGGAAGGTACTACCTATACGCTTATGGAAGCTGTGGCAGGCGATGCGTCAATCGGTATCGTGAACGCACTTACGCCGTCGGCTCAGCCGGCTCCTGCGGCAGCAGCTCCTGACATGGGAATGCTGGGCGGAATGGGCGGAGGTATGCCGATGATGGGTATGCCGGCAGGCGGAGGTATGCCGATGATGGGTGGTTCTATTAATCCGGCTATGAGTGCACCAAACGTTCAATCATTGCAGTTCCCGAACCTGCAGGGCGGTATGCCGTCCGCACAGCAGGGAAATATCGGTCTGATCATGGATGTTTTCATGGAGATGACCGTAGAACTGGGACGTACAAAAAAGCAGATAAAGGATATTCTCGGTATGGGTGAGGGAACGATCATCGAGCTTGATAAGCTTGCTGGTGAGCCGGTGGATATTCTGGTGAACCATAAACCGATCGCCAAGGGTGAGGTTGTGGTCATTGATGAAAACTTCGGTGTACGTGTTACAGAGATTCTGTCGCCGATGGAACGGGTGAATTCACTGCATTAAACTACATAACGACCCCTCGGAAACTGATGTTTTCCGGGGGTTTTTATAAATAACTTTTTATACGGGTGGGGAATAAAAAGTGAAGTTCTCAAAAATCATGGCAGTGCTGTGCTTGGCATGTGTATGTTGTATGCTGCCGGTTGCGGCACAGAATAGTCGTGCAGATGAAAGTTCTTTGACGCTGACGGAGGCTTCAGATGCTCCTCAGCAGGGACGGACTGATGAAACGGCTTTTAGAATCACGGATTCCGGTGGCCAGCAGCCTGCAGCGCCGGGCAGGTTTTCTACAGTATGGATTTTAATCCGCATGGTGCTTGTGCTGGCGTTTGTGCTGGCCTGTGTCTATGCGGTTATTTATTTTATGCGCCAGGGCATGAAAACGGGCACTGATACTGATCCGTTCCTGCGGAGGGTATCTTCCCTGTCGCTGTCACCGGGTAAATCTGTACAGATTGTAACGCTTCTTGACAACGCATATCTCATAGGTGTTACTGATAATTCGATTAATCTGATCGGACAAGTATCGGACAAAGAGCTTGTGGATGCCATGAACTTATATGCCGATCGTACGGCAAAGAATGATAAGCCTCGCACATTTAATGACATCCTTTCTCTGTTTATGAACAGCTCTTCTTCAGGAAAAACTATATTCAGCGGATCTGCAAAGACTGCTTCTGACCTGCTGAAAAAGCAGCGTGAGCGCCTGCATGACAACGGGGATGAACATGAAAGTGAATAGATGTGTCCGTTGTTTTTTGCTGATACTGGTGCTTTTCAGTACATTCCTTTTACCTGCAGCTGCTCAGAATTCGTCGTTTCCTTCGGGATCTACGCCCGGAACTACTGAAATGGGACGGACGGTTAATTCTGCAACGATTCCAAATGTCAATTTGTCCATAACGCAGCCGCAGAGCGGTCGTGAGCTTGCTTTTTCAGTACAGCTGCTCGTTATGCTTACCGTGCTGTCGCTGGCGCCGAGCCTGCTCATATTGCTTACCAGCTTCCTGCGTTTTTCAATCGTTCTTGACTTTATTAAGCGTGCGCTTTCGTTACAGCAGGTGCCTCCTACTTCTGTTCTGAACGGTATAGCTTTTTTTATGACTATATTCGTTATGTGGCCGGTGTTTTCCCAGGTATACAACAATGCGTTCCGTCCGTTGTCTGATGGCGAAATTACGATACAGCAGGCCTATGAGGAGGCAGAGGCTCCTGTCAGGATGTTTATGTATCGGCAGATGGAGCATAATAACAGCAATATAGCCATGTTTATGAATATGGCCGGACTTGAAAAGCCGAGGACGCTGGCAGATGTACCTACATATGTACTTGTGCCGTCGTATATTCTTCATGAGCTGACGGTTGCATTTAAAATAGGTATTATGCTTTATATTCCCTTTATCATAATAGACATGGTGGTGGCGAGTATACTCATGTCCATGGGTATGATGATGCTTCCGCCTGTCCAGATATCTATGCCGTTTAAGCTGATGCTGTTTGTGCTTGTTGACGGCTGGGGATTGCTGACTCAGCAGCTGTTTAATTCTGTTATACGATAAAAGGAGCATGCTATGTCCATAGATCAGATCGTTCTTTTGATGCGCGGCGGTATTTTCCATGTTTTTATGCTTGCGTCTCCTGTTTTAGCTGCCGCACTGATCATTGGTCTTGTGGTCGCTATTTTTCAGGCGACTACGTCCATACAGGAACAGACGCTTACGTTTCTGCCCAAAATGTTAGTCATGCTTGCAGTGCTTGCGCTGCTGGGCGGTTGGATGTTTCAGACGCTTGCAGAGTATACTAGAAATCTGCTGCATATGATTCCTCAGATGGCGCAATAGTACGCGTCTGCGTGCGATCACGTATGGTAGACCGTATTTATGATTGATCAGATTGTCCGTAATGCACCGGTATTTCTCCTCATTGCAGTGCGTTGCTTTGCCATGCTGCTGTCTTTGCCGTTGTTTTCCATGCGTACTGTTCCGCGTATGGCTAAAGTTGCGCTGGCCGGATATCTGGCATATGCGGTTATGCCAAAAGTTGATTTCAGCGGATATGCATCGTTTTTGGCGGGTAACGGCAGCTTTACGCTGGACTATATTTTCCTGCTGGCGGGAGAAGCGCTGATCGGAATTATTCTTGGATTCTACGTAACGATTATTTTTTCTGCGTTCAGTACCGCCGGTCAGTTTTTTGCGTTTCAGATGGGATTCAGTGCGTCTGAAGTATATGATGCGCTGTCTCAGGTCGAGAACCCGCTTATGGGTCAGTACCTCAATTTGATAGCGATGCTTGTGTTTTTGCAGACGAACTGGCTGCAGCGTCTGTTTATAAAAGGTCTTGCTGAAAGTTTCCATTCGCTTGATGTGTTCAAACTGATTGCAGGTCATGTGGCTTTTACAAAGTTTATGGTGAGCGGGCTTACCAGCCTGTTTGAAGATGCTTTGATCATATCGCTGCCGATTATGGGTACGCTGTGCCTTATTACAGTGTGTATGGGCGTGCTTTCCAAAGCTGCGCCGCAGATGAATCTGCTTTCGGAAGGATTTCCGATCATGATGCTGGTGTCTTTTATTCTGCTTACGGCCCTTATGCCGTCATTCATAGATTATTTTTCCCGGGCGTTTTCTGTTGGATTCGGGCAGCTGGAAAGCCTGCTGGTGCAGCTGTCCGGAAAAGGGGGAGCGTAATGTCCGGCGGTGTGATGCTTAAGGACGGACGGCTGCTTACGATAGATTTGCAGTGGTTCGCTGCGGAAGATGAAGGACGCACGGAGGAGCCCAGTGAAGTAAAGCTGGAAAAAGCTCGAAAAGAGGGCCGTGTTGTAAAAAGTCAGGAATTGAACGGCGCGCTTGTGATGCTTAGCGGTGTTGTAACGCTGATGGTCATAGGCAGATGGCTGCTCGTGCAGATGGAAAGTGCCCTGCGGTATTTTTTTACGCGCTGTGCCGAACAGGAACTCGCTAATCCTGCCTATGCAGTGGCTTTCGCTGCGTTTTTTTTGAAAATGGTTCTGCCGGTCGCGGTTGTCGGTTTAATCGCAGGCGTATTTACGAATATTGCACAGAATAAGGGATGGCTGTTCAGCACCAAACCTATAGAATTTCAGTTTTCCAAAATACTGCCAAGGTTCGGGCAGTATTTTAAGAAAACGCTCTTTTCTGCTGAAGGCGCTTTTAATGTGGCAAAATCACTGGTAAAGGTCGCGGTGATTTCTGGTGCGGCGTATTTGTTTATCCGCAGTAATATTCCTAACCTGCTCATGCTGCTGCAGACTCATAATGTAGAGGGGGCGGTAGGACTTATCGCTTCTATCGCCATCAGAATTCTGGCGGCAGCTGCAATCTTTTTTCTGGTTATTGCGATTCCTGATTATTTTGTGCAGAAGCATCAGTTCATGGAAAGCATGAGGATGACAAAACAGGAAGTAAAAGAGGAATACAAGGAAATGGAGGGTGATCCGGAGGTAAAAGGAAAGCTGCAGCAGATGCAGCGCCAGCTTTTGCAGCGGAATATGCCCCGGGCAGTCGCGGAATCCGATGTGGTTATCACGAACCCTACGCATTATGCAGTGGCGCTGAAATATGATCCTGAGATTGCGGAGCAGTCGCCGCAGGTGGTTGCGAAAGGTGCTGATCAAGTAGCGTTCAGCATCAAAAGAATTGCACGGGAACATGATGTTCCTATAGTAGAAAATCGTCCTCTTGCTCGAGGGCTCTATACAGATACGCAGGTAGGTGATATAATTCCTGAAGCGTATCTGAACGCTATTGTACTTGTATACAGAGAAATAAAATATTACTCAGATAAAAAGTAGCTTGCTGATGGGTGGGACTGATGGCAAACGAGAAAAAAAGTATTTTAAATATTCTTGCTGACAACTTTGTCGCTGTCACGGCGATTGTTGTTATGCTTATGTTGATTATTCCGCTGCCAACGCCGATGCTTGATTTTTTCATGGCGGTCAATCTTGCGCTTTCTGTTGTTGTTCTGCTTACCGTTTTATATACTCCTAAGGCATCACACTTTTCTTCGTTTCCCCGCGTCATTCTGTTTGTAACGTTGTTTGGCCTGGGAATTAACGTTTCTTCTACACGTCTTATTCTGTCTCAGGGAATAAAATTTAACGGCCGCATGGTTCGTGCCTTTTCATCGTTTGTAGTGGGCGGAAGTTCCGGCAACGAAGGAATTGTGGTCGGTATGGTTATTTTTATCATACTGATCGTTATTCAGACTATCGTCATTACAAAAGGTGCTACCCGTGTTTCTGAAGTTGCAGCCCGTTTTGCGCTTGATTCAATGAACAATAAGCTGTTTGCTGTAGATAACGAGCTTAACAGCGGCGCCATTACCGAGGAAGTAGCCCAGCAGAAGCGTACGGACATTCAGCGTGATATAGATTTTTATTCCGCTATGGACGGTTCTTCTAAGTTCGTCTCCGGAAATGTTAAGGCCGGTATCTTTATTACCGTCATCAATCTTCTGGCCGGCCTTATTACCGGCATGGCGCTCAGGCATGAGCCGTTCGCAAATGCAGTTTCTACCTACTGCCGCCTTACGATCGGCGACGGCTTACTGAGCCAGCTGCCGTCGCTGCTGCTTTCATTTGCCACCGGTCTTATTGTGACGGGCAGCAATTCTACGGAGCTGCTTTCCGATCAGCTTCGCAAGCAGTTTTCCGTGTCAGGACAGGTGTACTGTATCGGCGGCGGCGCTATGGCGTTGCTTGGATTTGTGCCCGGTATGCCGTTTTATATCCTTCTTCCGCTTGGCATCGGCAGCGTAGTGATCGGTCTGCAGATGACCCGTACTGAAAAACGTCGTAATGAACAGGAAAAACTTGCCGCCGCCCAGTCAAAAGCACGCCCTGCAGGCGGTGCTGCTTCTGAGGAGATAAGCCCTGTAGTTCCTTTGGATCCCCTTTCTTTGGAGCTGGGGTATGCGCTCATTCCGCTGGTGGAAAAAGAAAAAGGTGCTGAGCTTCTGGAACGTATAACCAGAATCCGGCGTGAGGCTGCTCTGGATCTGGGCCTTGTGGTGCCGCGCATCAGAATTATAGATAACATGACGCTTGATCCGAGCGAATATTCTTTTAAAATCCGCGGTATAGAGACGGGAAAAAGTAAGATCCGGCTTGGATACTATATGTGCATGAATACAGGCAGCGTAGTTCAGGAAATGAAAGGAGATCCGACAAAGGATCCTGCATTCGGTATGCCTGCCATCTGGCTGCCTGAAAGCGAGCGGGCGGAGGCGGAGGCCGCAGGTTATGCAGTGGTGGATCCGCCTACGATTATCGCAACGCATCTGACTGAGATAATCCGCAGCCATGCTGCTGAAATTCTGGGCCGTCAGGAAGTTTCAGCCATAATAACAAAGATCAAAGAAGATAATCCGGTTGTTGTTGATGAAGTTCTGACAAACTGTAAGTTTACCTATGGTGAGATTGAGAAAGTTCTGCAGGCGCTGCTTCGGGAACAGGTGTCAATCCGTAACATGGTGGTGATTCTGGAAACACTTGCTAATTTTGGTCAGCTTACGCATGATACATGGACTTTGGTAGAAAAAGTCCGGGAAGCTCTGGGGCTGCAGATTTGTCTGCAGTATACTGATGAAGACCGCAAGCTTTCTGTTATGAGCCTTTCTCAGACGTTGTCAGAATCTCTGCTTGAGCATAAAGTGACGCCTCCGGATGGTTCGCAGCCGTTTGTTGGTTTTGGGCCTGTGGACGGCAGAAAGTGGATCAAAATTATCAGCGATGCGCTTGCGGCCATGCAGGGCAGAAACTATCGTCCTATTATTATGTGTGCAGGAGAGGTTCGTCAGCTGGTCAAGGCGTCTACGGAACGGGAGCTGCCGGGGCTTGTGGTGCTGTCTATAAACGAGGTGCTTGCGGCAGGAAACAGCATTAGTCTGGAAGTAATCGGTGAAATACAAGATGAGTCGGGGGAAATATAATCCATGGTGACTGAAGATAAAGGTGCGCCGGTATTTACGATTGTGGGGGATACGTACGACCAGTGCCGTCAGAAATTGTATAGTGAATTCGGCGAGGATTATGAGATTACCAACCGCCGTACTACGCTCAAGCCCGGTTTTTTAGGATTATTCCAGCGGGAAAAAGTTGAAGTGTCCTATATTGTGAAGCGCAGAGGGGCTGGTACGTACGGCAGTGTGAAAACGGCATCTGCCTCAACGGAAGAGGAAGATTGGGATCGTAATAAAGTTGAGCTGTTGCGTTCTGTAGGTAAATCTGTTGCTTCCATACAGCAGGCGGAGCGATTGGACCGGCGTATCGACAAGCTTGAGGAGAATCTTGTTCAGAAATTGCAGCAGATGACTGCCGGCAGTGACAAGCATCCGAATATTGCGAAAATTGAAGAGCTGCTTGAGCGGAATGAGTTCTCGTTCGGATATATCAACAGAATCTCAGAGCGTATAAAGAGTGAATTTTCCCTTGATGAGCTTGATAATTTTGAGTTCCTCCAGCAGCAGGTGGTGGACTGGATAGGGGAGTCTATTGCAGTTGCGCCTGAGCGTGCGTACAGGCCTCCTCATGTTATTGTTGTGGTGGGACCGACAGGTGTAGGCAAGACAACTACTATTGCAAAGCTTGCCGCTAATCTTATGCTTGATGCTAAGAAAAAAAGTCAGAATAAACCTGAAATCCGTATTATTACTATTGATCGCACTCGTGTCGGTGCCATGGAACAGATAGACCGATATGGCGAGATTATGGGCGTTCGGGTTGACAAGGCAGAAAGCGCTGATGATGTCAGGGTTATTTATGAGGATTGTAAGAATAATGTGGACTATATTCTCATTGATACGAGCGGTTACAGTCCTAATGACGGCGCTCATATCGGAACTATGAAGACAATCCTTGATGTGAAGGATATGCATCCTGATGTTTATCTTGCGGTATGCGCTTCTACCAAAGCACGAGACTTGGAAAATATCATGCAGAATTATGAACCTTTTGCGTTCAGATCGGTAATTGTCACTAAGTGTGATGAAACTAATCTGTACGGTAATGTGATCAGCGCTTTGTATGATAAACATAAGATGGTTTCATATATAACAGACGGGCAGCGCGTGCCTCATAATATCCGGCGCGCTGGTGTAATTGATTTTTTAATTCGGTTATCCGACTTTACGATTGATAGAGTCCATATCGATGATAAATTTGGAGCAAAGTAGTATGGAAGAACAGGCAGATGAACTTCGTGAATTAATGAAGAATACCGTGAGAGAACCGGCCGGAGCAAAGAAATCGGCTGACCATAAAACTCGGATTATTGCGGTTACAAGTGGAAAAGGCGGAGTCGGCAAAACAAATGTGTCCGTAAATCTTGCTATCGCTTATGCTCAGATGGGGAAAAAAGTCATTCTTGTGGATGCTGATCTGGGTATGGCAAATGTGAATGTTCTGCTTAATGTTGTGCCGCAGTATAACCTTATGCAGGTGATCAATAAGCAGAAGACCATGCCGGAGATCGTGCTTGATACCGAGTTCGGCATAAAATTCATTGCGAGCGCGAACGGTTTTTCTAAAATAGCGAACCTGAATGTGGATGAGCTTGATTATTTTGCGCAGCAGTTCTGCTCTTTGAATGATGCTGATATTATAATCATTGATACAGGCGCAGGAATTGCGAATAACGTGCTTCAGTTTGTTGCAGCAGCCGATGAGGTGTATATCGTAACTACACCTGAGCCGACGGCCATTGCTGATGCATACGGTATGATAAAGATCATCACTACGGAAGTACTTGATCACGAGGTGACCATGAAGCTTCTGGTAAACAGAGTGCATTCTGCTGATGAGGGCAGGCGAATCGCCGAGCGTATCATCAATATTGTTGGTCAGTTCCTGAACTATAAAGTCGACTATTTAGGATTTGTTTATGATGATCCTATTGTTACCGCGTCTGTTATACGGCAAAAACCTTTCTTAGTGCTGAATCCGTCATCGAAACCCGCAGTATGTATCAAGCATATTGTGAGCAGGGTTGAAAAAACCGCTATGCCCGATAATGACGGTTTGTCCTCCTTCTTAAAGAAGTTTATTGGCAAAAAGCATTAATCGGGGTATAATATAAAGAACGATTTAAGGAGGCTGCAGCCAGCGGTTGTACTGCAGTCAGTATTCTGGGAGGTGGACAAATGAATATAAAAGCCGTCATTGTTGCTGCTGCGGCTGGATTTGTTCTCTCCTTTTTGACAGGTCTTTTATCCGGCGCCGTTATACTGATCGTTTTACTGCGGGCTGTTATATTCGCAGTGGTGTTCGGAGGACTGTGTGCAGGAATACAGCTTCTGGCGGATAAGTTTTTAGGAATGTCTTCTGCCGGCGAGTTATCCACTGGAATCAGTGATGTGGTGAAGCCTGTGCAGACTGCTCCGGTTGCCGGCAGTGTCGTTAATCTGACTATATCCGATGAGGATCTGCCGAAAGAAGATAATGGCCCTCAGTTTTTTGTCGGGTCAACGGTCGGACTTGCGCCTGCACCTCAAGCGCATGATTCACCTGTTCCGGCTGTATCTGTACCAGTTGCTGCGCCTTTACCGAAGACGGCTTCCGGTACTGCGGCTGTGCCTGCGCCGGATGTGGCTGCGGAGGCAGCAAAACCGCAGGGATTTGTTCCTGTCTCTTTGGGACAGCAGACGCCTGCTGCGCGTCCTGCAGCTGCTGATCCTGCACCTGTCCCGGCTCCTGCTGCGCCTGCCGCCGCAGTGAGTTCATCAGTGCCGGAACAGCCTGCTTCTGAGGTCGAGCCGCCGGCCGCTCCTCCGGAGGATGCACCGGAGCCTTCTGCAGCAGATTCTGATTCGTCCGGTTCTGAAGAGCTTGATGAACTGCCTGATTTAGGTGATATGAGTGATGACGGCGGTGGCGAAAGTACCGGGGAGTCTTTGATACAGGACAGTGAATTTGCCTCTGATGATGGTGAGGCTCCTGTTGTCCGCAAACAGTCGGTAGATGTTTCGTCCGGCAAGGATACAGAATTGATCGCGCAGGCTATTAGGACTGTATTGGCTAATGAAGAATAGTGCTAAGTTACAATAAAGGTATGGAAGATGGCAGATACGCTTATCGATGAAAAGACAGAAGATGAACTGTGGAATGAGTTCAAAAAGACAAAGTCTCCGGCGTTGCGTGATAAGTTTATCAGGCAGTATATGCCTTTGGTAAAATATGTAGCTGGAAAGGTTTCCGTCGGTATGCCCGGTAGCGTTGAATTTGATGACCTTGTAGGGTTCGGACAGTTCGGACTTCTGGATGCAATAAATAAGTATGATCCCGATAAGAACGTAAAGTTTAAAACATATGCGGTTACTCGTATCAGAGGAGCTATTTTTGATGAGCTTCGTCAGCTTGATTGGGTGCCCCGTTCGGTCCGTCAGAAGTCTCGTGAGATTGAAGATACTATTGTTGAGCTTGAGTCAAAGCTTGGACGTACTGCTACTGATGCTGAAATAGCCAAGGAAATGGGTGTAAGCGAAGAAGAATATCAGCACGAAGTACTGAAGGTTTCCGGTACAAGCGTTTTATCGTTGAATGATGTCTGGTATTCCGGCGAAGAAAATGATCATATGCTCATCGGCGACAGCATTGAATCTCCTGCCAGTATGAACCCTGACGTGCAGGTTGAACGCGAGGAAGTCCGTCGTGTTATTGTACAGGCGATCAATGAGCTGCCAGAAAAAGAAAAAATGGTCATAGTTCTGTATTACCATGAGAATTTGACGTTTAAAGAAATCGGTCAGGTGCTTGAAGTCAGCGAGTCCCGTATTTCTCAGCTGCACACAAAAGCGAATCTTCGCCTGCGTGCAAAGTTAACCAATTTTAGAAAAGGAATTATATAAGTATGTTTACACTGGATGCGATCCGCACTCAAATGGAAGTTCAGCTTAATGAAGATAAGAACCTGCATGTTGTGGAGGTTAATGCTGATACTCTTGATGAAGCTCTTGCCGATGCTGCTGTCCAGTTGGATACAAAAGTTACAAATATTGAATACGAAGTGCTGGAGCGTGGTTCGAACGGTTTTCTGGGTATCAGCAAGAAGCCGTGGACAATTCGTGCGTTTCCCAATGCTGTTGCCATTGCGCAGAAAAAGAAGCGTGAAAGCAGCAGCGTAACGGTAGAAGAGGCTCTGGTCGAAGAAGAGAAGATTATCGATCAGGACGGTATTTTCTATGTCCGTCACTTCAATTCTCAGATATGTCTTAAAGTCGTGCTTCCTGTCGGAAACGGCAAGCCTGTTGTGTACGGCGATGTCATGGCGCAGCTTAAGCGTTCTGACACGTTGGATATTGAAGAAGACAGCGTCAAAGAATTTGTCAAAAAAGGTACGGAAAATACATATGAGCCGGTCGGCACATATGAACATAATAAGGCCGCTGATGCGCTGCTTGCTATTGATGTTTCTAAAGATGAAATGCGGGCTATGCTTACGGCTGCAGCCCCGATGATGGGCGGCGCGGATATTTCTGCGGAACAGATACGGCATGCACTTGATGTACAGAATGTTGTTGCCGGTATCGAAGACGATAAAATCAATGCATTTGTTGATAATCCTGTATACGATGTTCCCTATGAGGTTGCTGCTGCCGTGCTGCCTGTTGACGGCCGCGACGCATATATTGCCTATGAATTCGAAACAGACCGTTCTAAGCTTAAGGCAAAAGAAGCTGCCAACGGACAGGTTGATTTCAAAGAGCTTAACCTTATTCAGAATGTAATCGAAGGTCAGAAACTTGCTGAAAAGATACCTGCAGAAAAGGGCAAAGGCGGTAAAACGTTGTCCGGCAGATATCTTGATGCAAAAGACGGCAAAGATATTAATATGCCTCTTGGCAAAAATGTTAAAGTTGATGCCGATGGTTGTACTATTCTGGCCGCTGTTAATGGTCAGGTATTGCTGGTTGGCGATAAAATCAATGTTGAGCCGATTCTTGAGGTTGAAGGCGTCAATATCAAGACCGGAAATATTACATTCCTTGGTACTGTTGTTGTTAAAGGAAATGTTGATGACGGATTCGACGTCAAAGCATCCGGCAATATTGAAATTTATGGTACGGTCGGCAAAAGCCACCTCGAGGCTGATGGTGATATCATCGTATCACAGGGTGTGTTCGGCAGAGGTGAAGGAATCATCACTTCCGGAAAATCCTTGTGGGCTAAGTTCATTCAGGCTACGAAGGTTGAGGTCGGCGAATATATTATCGTATCCGACAGTATCATGAATTCTGAAGTCGTCGCTATGAAGCGTATAATCCTCCAGGGAAAAAAAGCTCAGATTACGGGCGGACACTTGTTTGCTACAGAAGAGATTGCCGCAAAGAATATCGGTTCTCCGGGCGGCGGCGCAGAAACTGTGCTTAAGGTCGGATTCGATCCAAAGGCAACTCAACGGCTTACAGAGCTGCAGGCTATGCAAGGTATGCTTATGAAAGAGCTTGAAGAAGTTGAGCTCGATATTTCGACATTGGAGAATCAGAAAAAAATCCGTAAGTCACTGCCGCGTGAGAAAGAGGAAAGTCTTAAAACTAAAAAAGAACGGCGGCAGAAGATCACTATGGATTCTGAAGAAATGTCCAATGAAATCGAAAAGATTCAGGATCGTCTGCGTGAGCTTAAAGTTGTCGGCAAAGTAAAATGTGCCGGAACGGTATATTCCGGCGTAAAAGTTTATGTTCGTGAAGTGCTTGATGATGTGCGTTCTGATGTACGTGCGGTTACTTTCTATTATGAAGATGGATTTGTGCGCCGCGGTAAGTATGAAGAACCTCAGGTGGAGGATATAAAGTCGCCAGATGGCTATTCATCCAATTGACCTTCAGACCATGTATTCTCAGATCAACAATGTCGCAAAGCTTGTGTCCCATCAGACTGATGGAACGCAGCTTGCCAGTGCTATGCAGCAGAATACAATGATTCAGCAGAATCTGGAGCATGTTACAACCGTACAGAAAGCTGCCAATAGTGATGCAAAATCAACTGAGGTCAATGCAGATGGTAAAAATTCCGCCGATTCCCGAAGAAAGAACAAACGTAAAAATGGCGAAGAGCAGGATGAATCTGCTGCCAAAAAAACGCTTGAAATAAGGGAATCATATCTCGGACAGCACATTGATATTACGAGGTAGTTGTGGTTGTTATAGTTGCAACGCTGTGCGTTATAAACTTATTTCTGTGGTTTTTATTTTTCAATAAATTTACAAAGCTTTTTTCAACAGATGATGTTATCGCGCGTACACGCTCAGAATTGGATCAGATGATCCGTGATGTGAATAATAATGCTTCCCGTAATATTACTATTCTTGAGGATCGTATCAAACAGCTTAGGGATATTATCAACGAGGCTGATCGGCATGTAAACGTGGCACGTTCGGAATTACAGAAACAGCAGGAACAATATTTATATAGCCAGACGGTTGAAAGCGCATTAAAACAGTCCTCCAGACAGCCGCAGCCCGCGGGTGGAGCCTCGGGAAAAATGGCCCGTGCAGTTCGGAAGTATAAGCAGAATGCAGTGTTTTCTCAAAGTGATCTGTTTCAGGAGTCTGCGGCGGTGCCCGGAACTCCAGTTTCGCTTTCCGCAGGATTCCCTGCTGAGCCTTCTGCCGATATTCCTGCAGAAGCGAGCGGTGGTACTGCCGCTTCGCAGCCGTTGCATGTAGCGGCTGATGGTACTACTTATAAGACAGTGCCTGTCATTGGTCCTGCGGTGTATGTGTCTGATAATCCTGTAAAGGTAAAGAAAACATTTGCTGCGCAGGTACAGGAGCTGTACGACCGCGGACAGACTGTAGAAGAGATCGCCACCGCATTGAACAGTTCGATTACTGAAGTTCAGTTTGTTGTGGATATGAGTTTGGAGGAATAGAAATGCAGGTTACAAAGCAGAAATTCGGAGTCTTGAGTGACGGCTCTAAGGTTACTCTGTATACAGTTTCCAACGGCAGAATGTCTTTTTCTGTTATGGATTATGGATGCACCATTACCAGCATTCTTGTGCCTGATTCAAAGGGGGCCGCAGCCGACATACTTTTGGGGTGGTCAACGTTTGACGGCTATGTAACTGGTAAAGGTTCTTTCAATGCATTTGTCGGCAGATTTGCAAACCGTATCAGCAATGCCCGTTTTACAGTCGGCGGAAAAGAATATAAGCTTGACGTTAACGATCACAATAACTCTTTGCATGGCGGATTTACACGTTATGAAAAGATGATGTATGAAAGCAGAATTGTGGAGACAGAGTACGGTACAGGCGTGAAATTCTCACGTTTGAGTCGTGATGGAGAGCAGGGATATCCTGGAAACGTTGCTATAGATATTACGTATACATTGAATGAATTCAATGAGCTATCTTTGCTGTATACTGCGGCGACAGATGCGGCTACTCCCGTTAATTTTACCAATCATGCATATTTCAATCTTGCGGGTAACGGTACGATCAACAATCATCTGCTGAAGATGAACTGTACCCGCTATTTGGAAGTAGATCCATGCCTTATTCCCACCGGAAAGCTTCTCTCGGTACAAGGGACCCCGCTTGATTTTACAGCAGAAAAAACTGTTGGTCAGGATATCGATAAAACTGGAATCGGCGGATATGATCACTGCTTTGTAACTGAAGCATATGATCCTCATAAAAATGCATTTGAGAATGAAAAACTCGTGCATGTATGTACGCTTACCGATCCTGTTTCCGGACGTACTATGAATATGAGTACTAATCAGATTGGCGTGCAGCTGTATTCAGGAAATTTTGTGGAAGGAATGATCGGCAAAAACGGCAGATGTTATCACAATCATGAATCAATCTGTCTGGAAAGCCAGTGCTTCCCTGATACCCCGAATAAATCTGATTTCCCGTCCTGTGTACTTACTCCCGGTGAAAAATACAAATCGCTCACGGTGTATTCATTTTCCTCATAATTGAACAAGTCAATATGATTAAACAAATCAATCGATAACGCCGCGTTTTTTTTACAATGCCCGCCGCTGACATTCAGCGACGGGCATTTTTTTTGTATATAGCTTGGAATTATTTAAATTATTTTTAAATGATTTTTTAGTTGCATTTTCCTCAAAGTGATAGTACAGTTAAATAATAGTATGATAGAGAGGTTTTAATGGACGTTCAATTACAGGAACTGATCGATAAGATCAAGAAAGATGGTGTTGCTACTGCTGAATCATCAGCCTCTGAAATTGTTTCTGAAGCTGAAAAAAAAGCTGCTAAAATCATTGCCGATGCTGAAGCCAAGGCTGATAAAATTATTAAGTCCGCCAAGACTGAAACAGAGCGCATGGAAAAAGCCAGCGAGGATGCCATCCGGCAAGCAGGGCGTAATTTAATTATTTCCTTCCGGGATAGTGTGACGGCTGAATTGGCTGCGATTATTCAGACAGAAACTGCTAAGGCATATTCTGCGGATGTACTTGCCAAGCTGATTCCTGAAACTGTAAAAGCATGGGCGGCCAATTCCGAGGCTAAGGATATTTCCGTTCTGCTCGGTGAAAAAGACCTTGCGGCAGTGGAGAAAAACCTGCAGGCCGCGCTCAAATCAGAAATCGCAAAAGGACTTGAGCTGAAGTCAGAGAAATCTATTAACGGTGGATTCCGTATCGGTGTAAATAACGGTGAAGCCTACTATGATTTCTCTGCTGAAGCTGTAGCGGATCTGTTCTCCGCATATCTTAATCCGAGAACAGCGGCAATTATGAAGTCTGCGGCCGCAGCCGGCGCTGCTGAGGGTAATGAGTAGTGGGTGCACAGTATTATCTGATGGCCCAGCTGCCTGATATTTCTGCTGTCGGCGAAAAACAGGCACTGCCTATAACAGAAGCATATTTCCGGGATCTCTGTGCGCGTTTTCTCAGCGCAAAAGGCCGTAAAATTCTTGACGGCCTTTCTCTGGTGCCTCCGAATGCAGATGCCTCAACAGGTTCTGCGTTTGTTGATGCCTGGTATGAGAATGAACGTGCATTGAGACTGGGATTAGCACAGGTTCGGGCATTGTCTATGAAAAAAGAATCAGTGCAGCTGACTGGTTTTTGCACAGGAGATGTGCTTCAAGCCGCCCGTACGGCGGTCGGTATGAGCAGCCCTCTGGCGGCAGAGCAGTATCTGTATCAGTACAGGCTGAGCTTGCTCGACAGACTTATGCCTGCCGATGGATTTTCTGAGGATGCTGTTTTTGCCTATGGCATACGGCTTATGCTGACGCAGCGTATAAAGAAATTCAATACAGAGACAGGTTTGGCTTCGTATCACACGATATATGAGCGGATACTGAATACTAGTGAATGCTAATGTCCTGATGACGGATGTTTTTGGAGAAACTACATGACTGAAACAAAAGGAAAGGTAGTCGGCGTAAACGGAAACATGATTTCTGTTGAATTCAGCGGAAATGTTTCATTGAATGAAGTCGGCTATGTAAAAGTTGGAGATACTGACCTGAAGAGTGAAGTTATCCGTGTCCGCGGTAATATTGCTCAGATGCAGGTATATGAAATGACGAAGGGCATTATGGCTGGATCGCCGGTAGAATTTACCGGTAACCTGCTTGCCGTTGAGCTTGGACCAGGTCTGTTGGGACAAGTATACGACGGCCTTCAGAATCCTCTGCCGCTGCTTGCTGAAAAGGCAGGTTATTTCCTGGAGCGCGGTGTATATGTGGATCCGCTGCCCTATGATCAGAAATGGGATTTTACACCTACTGTAAAAGAAGGCGATACAGTGTACCGCGGTGATGCCGTCGGTTATGTTCCTGAGGGACCGTTTAATCACAAGATTCTTGTTCCGTTTGATTTTTATGGTACCTATACGGTTAAAAGTATCGCTGCCGCCGGGGCATATACGGTGAAAGATCAGATGGCCGTTCTTGTTGATGAGAAGGGAAATGAAAAAAAAGTGACCATGAGCTTTAAGTGGCCGGTAAAGCGTGCCGTTGACTGCTATGCAGAACGTCTTGCTCCTACTGAGACAATGGTTACAAAAACTCGTCTTATTGATACGTTCTTCCCCGTTGCTCGTGGCGGTACCTATTGTATTCCTGGTCCGTTCGGCGCTGGAAAAACGGTTATCCAGCATACAACAAGCCGCAATGCAGACGTTGATATTGTAATCATTGCTGCGTGTGGTGAACGTGCCGGTGAGGTTGTAGAAACAATTAAGGAATTCCCGGAGTTGAAAGATCCTCGTACCGGAGAATCTTTGATGAAGCGTACGGTTATTATCTGTAATACTTCATCAATGCCGGTTGCTTCTCGTGAAGCGTCTGTATATACCAGCGTTACGCTTGCTGAGTACTACCGCCAGATGGGACTGAATGTTCTTCTGCTTGCAGACTCAACTTCTCGTTGGGCACAGGCTCTGCGCGAAATGAGCGGCCGTCTTGAGGAAATCCCTGGTGAGGAAGCGTTCCCTGCTTATTTGGAATCTTATATCGCTGCATTCTACGAGCGTGCAGGATATGTGCGGCTTAGAGACGGCAGTACTGGTTCTGTAACTATCGGTGGTACCGTTTCTCCTGCCGGCGGTAACTTTGAGGAACCTGTTACTCAGGCAACGCTGAAAGTTGTCGGTGCGTTCCATGGTCTGAGCCGCGAGCGTTCCGATGCACGTAAATATCCTGCCATCGACCCGTTGGATTCTTGGTCAAAATACAAGAGCGTTATTCGTCAGGACTGGGTAGAATACTCACGTACGCTGCTTAGACGGGGTACTGAAGTTAACCAGATGATGAAGGTTGTCGGTGAAGAAGGTACAAGCCTTGAGGACTTCATTACATACTTGAAATCTGAGTTCCTTGATGCTGTATATATGCAGCAGGATTCCTTTGATCCTGTTGATGCTGCCTGTCCCGTTGAGCGCCAGAATTACGTGTTCAAAAAGGTTCTGCAGGTGCTTGGATCGCAGTTCTCCTGTGAATCAAAAGAAGATGCCCGCTCATACTTCAACAGGTTGCGCCAGAATTTTATTG
>Ga0256405_10005033_pt1 | contig 23613 bp, 16 predicted proteins | sample RumenRJG_02DNA_FD_189096 | JGI IMG/M metagenome (GOLD analysis project Ga0256405, IMG submission 189096) | Bovine rumen microbial communities from Lethbridge, Alberta, Canada - RJG_02 | ecosystem: Host-associated > Mammals > Digestive system > Stomach > Rumen | place: Canada: Alberta... | reverse complement strand
TATATCTTTTTAAAACAAGATATTTTCTCCAAGGGATAAGTGCGCCCTTTTTTAGTCCAAAAATTAATCTAATATTTTTCAATTTATTATTGACATTTATTAGCTGGACTTATAGGACATTGACTCTATAGTGTTACCGTCAACTGTCTGAGCAAGATCAGAGTAGTTCACATAGATCTTTACACCGTTGTCATAAGTAACTCTGGTAACCTTGTTATCAAGCTTTTCATTCTTAAGGATCATCGATCCCCTTGTAGCATCATTTACTTCTCTAAGCTTTGCATCATAATCAGCTATCATATCCTTATATGTGCTGTACTCAGTAGAGTAAAGGTCAGCTGAATTCGTGTAAATAAGAGCAGAAGAATTCTCTGCAGTTACGTAAAAGGAAGGATAAACTCCAGCCTCTACCATCTGAAGGAAGAACTCTGTCTTATTTGCTTCAAAATTCACATAATCAGAATACATAGGCATAACGCCCTTTAATACCATTGAAAGGAAAGGAACTTCTTCATCAAGGTACATGTAATCTGAAGAGCCAAGAGGCATATTGAGGAATGCATCCGTATGATTCCAAAGGTATGCGAATGGCTCCTCCATTATAGTGTCAGACTTGGCATCAATGTCCGTAACCATCTCAAGGTCTGTGTTTGCACTGTCAAGTCTTGAATAATATTTTCCCTGTGTTGAATATGAGAATATATTATTTGTTATACCTCCAAGAGCAAGATTATTGACACCCTTCTTAGTATAGGAATCAACAAGGCTGTTCAGGTTCTTTTTGCTCTTTTCAGGAAGAAGGTAATAGAACTTCTTATATACCTGTCCATTTACCTCTTTATTGAAGGTTCTCTTGTTGATCTTCTTTACAACATTGTAGGTAAATGAATTTGTTGTAGCATTTACTTCAAGTGCATTGTTATAAAGATAAAGGTCATATCCGCTCTTTTCAGACTCCTTTATAAGGTCGGTAAGAGCACCAGTGCCTCCTATTGATCCATCTGCCTTGTATGATGAAACAGGCACATTGTATATGCCGCCCTTCTGCCATCCTCTGTATTCAGAAAGAATACTTTCAACACCGAGTTTCTTTAACTCTCCGTAGATATCTTTGATATCCTCTACAGTAGTCATGGTTACAGGTGTTGTTCCAAGAAGGAACTTTTCTCTGTCTGTACCAAGAAAGTCAACTCTGGTCTTGTATGAATCGTCTTTCTTTTCAACAAGCTTGTTGTCAAGAAGATAATTTCTGTAAACTACAGCCATTCCTGAATAATCAGACTCATCACCGTCAAGAAGAAGGTATCTTACTCTCATATCGCTGTGAACTCTGTCTTCTTCAACTCTGATAACAGTACCTGAATTTGACTGGTTAAGAGGCTGCACGTAGGTATCGCGAAGTTTGAATTTTGCAAAGCATCTGTTGTAATTGATCATCGCGCCATTTGGATGAGCTTCGATGCTCGCTCTCTTTTCACCTGATTCAACTACCGCAAGATATCCAAGCTTATCATCTGTGTGAGCCATACCAAATACAGGAGCCACAACCTTGTCCGGATTTAAAACAGTCTCATAGGACTTCCACAGATAACTTGGTGTCTTGGAATCTGTAAAACCGATATCATTTCCATAGATCATCTGTGAAAAGCCGGTCGTATAACGTCCCTGCTTATTGGTAAGTCTTATAAGTGCACCATTTCCATCAGGTACAAGCATGTAACCTGCCTGCTTATCCATATAGGTATAACCAAGCATAGGGAACAACGAAATGGTTGAAATGTATGTGTTCTCCTTATCTTCTTTTATAGAATCATCAGGTATCTCGCATACAAGTGCATCTTCTTCAAGAGTTACCTTTACAGTAAATCCAAACTGATAATCTTTGAAATAAACGTCAGCACTTATACCATTATCAAGCTTCTTTGTCTTGATCTCGGCATGTGAATTGATCACATCAGCCTGATATGCGTTGTTCGTACCCTTTATCGCATTTACGACAACACCCGACTTCATGTAACCAACCCAGCCTTGGTTTGCCTCACCATCATCCTGTTCATCTGAAACAGTTGACTCGATAAGCTTTCCGGTCTTCTTGTCTTCAAGGATTATCGAAAGTCTTGGCTCATAATAGTAAAGGTTAAATGTCTTATTTTCAGCTACTTTCTCATAGTCCTTTAAAGTAACCCATTCGCTTCTTTTAACCTTACCCTTGGCGCCTTCCTGCACAACAGCACCAGTATCAGTAACTTCCTGCTTAGGCGCATCCGCTTCACCGGCACCCTCACCAGCTTCGCTGCCTGTACCTTCCTTAGCTGTGACTTCGACAGAAGCAGTGTCCTCAGAAGCCTCGGCTCTGTAGAGATATGAAGTTGATGCAGTCACACAAAGAGCTGCAAGTATGATACAAAATAATCTTTTTGCTTTAGAACCCAAGTCTGTACACCACCTCTCCGATCAATGCTCCGAAGAACTGGAATACCTGAGCCCAGAGCACGTAGACTATAAATATAAGAAGTGTCATTATAAGGATCGTAAATGCTGTAAGAAGAATAACCTTTACGGTCTCTCCTGCAGTATAACCATTTACTTCCTTCATTGAAAGCAGCATAAGCACTATCATCCAGCCGATCATGATAACCTGGGCAAGTGTGATAAGGAACTGCTCATTTGTTGTGAGTATATGTGAAAATACAAATATGATCGGTGTTATGCATACATAAGGAAGAAGACTGTAGCAAAAATATGTATATATCTTCTTTATGGTAGCTTCACCATCATTTATAGTACATACAAGGTAATGGCAGATAGTAAGAGCAAACATAACTACTATAACAAGACCTATGTCTGATAAAAGTTCATATCTTCCATCTCTTACTGTCTTCTGAAGGAAACCGCACAGATACTTGTTTATTACATATTCAACTGTAAAGAGAACAAGTATAAATGTGGCTGAAGTCCATGAAGCTCTGCCTTCTCTTGCAATACCGTAGGAACCATCAAAAGGATGTTTCATAAAATATCCAGAATAAAGGACATTATTTATAAAGCGATTTTCCTTTCTCTTAGCTATCCACGCTCTGGCTCCTTTAAGTATTCCCTTCTTTCTGTCAAGAATCTCTATTATCTTCTTGATGAGCCAAAGACATACAATAATAAGGATAAGTGTTATGACATTTTTCTTTATCCAGTTATTTCTGACTTCCCAAAATGCATCCGAATAACCTTCGTCATCCTTGGCAAGCCTTGCATATCTGAGTGCTTCTTTATAATTTTCTTCCTGAAAATAAGCCCTACCCATAGCCTTGTTTGCGTAATCAAACATTGAGTTCATTGAAAGAACCTTGGCAAGTGGCTCCTTACTTTCTGTATAACGTCCCTTTGAATAAAGATAAAGGGCATTATGAAGAAGATTGGTAAATTCTGTCGGTTCATAAACCTGAATCTGACTCTTGTCCTGATCGAGGATATAAATTCTGTCATTCTCATCAACATTTATAGCAGAAACAAGTGTTGAAAGACCGACTCTCTGAGTACCATCATCAAGACCGCCAAATACGAAAAGAAGCTCGCCTTGATCTGTATACTCATATATGTAACCCTGCTGATCAGCTACATATATATTCTCATGATTGCCTGCTGCCACAGCCGCAGGAACCTCAGGGTTTCTGTCAACTCCCTTTACAAGGTTGGTGCCGGCAATATTAAGTCTCTTTACAGTCTTAGGACCGTCACCTCTTGTAACTGTATAGATAAGTCCCTGCTCATCTATTGCAAGGTTATCAGGAGTCGAAGGAATATTGGCAACCATTCTCGCTCTCTGTTCCTTTGTAAGAATAGCACGATAAAGAATGGTCTCGAAACTTGCCGATGCAAAGTTTGTACCGAAGTATCCGAGGAAGGTTCCGCCTTCTGCAGGAGAAATCTCTACGATACCATTATTGTTTGATTCACAGACAACATACATGATGCCCGCTTTATTTACAACTACCTTTATAGGAAGAAACTTTACCTTGTCACCATAAAGAGGACTCTTTGGCTTTCCGTACTTATTAAGCACCTTGCCGTCCGGTGAAAATTCAAATATCGCTTCTGAATCCCTGTCTGCAACATAGATATGTTCATCATCCGTTACATAAACACCCTTCGGAGTCTTAAGGGTTCCCTTACCGATCTCCTGATACTCATTGCTGTCTATATCTCCGACAACGACTCTGCCGTTGCCTGTATCAGCAACATATATTCTGTCATTTTTAACACAAAGATCAGAAGGATTTGCAAAGAAGTTCTTGCCGAACTTCACTATTGTTTCTTTTGCCAGATATGCTGTCTGGGTTTCTTCAACTGAACCGTAACCATCCACTGTATAGGTCTTGTATGGCGTTTCTGCATGAACCAGAGTTACGTTTCCAAGAAAGCCCGTTATCATCGTCACAAGAGCAAGCACCATGGCGACCGCAGCCTGTCTGTATATTCTGGATCTCGTTTTCATGATCTGTCTGCTCTCTTTCTTTACTTGATACCTGAGTTTGCCATGGTATTCATGACTGAATTCTGCAGGATGATAAACAATACAAGGTTTGGTACAAAAAGTATCAGTGACGAAGCTGCCGCCATACCCTGACCGGAAACCGTATTGTTTGCATTTACCAGAGAATTGAGGTAAAAAGTAAGTGTCTTCATGGCATCATCATTTATATAGTAGTTTGATGTCTCCATGTTACTCCATACCTGCTGGAATACAAGGATCGCAGCTGTAGCGATAGCAGGCTTTATCATAGGAATGATAAGCTTTCTATAGACCTGAAAATCCGTGGCTCCATCCATATATGCCGCTTCTATAAGCGAATCAGGAACCTGCTCCACGAACTGTTTTACAAGGAACAACGCAACCGGATACGCGATGAGCGGAAGTACATGTGCCCAGATAGAATCGATAAATCCTAACTTACAGATAACAAGGTATCTTGGGATAAGTACCGCAGTAGCAACGAACATAAGTGCTATCTGGTTGATCTGCATCATCAGATTTCTGCCCTTGAACTTAATCTTGCTGAGAGCAAAGGCTGCCATTGTTGTAAATATAAGTGACAATCCTAATGTAAGGAATGTAACTATAGCTGAGTTAAATATGTATCTTGAAAGTGGAACACCGCTTGTACGTGAGAACTTAGCAAGCTTTACAAAATTTTCAAGCGTCGGTTTCCTCACAAAAAAAGTAGGAGGAAAGGCAAAGAGCTCATCCATAGGCTTGAAAGCATGGTTTGCAATGAATATAATAGGCAAAGCCATGAATATAACAAGAGGCATCAGAAGAATTATGATCTTAATCTGGCTCTTATCAAATTTTTTAGGATTTATTCTTTTTCCCTTATATGCCATTTCTATGTTGTCCTTTCTTACAAATGACTGATGTCCTTAACGTGGCACTAAATACCCAGCCATTACCATTCACTTTGCAAAAGCTGAATTTAAGCTGCACCGTAAGGATCCTTATCGGTAAGAAGTTTATTGGATGCGTAACTGAACAGCTGTACTATAAGAAGAAGTACCACTGATACACAGGCTGCATAGCCCATTTCATACCTCTGGAAACCATAATCTTCAATGTGATTTACTATGAGCTGTGCTGCATAGCTCGGTGAAGGGTTACCGGTAAGTAATGTTGAAATAAGACCATTTTGAAATGCATTTACGATTGCCATAACCGCAGCGAAAAGCATCTGTGGTTTCATCTGTGGAATAGTAATGTATATCATTTCCTGGAACCTGTTCTTTATTCCGTCGATAGCACCTGCCTCATAAAGCTGTTCATCTGTATTAAGGATACCGGCTATAAGTGAAAGGAATCCAATACCCATTGATGACCAGAGACCAATGATAATAACTATCGGAAGAAGTGCTCTGGTATCAGAAAGCCAGACTACAGGTTCATTTAAAACTCCAAGACTCATAAGCCAGGAATTTAAAAGCCCCATCTGATCACCTGAGAAGATAACCTTCCAGAGAACTGTCATTGCAACACCTGTAGTCATACTTGGCGAGTAAAGTATAAGAGCTATTATAGTCCTTGGAACTTTACTCAGGTTGCACAGTGCATAAGCAAGTATAAATGAAAGGATGTAACCTCCGATACCTACTACAACCGCATATACAACCGTATTCGGAAGTACATGCTGCATAAAAACCTCATCACTTGTAAGAAGAGTGATGTAGTTTAGGAACCCTACCCATTTAGGAAACTGGATAGCGTTAAAATTTGTAAGTGAAAGGATAACCGCCAGTACTACAGGTATAAGGATAAAGATCGTAAATACAATCGCATAGGGAGCTATAAAGTAATAACCATGATGATTATTGTTCTCTCTGCGTCCAATCCTGTTCTTTTTCCTGCCTGTCTCTGGCTTTACTGCGGCTGCAGATGCAGCCGTTTTAGCCTCATTGCTCATTTTTTAAAATCTCCTTCAGTTTACCTTCCAAGTTTGGCAGCTTCACTTTCATAAGTAGGAATATTGTAAGGCTTTATGACATTTCCTTCACTGTCGTTGTAGCCAAATTCCTCAAGCTTTCTGTCAAACTCTCTGTTGATAGCCTTGACTGCCTTATCAATTCTCTCCTGGTTATCTGCACCGTTTACAACGATATCATTGAAGGCATTGCTCATCTCACGTTCAAGAAGGTAAGTTCCCGGTACTCTTGAAATATCCTTGACGTTTTTTGCAAACTCTTTTATGACTTTCTTGTTTTCAGTGTTCCATGGAAGTCGTTCAAGAGCCTCCATGTTGGCTGTATTCCACATATACTCGTCACCGTATGTGATCTGTATGGTCTGGCCGAATTCAGCCTGCACATCTGTTGAAGCCCACCATTTTACAAATTCCCATGCTCTCTTTTCTCTCTCAGAGTTGCTCTTAAAGATTACCGAACTTTCTGCACATCCGCATGTGCTTCTGTCAATCGTTCCATCTTCCTTAAAAGTTCCCGGTGCAAGGGCTATCTTCCATGAACTTGCAAGTTCAGGAGCTGCATTTGTAATAAGGTTGTAAGTACCAAAATCTGCAATTCCTATAGGAAGGTCTCCATTACGGAAATGCTGATAGAAGTTATCAATGTTTACTGGCATATTGTAGATAGTAAAGAGCTCTGTGAGCTTTTCAAAACCATTTACAGATGCCTCGCTGCCAAGAGCAGTTCCGCTTGCAGCAGTATCATAGTAAAGAGAACCGCCATTCTGCATGATAAGAGGAGCAGTACCATGGAAATTTCTCATCTGGATCATTCCGGCGGTCGGATAATAAAAATTAAGTCCTCTCATCTGAAGATCAGGAAGCATATCCACAACATCATCTATAGTCTGCGGAATAGTAAGACCAAGCTTTTCCATGGTATCTGTTCTATAGAAGAGAACCCAGAAGTTTGTGGTCTCAGGCATTGAATAGATTCCGTCACCGATCGTTCCTGTCATAAAATATCCAGGTTCAAATGCACTTGCTGTCTCTTTGAACCCGTCAAACTGCGTCATATCAACAAGAGCGCCCCTCACTGCAAGCTCATAAGGTATAGTGTAGTTGATACCGGTTGCCACATCAGGAGCATTTCCAGATGAATTGGCAAGAACGAGTTTGTACTGATCAGGCATGATTGAAATATCAACATCTATGCCTGTCTTTGGAGTAAACTCCTCGTCAATCATCTTCTGCATTATCTGAACGTATTGGTTTGACCTGTTTACCCATACCTGAAGATGATCTTTATTTACATTGCTGGTTGAGTAGGTCTTTCTTGTAAATGAAGTAGCAAAACGCTCCACGTTCATCGCAGCTCCCTTAAATATATTCGGCTGCTTTGGAAGCTTTGCCCCATCCTGATATATATATATCCTGTCTATCGCGATTTTATTGCTGATAAGACTGTCTATTGATGTAGCAAGATAATGGTTTACAGAATTCCCGCTGGTTGAAAGTTCCCCGATCCTGTAAGGTATCTCATCTGGATTTGCAGCCAATGAGCGAAGCTGTTCTGCTGCAACTATCATTGACGACATAACTGCTACATTTTTCTTACCCTTGACATACTTAAGAGCTTCATCCTGAAGTGAATATAACTCATCTGCATATCCGTCAAGAGTCTTATCAAGACCCGGGATATATCTTGAAAGCTTAAGGTCTCTGTATTTATCTGAATTAGTACCTGCAACCTTTGTTATCTCAAGTGCAAGGTCTGTAACCTCACTCATTATCACATCAAGCTGTTCCATGATATGTGATATAGGGTCCATGCTTATGGTAAGTGACAGATCATGAGAACCCTTTGTAAGGTAAACCGAAAGGTTGTTTCCTTTACCATCTTTAAGAGTGCTTGTCTTATACTTTGTCGTATAAGCCATAGGATATGACTTGAATGCATCATCAGGCATTTCCCCGTCTACTCTTATGTCAAAGAAAACAGGAAAATCTGTTTTATCTGACTGACGATAGTTCATGGCAAGATTATAATAGCCATCCGCCGGAGCCTCAAAGGTATAGGAAATTTCCTGTCCGGCATTGTCAAATGAGTCAGAATCGATAGTATTCAGCACCTTTTCCTTTACCGAGAAAGGAGCTACCGAAGTATCGTACTCACAGACACCATGAATTGATGAATCATTGGATGAATTAAAGTCCTCACCCTGAAGAGTAATGATCGCATCACCTTCTGCCTTTTCACCCATCTTATGAGAAGCAGGTGTCGTAGGTGCTGTAAGTGAAATTCCTCCTAAAAGAAAAGTTCCTTCTTTTACATTAAATGAAAATGTATGTGTACCCTTCTTTAATTCAAAGGCAAGCGGAGCACTATGCCTGTATGAGGAATCCATAAAGTATGCTGTTTCCCATGAAATATCCTTATTTGGAACTGCTACGACCTGATCGTGATATCTGTCGAAGGACTTCTTGGCTGAAGGAATCCACTTTGTCTCAAGCTTCATGTTCCTGCATTCATAGAATGGATATTCTCCGTCCACTTTCATAGACATTTCAATAGGAAGAATCGACTTGTCGTATGAAAGATAATCAAACTGAAGGAAGTACAAACCATCCTCCGGAACATTCACAGAAAGAGTCGCTGTATCATCGATACCAAGGTCAAGAACCTTAGCGGCTTTGCCGTAATCCCTGGTCTCTGTGGTAAGTTTTGCTGCAGTAGCACTGTCTGCTCCTGTTTCTGCAGGACATGAAACAGGATCTCCCTTGTATTCTCCGAGAGTATACCCTCCGCTTACATTTGTGTAATTGTGTGACAAACGTTCTTCCGAATACCCTTCCTTGCCGCCTGCCTCTGCTGCGGTAGAACCATCTCCGCTTTCAGCTGCCCTTGCCGTAAAGGTAACATTACTGCCGAGTACACCTGCCACCATCGTTGCCGCAAGCGCCAACGACACTGTTTTCTTAAAAGTTGCCTTACCCATAAGTACTCCTCTGATTCTCTGGACTTTTTTGTCCTGACATTTCCGTATCGCTTCGCGATACATAACAGCACTCACTTCACTCAGTGCAATAAATACTGTTTTACAGATTGATTTTTAATTATGTTTTAAAAGCAAACGAATTACTTTAGCTTTTACTATAATACAATGGTTTCTTACAAAAGTCAATGCTTTACTACCCCATTCTTTTATGATATTCTAATAAAAGAACGCGAATTCTTTTAGATATTTTGAAAGTAATTCACAATTTTACTACACAATGGAGGGTTAAAAATGCACAATTACAGAAAGATTTTGGCATCTGTATTGGCAACTTGTCTTTTGATGAGCCTGTCCGGATGCGGGAATAGTTCAGAAAATTCTAAACTTTCAACTTCTGCCTCGAAAAAAAGCGCTGGAAATGCAACTTCAACGTCACAGTCGTCTGTCTTAGCGACATCCGAAAATAAAACTGCTTCTAATATAAAGGGCAGTTTAATAAAGGCAGATCTCACCGTTGACTGCAAAAAAGTGACTCCAATCTCGGAAAAACTTTTCGGGATCTTTCTTGAAGATATAAATCATGCGGTTGACGGTGGTCTTTATGCAGAAATGATAAAAAACCGCTCTTTCGACTTCAAGGCCTCTGCCTCGGGTGCCGCAAAACATGGATGGTTTGCAGATGATGGTCTTGATTTTTCTGTGAAGGACGGCAGTAAGGATAATTCAGGTCTTAATAAGAATAATGAAAGCTATGCCGTCCTTGTAAATCCTTCCAGCAAGGAACTTGGCATTGCAAACCGCGGTTTTCTCGACGGAATGAAGATAACAAAGGGCACCTATACAGCCTCCGTCTATCTTAAGGGGCTTGATGGTTTTACCGGTCCCGTAAAGCTTTCATTGGGAAGTAAGGACAAGCCCGACTTACTTGCCAGCAAAACGATAGATAAAATAACAGATTCATGGAAAAAATACACAGTCACATTCGATGTAACCGACAAGCTTGATGATGAAGCAAGACTAAAACTTTCCTTTAATAAAGGAAGCATCGCGGCAGATATGATTTCACTCATGCCAGACGACACCTACAAGGGACTTCCTGTAAGAAAAGACATAGGCGAGGCTCTGGAAGCCCTTCACCCTTCCTTTATGCGTTTTCCGGGTGGCTGTGTGATCGAAGGAAGAAACGAAGATACAATGTACCGCTGGAAAGATTCTATAGGCATGCGCGGTCTCGATCCTTATAAAGACAAACTTCCTTATTTCAACATAAATGGAAAGAAGACCCTCGGTGACGTTGCAGCAAGGCCAATGGGCGAATCCATCTGGAGAGGCAGCAGCAACAATCCTACATATACAACTTATGGACTCGGCTTCTATGAATATTTCAACCTGTGTGAAGCACTTCGCTGCATCCCGCTTCCTGTGCTCAATGCAGGTATGACCTGTCAGCCTCAGAGCGGTAATAATTACAAGGTTTATCCTGTAAACAGCAAGGAATTCAAGGAGTGTGTACAGGATGCCATAGACCTCGTTGAATTTGCAAACGGCGACGCCAAGACCACAAAATGGGGTGCTATAAGAGCCGCCATGGGGCACGAAACGCCATACGGGTTGAAATATATTGCCATCGGAAATGAACAATGGCAGCAGGAATACCACGATCATTACAATCTTTTTGTAGAGGCTTTTGATAAGGCAAAGGCAGAAAAACCTGACCTTTACGGCGACATAGTTCTTTGCGTCGCAAATGGTACAGGTTCCGGTGATAAATTCGGATATAACTACCTTGAGGATTATCCTGATGATATGACAGGGCTTGTTGATGAACATTTCTACGAAAGTCCTGACTGGTTCCTTTCAAATACAAAACGCTACGATACCTATGACCGCGGTATGCAAGCAAAGGTCTTCCTTGGTGAATATGCGGCAAAGAGCAATTCACTTGAAGCCGCCCTTGCAGAAGCTTCATTCATGACAGGGCTTGAGCGAAACGGCGATATTGTTCAGTTTGCATGCTATGCGCCTCTCTTTGGCAATGCACGCGACAATCAGTGGAATCCGGATCTTATTTATTACAATAAGGATATGGCAATGAAAACTGCCGATTATCATGTACAGCAACTCTTCTCTGTAAACAGTGGCAGTGAATACGAAAAAACAGACCTTACCTTCTCCGGCATTGACGAAAACGCCTATGCTCTTTCAGGAAAAGTAGGTTTAGGCACATGGATGACAAACGCAGAGTTTGACAATCTTAAAGTTACAGACAATGAAAGCGGCAAGGTCCTTTATGAAAACAATTTTGATAAAGACGGAGACCTGCCGGATGATTTTGACTGCAACGCAGGAAACTGGAAAGTAGAGAACGGAAAGCTCGTTCAGACAAATACGGGTAATCCTTCTGACCAGAATACAGGCGATTCAGTGTACACAGGCAACGTTTCATGGCAGAACTACACGCTCGAAGTAGACGCCACAAAGAAAGGTGGAAATGAAGGTTTCCTTATCCCTGTTGCAGTAACAAACAGCAATAACAACATTTTCTGGAATCTCGGCGGATGGGGAAATACAGTCTCCTGTCTTCAGGAAGTTGCGAATGGAGTTAAAAGTGGTCAGGTTCAAGGTACCGTTAAAAACTGCAGACTGAAGAGCAATACAGACTATCACCTTAAAGTGGTGGTAAACAAGGATAATATAAAGTGCTATCTTGATGATGAACTTTACATAGATTATACGAAAGAACCTAAAAGCCCTTGCTACGCATCATCTGTAAGAGACGAAAAAGGTGACCTTATAATAAAACTCGTCAACACTACCGAGGGAAATATTGATACGAACATCAATATAACAAATGCAGATATGGAGCAATTTAGCGATAAGGCAAGTGTCACAGTGCTTGCCGGTGCCAATTTAAAAATGGAAAACAGCTACAACGTGCCTGATGCAATTTCACCTAAAAAGGGAGATGATATCAACATAAGTGATAAAATGTTCTATGACGCTCCAGCTTATTCATTGACAGTTATAAGAATCTCAAAGAAGTAAAAATTTATCAGAACATTTTATTTCTGTATAAGTGCGGGCGGACGCTCTCCTGCTTTTTCGCCCGCGCTTATCCCGTTAAATGACCATATAATTTTAAATTTTTTACCTTATTAATACGTATTCTAATTAGTAAACTATTGTATATGAAAAAAAAGCTTTTATCAGGTTGCATAGCAACTCTTTTAATCTCAAGCCTTTGCATGAGTTGCGGCGTAAAAACAGAAAAGAACTCATCAGCATCTGCAGTAACAAGTACAAAAGAAAATAAAATGGAGGAATCAAACATCATGGAAACCAAAACAGATGTAGCTCAAAAAGAAGGAAAGTACAAAGTAAAATCTGAAACTATCGAAATCAAAAACGGAGAAAATACTATCGTTGGAGACATATATATGCCAGACTCCGATGGAAAATTTCCCGCAATTGTTATGGGACACGGCTATAACGGAAGCGGAAAAGATTTCAAACGTGAGGCATTTTACTATGCAAGTAACGGCTATATAGCTCTTTCAATAGATTTCTGCGGCGGCAGTGTCAATTCAAGGAGCACAGGCAAGACAACCGATATGACAGTATTTACAGAAAAATCCGATGCACTTGCAGCATTTAGCTATGTAAAAAGTCTTGATAATGTAGACCCAGACCATATCTATATGTTCGGTGGCAGTCAGGGCGGATTTGTTGCCTCTCTTGCAACAGAAGAACTTATGGACCAGGTAAAAGGACTGATTCTCTACTTTCCTGCCTTCTGTATTCCCGATAACTGGAAAAATACATACCCTGAACTTTCAGACATTCCAGATGAAAATGACTTCTGGGGCATGAAGCTAGGAAGAAACTTCTTTGAATCAATACACGATTTTGATGTCTTTGATAATATAGGGAAATATGAAGGAAATGTTCTTATTTTCCATGGCGACAAAGATAACCTTGTTCCTATTGATTATTCTAAAAAAGCCGTTAGTATCTATCCTCATGCAAAACTTATTATTATGCCTAACGAAGGACATGGTTTTACACCTTTGGGGGTTAAAAGGGCGATGTGCCAGATCCTCGATTTCATGGATGAAAACAAAAATTGACAAAATACTAAGACAATTATACCCTGCTTTATTAAAGTAAGCAAAAGAACACCCAACCAAATTAATCCGGTCGGGTGTTTCCTTTATCATTCAATTATCTTCACTGCGGTGCCGTAAGACATTATCTCAGCTGCGCTCTGCATTACAGAGGATGAGGAATATCTCACTGCAACGATCGCATCAGCGCCAAGGGCTTCTGCTTCTTCTGTCATACGCTTTGTAGCAAGTGCTCTTGCCTTGTTCATCATTTCATTGTAGCTTCCAAGCTCTCCGCCGATAAGGTTCTTTAAGCCTGAACCAATATCCTTAAAAGCGTTTACAGTCTGGATCGTGCTTCCTTTTACAATGCCCAATGGCTCAAGCTTCTTTCCTTCAAGTCCATCAGTAGTTACTAAGATCATCTTCTTCTCCTCCTTTGATCTCTCTTATTCTTGAAATAAGCACGAGGATCATACCCACAGAAAAGCCCACACCCAAAATGGCAAAAAGGACTTTCACAAAGACAAAAGCTCCCGGAATCAGAAGGATCGCAGCTACATAAGCTAACCAGTACACCAAAACGATAATGGTTATGATTATCGGTGCCACCATCTTCTTTGTATGTTCCATATTTTCCCGCTCCTTTGCATTTCTAAAAATCGTGCTTATAAACAGAATTTAAGAAAATCCATAGATTTTCTTAAGAATAATCCTATTAGTAGAACTTGTCAAGTCTCACGTAAGAAGAATCTCAGTTGTTTTATCGTAAACGAAATAATGTTGAATAGAGCAAGCTCTATCCGCAATTATTTTCTTCGCTTACTATATATTGTCGTATCGAACTTTGTTCGATATGACACTCTGCCGGCCATCGCGAGAGCGATAAAGCAAGGCCGGCTAGTCCTTATATATTCTTTTACAATTCCCTGTGTCTTCTTGCAAGACATTTCACATCTCTTATCTTTGCCCTTATCTTTTCAGGAGTCTCCTCGTCTGTTCCTCTTGTCTCGGACTCATAGTGTATCAGAACCACATCAGTACGGACCATGTTGAAATATCCCGCCTCCCTTAATTTCATGCAAAGGTCAAGATCATTGTAGCTTACAGGAAGCCCTTCATAAAAGCCCTTTACTTCATCAAAGACAGATGCTTTTATCATAAGACATGCACCTGTCACAAGGTCATAATTATAAGGCAGGGTCTTTCTTTTCCACTTATCTTCCTTATCCTCTTCACCATTCATAAGGTGCACCGGAGTAAGTCCGCCCACCACTCCTATATGCTGAATCTTTCCTGAAGGATAGAGAAGCTTGGCGCCGACTGCCCCATGGTAGGAGATCTCTGCACTTTTTGCAAGCTTTCTTATTGCAGAAGGGGTAACAAATTCCGTATCATCATTTAAAAATAAAAGATAGTCCCCTGTTGCCTGCGAACAACCCTTGTTACACATAGCAGAAAAATTAAAAGGTGCTGTGGCATATATATATTTTGCCCCGTATTTATCGCAAAGCCTTTCGTATCTACATTTATTCTCATTTTTACTACCATTATCCACCACTATAAGCTCATAGGCTGTTAATGGGTTTTTCTCCACAAGGCTTTCAAGGCATTTTCTTAAAAGTTCCGGATGGTCGCGGCTTGGAATTATAACCGAAACCTTTGTATCAGGCTCTATCAGCCCATCCTGAATATGCGTCTCACTAAAAAAGATCTCTTCCTTACTCTTCTCGCTCTGTAAAAGTGGGATCGGTGCATAGCAGACTGTATTCTTCTTTTTCTCTTTCTTTCCTAAAGGCAAAGCCTTCCTTAAAATATCGTAAACAAGCCCCCTTGCATCACTTGCAACGGCTCTATTTTCATCAAATTCAAGCTTTTCAAAAAGCTTTCTTCCTATAAAACAGGCATTGCCAATATAGTTATATGACGATAGTGTATCCGGAGAATACTCTCCAGCGTTATTCCTTTCAGACTCTCCTCCCTCGCCCCCAAAAAGCATATCAGAATAAGTAAAAGGTGCATTTTCCCTTACTGCAAGGTCGATCAGTATATCAATACATCCTTTTTTTAGCCTGTCTCCTTTAAAAAGCACCATAAAATATGGAGAAGTATCCTCTTTTACAGCTTTATAAAGCGCTTCGTACTCATTTTCACCCGAATCAACTTCCTTTACCGTAAGGTGCCTGTAGCCCGAACTTCTGACCGACTCGGCTGTGTCCACAAAAGCAGTCGGATCACCTCCTGCAAGGATAAAGACTGTAACAGCCTTGGTAGTATATGCGCCTCTTTTGGAAACTGCCATAAGCCCTGCAAGTCTTTTTTCTTCTCTTCTTGCCTGCCTCCTCCTGTGCAAGGTCATCCATGTTCGGAAGGCTACCACGCGCAAGCCTCCATAAGAAAATGCGCGTTTTATCTTAAAGAGCAGATCTCTCATCTATCATACCTTGCCGCAGGCTTAGTGCCAATCGGTGTCGTGCCTGCCGCGCCACCGATGAAAGTCTAAAGCTACCTCAAACTTTCCCCTGAACTGATATCCTGTATATTAACAGCTGAAGTGATTCCTCATACCATGCATACATTTTTATAAGTCTTTCCCGCTCGCTTTCCGTAAGTTCACTGTTTCTTTCAAAACTTCTGCCTTCAAGGTGATAGATTGCAAGCGAAGGAAGGTAAAGGCTTGAAAGCCCCTCCTCTATAAGGTCATGATAAAGGTGGTCTTCTTCGTAATAAAGAAAGGTTCCTGTATAAAAGCCTGTAAGCTTTTCAAAAAACTTAGGCGTAAAAATGATAAATGACCCATGTAGCAACACATTCTTCTTACTGCCAGAAAGCACATCCTTTGGCTTTCCCTCTATAGTCTTTTTAAACAATTTCCTTCTTTTAGCTTGAGAGAGCTCCATCTCATCGCCTTTTCCCTTAAGCCATAAGTATAGATTTTTAAGGCGTCTGTGCTTTAAAAGGAGGTTTTCCTTAAAGCTTTCAACCTGCAGCGGCTCGCCTAACCTAAGAGCCTTCTGTCTTTTTCTTACTACTGATAATTCCTCTTTATATCTTGCAAGCGTGTAGCTTTTTCCCGTTATAGAGCCTGACGAATAATCTCTTACAAAAATTTCAGGACCTATGGCAGCTGCACCGGTCTTTTCATAGGCAGATTTTAAGATTTTGTAGAAGTTCTGCTGTTCAAAAACCATGTCATTGTTCATGCAGATGATAAACTCCGGCTTTAGTTCCCTTGCAAGATCGATACCAACATTATTTCCGTTGGCAAAGCCAAGATTTTCTTTATTTATCTTTACTGTAACTTTTTCGTCTTTGTTAAAACGTTTGCTTAGTGCCTCCCCTGCCCCGTTTGCAGAGGCATTATCCACTATAAAAATATGGTACTCATCTGTATCAAGATTTGTTTTTATGGATGACACAAGCTCTATTGTTTCTTTAGTCAGGTTGAAATTTAACACTACAAAGCATATTTTCATAATTCTATTCCAAATTCATTCGGCACTTCTATATAGCCTTGGGGGACACCTGCTGCCGCCTGGTTTTTGGCCGATTCAAACTTTCTTTCAAGTCCACCCGTAAAATCTGTGGCATTCTTCAGGGAATTTTCTATGGTAGAAGAAATCTTCTCAGAAAAATCTTTCCTTACGAGTGACATGTGATGCAGGGTAAAGTCTGTAAAATAATAAAACTTATCCTTTTTCCTGTCATAACCAAGGCTTCTTATCGGATCTACAAGGCAGGGAAAAGTGTCGCAGAAAACACACTTCGCATCCTTTTCAAGTTTCATTATAAACTGAAAAGAAAATTCCTGCTTTGTTTTTGACCTGTAAGTTGGCTTTATCGCATAAGGATATGAGCTCACACAGGAAACAGTGATTCCGTTTTTTTCTATAAATTTTGTCGCCTTCTCTATGTCCTCTGCCCTATAGAATTCATCTACATCAAGGATCATGCAGTAGTCGCAGTCATTCTTTTTTAAATCTTCAATTCCAAGGTTCCTTTTTTCAAGTGTCCTTGCTATATTTTTCTTATAGGTCGCCTTACCGGCATTCCCCTTTGTATCTTTATAATCATCTGAAGGCGGAATGTCATATTTCAACACGTTGTCTACAAGACCTTCACCCTTAAGCTTATTTACAATTTCATACATTTCCGGATCTGCCGGCTTTCCAAACCACGAATAGTCCTGATAAACAACATTTATATAATCTACAGCCGGACGGATCGCCTTCACAGAAAATGGCAGCAGTTCATAGCCGTTATAAAGCGAATAGGTCACACCAAGTTTCATCCCTTATTTTTCCTTACCTTTCAATCTTTTCTCAAGCACTATCGGATAGTTGAAAATAAAAAAAGAGGCTTTCTCTTTCATGCCGGTATACCTCTCTCCCGCAAGTTTTACCGGAGCTTTTGAAAAGTTATCTATCAAAGTTTCATTGTCAAGTTTTCCTATAAAAGGGATCATTCCCTGCCTCGGTGCATTTGCAAGCTTTTCTCCTGCTTCTGTCTTTGCAAGGTCATATTCTTCTATAAAAGAAACCTCTGCTCCTGTATAAAGTATCCTTTTCTTTGCTGCAATAAGATTTTCCGGTTTTATATGTTCATTTTCATCAAGCAGAAGAAAATGTGTGCAGTCAGAAGACTTGAGACTAATAAGCCCCGCCTCCCACATTGCAGGGCGGGTAAGATCCTTTTTCTTTCCAGAAACTTTGGTAACGGAATCAAGAAGTCTTTCGTTCATAAGGTCATGAAGGTGACTAGCTACCTCTTCATCACTGACATCTATTACCACATTTATAAATCTTGCATATTTTCTAAGAGTCTTTAGATTATCTGACAGCTCCCGTGTATCACTAGTACATATCAAACACACGCCAAGTTTCATTCCGCGTGCAAGCCTTAGTCTTGCTCTTATCTTACCAATAATTTCCTTTGCTGACATTTTTCCGCCTTGCCGCAGGCATAGTACTATCGGTGTCGTGCCTGCCTCGACGCCGATAAAAGTCTCTAAATATTTCAAACTTTGTTTTTCTTTATTATCGCTTCAAGTCTCTTTCTGTCCGATTCGAGTTTCTTTTCTTTTTCCGGCGTATCGGGTATTCCTCTGCTGTAGGACTCATAATGAGTAAGTACAACATCATTTCTGACTGCATTAAAAAAGCCCATTGCACGAAGCTTTACGCACATGACAACATCATTGTAATCTGTGTCAAAGGATTCATCAAAACCGCCTGCCGCATCAAATCTTTCCGTCTTAAGACAAAGGCAGGCTCCTGTAACCGCCATGTAGTTGTATGGCAGGGTTGTTTTTAATTCTACAGGGTCGCTGTCCTCTTCTTTATTTAATACATGCGTCGGATATACTCCACCAACAATACCTACATGCTGTATGCGTCCGTTAGGGTAAAGGAGCTTCGCCCCTATAGCCCCACTTCTCTTCAGGGCTGCTGTTTCACAAAGGATAAAGAGCCAGTTGTCCGTAAGGATTTCCGTATCATCATTAAGGAAAAGAAGGAAACCACCCTTTGCCTCTGCTCTGCCCCTGTTGCACATCTTAGAAAAGTTGAAAGTCTCTTTTTTATAAAGATACTTTGCCATTGCGTCCATGCAGAGAATATTTATCTTTTCCTTATTTTCCTCACTGCTGCCGTTGTCCACAACAATTATCTCATAAGGCACTCCCGCCTCATGAAAGCTCATCGACTTAAACAGCCTTTCAAGACATACAGGATTATCCTTGCTTGGTATTATTATAGAAGCAAAAGGCTTTCTAAGAGATAAAAAGCAAGGTGAAGGATTGGTATTTTCAAAAAACTCCTGTTTATAGGAAAGTCCTGTCTCTACCAATGGTGACGGGATATTTTTAATATTCATAGGCATGAGCCTGCGTGTCACCGACCTGTATAACTCCCAGATAAACAAAGAAAGGGAGACAGGTCTTATCCCTATGTGGCTTGTCATTTCGCTTGAAATAATGGCAGAGTGACCGATATAATTGTGTCCTACAAGCGTATGCGGTGAATAAGCGGGCTTGCAGATTTCCCTGTCTTCGCATATTTCATCGGTATAGATAAATCTGATATCCCTGTCATTTCTTATAAGTCCTGCTGCCATCGCACCAAACATAGGGTCAAAATCATCTCCCGGAAGAACAAAGAAAAAGAAGGGCTCTCTAAGATCATTTATCACAGCCATGGCGTTTGAAATGATTTCTTTTTCATTTTCACCTGTTGCCATGTGAAGATAAACCGTAACTCCCTTCAAGGATACAAGGCTTCTTATCGTTTCCTTAGTCTTCTCGCTTTCCCTTTCATTTTCATTTACGAGAAGAACAGCCGCAAGATGGATCTTCTTTTTTGCACGAAGTTCTTTTCTTGCATTTTTTGCTATCCAGCCCACCTTTGACTTTTTACATCTTCTTTCAGACCTGCTGTAATGTATGATCCTCGTCTCATAGACAAGCTCTTTTATGCCGCCTGTCATAAAAGCCCTGACAGCCCACGTTACAGGATTTATCATCTTACACCTTCTCCATAAATACTAAGGTCTTGAAAAGAAAATCATTCTTACTGCCGGTTTTAAAGACTGTTTCGGACATCAGTTCCATTTTCACATCATGATCTTTGCGATACTCTGCAAGCAGTCTTAAAAGTCTCCTGTTTTCTGACCCTGCATCCGAGCCATATACCTCTAAAAGTGACTTTGCCGTGTTGCTCCTTACGCAGTCATTGTGAAATAAAAAGTGCCCCACCTTGTCAAAGAAGCTCCTTATACTGCCACTTCCCGGTACAGCTCCGACAACATTATCTCCGTGCTGTCTGTAGAGTATATAGGAATCTTTGTCGAAAATAACTTTACCTGTAAGGGCAGCAATCTTGTGAGCAAGCCAGTCGTGAAGGCATGCAAAATCAACATTCTGATCATACTTTTTGTATTCTTCCATTGCATATTTATTGAATAAAAAAGTACAGCCCGGTGCAAGCGAATAAATAAGAGAATGAGCCGCATCGGTAAAGATCTTTGATGGAGCTATAGAATACCCCAATGGGTTTAACTTTGCATCCGTAACTGTAACTGCACTGCAATACAAAAGAGGTATTTCCCTGTTCTTTTCCTTTAAAAGCGCAAGTATCCCTCTTGCGATCTTTTCAGGCAGCCACACATCATCCTGATCTGCAAAAAGATAATAGTCCGCATCAGATGAATTTCTTACAAGATTCCAGAAGCTCTTGCCAGGTCCCATATTAGGTCCTGTGTACCATGATACTCCCTTTCTGCTGTCCGCATATTCCGAAAGGATTGCCTTTGTGGCATCCTTCGAGCCATCATCCCTCACCATGAGAAAAAGACTTATCGGCTCTTTTATGTAAGGCTTAAGAAGAGCAAAGTCCTGGTCTAAGATAGAGTCTATCTGTTCCCTTAAATAGCGCTCTCCATTATAGGTAGACATAAGTACTTGTATCTTCATTACAGTGTTGTCCCCGTTATCTTTCCATTTTCCACCTTGTAAATAATATCGCAATCTTTAACTGTAGTAAGGCGGTGAGCTATCATTATCATTGTTTTCTGACCACGCAAGGAGTTTATAGACTCCATTATCGCCTCTTCTGTCTCATTATCAAGAGCACTTGTCGCCTCATCAAAAACAAGGATCGAAGGGTTTGTGTAAAGTGCTCTGGCTATGCCTATACGCTGGCGCTGACCGCCCGAAAGCCTCATGCCACGCTCGCCTATCTGGGTGTCTATACCGTCCGGAAGCTCCGCTATAAGCTCTGTAAGCCGCGCCATCTTAAGTGCCGCACGTACTCTTTCATAATCGTAATCATCCGGATCTTCTCCAAAAGCAACATTGGCAGCTATAGTATCATCTATCATATATATCGACTGCGGTATGTAGGCTATCTTTGAAAGCCATTCCGAATAGTTCTCTGTGATGGATACTCCATCAGCAGTAATGCTTCCCTTCTGCGCCTTTAAAAGTCCTAAGAGAAGATCGACCGTGGTAGTCTTACCTGAACCGGAAGGTCCTATTATCCCGATTGACTTTCCAGCAGGAATAACCATTGAAGCATCTTCAAGAATATTTTTATCTGAATTTGAATATGCAAAGGTCACGTGACTCATACGACATTCGTGTTCAACTGTAAAGTGCGTATTTTCGTCTTTCTTCTCTTTTTTTGTACTTGCTTCCCATTCATTCACCTCATTCAAGGTCGCTATAAGGGCATCAAGGCTCGGCTCACCGCCGGGCAGAGCATTGGCAGCGCTTGAAATACGGTTGGCAGAAGGAAGAAGTCTTACTGCGGCAACAGCAAAAGCTGAAAGCTGCGGCATAAGGTTCTCCACGCTCTCACCTCTAAAAAGCAGAATAACAATTAGCCCAAGCATTGCAGAGATAGTGACCGCCTCTATTATAAGACGCGGAACATTGCCAAGCACACTTACCTGACAGGTTATCTTTGCATTGTCTTTTGCGTATCTCTGATAATTGGTAAGGAAAAAACCTTCCTTTTCATTTACCTTTGTTTCCTTTATTCCTGAAACAGCCTGAATTATCCATTTGTTAAGACCCGCGTTCACATCGCGAAGCTTCTCACCGTTTTTATGCATAAGGGGCTTTATCACAAAGCCTATCGCCATCACTTCAATCATGATAATGATAAACACAAGCAACGCCATAAATGGATTTATGACAAATATTGCCACAACAAGCACCATGCCCACAACTGTCTCGGTTGAAAGAAGCATGAAGTTATTAAGAAGCCCAAAGACTCCTTCCACATCGCTTATTATGGTTCTCTGTATCTCGCCCGTTGTAGTACCAAGAAAATATTCATAAGGGCGCATCAGAATAGACCTCATGATGCGATGCTGCATATATACACGGTTATTGCAGATAAACCTCTGCTGAACATAATATTCCAGATAAAGGAAAATATTCTTTAGTATATATACAACGATCATGCCAAGCAAAAGCGCCATAACGTACGTTTTGGGGCTATGAAGGTCAAGAAGCCTTGCAATAAGCATTGTTGTCTTATCTGTAGTAAAGAAATCAGGCTTCATAAGTGTGGTCATAAGCGGTACGATAAGTGAAACTCCTATAGTTTCAAAGCCGGCACCGATTATCATAAGGACAAAAATGATCCCTATACGGATTTTCTGTGCCCGATTGAAGATAGAAAATAATTTTTTTGTAATCCGATACATGTGATATCCTTAATTATTATTGTATTATCGCATAAAGCACGGTAATACACTCTGCCGGTCATCGCGAGAGCAATAAAGCATGACCGGTTAGTCCTTATATATCTCTTTCATCCTTGCAATGACCTTTTCCTTATCAAAGTCCATAGCTCTGCCGACGTTTTCTTTTGAAAGAATAGAAAGTGCATTCTTTGCCGCATCTGTCTCTGATGCAAGAAAAGCAATCTTTGCGGCAAGCTCCTCGCTGTCATCAGGTTTAAATATAGGTGCAAAGAAGGTCTTTGGTGCAAGCTTTGCCCTCTGCATAAGGTCCCTGTTGCCTCTTATCGCAGAAGCAAGCGCAGGCATACCGGCTGACATTGCTTCAAGCATAGAAACAGGAAGTCCTTCTCTCTTAGAAGGAAATACAAAAAGATCTGCTGCCGCTGCAAGTGTGTATGGCTTCCTGATGTAGCCAGGCATGATCACTCTGTCCGAAATGCCTTCACTTTTTGCAAGGTCACTAAGGTTTTCCTTTTCAAGTCCTTCTCCTATTATCATGTAGTAAATCTTTTTGATATCAGAAGTTTTCGTTATATTAGTTTCCTTTTCTTCCCAGTTTACATCATTTTTTGCAATATGCCCCAAGGCTTTTATAACAAGAGCATGATTTTTATTCTGATTCAGCTCTCCTGTTGAAATGATAAGAAAGGCATCCTCAGGAACGCTGTAAATACGACGGAGCTCCTCGCGGCTTACCTTTTTCACGGCTTCCCTTATCGCCGCATTATCAATGCCCACACCCGGCACATAGCGAACCTCTTTGCGAGGCTTGAATTTCTCATGGGCAGTCAGATAATCTTCATGATTTATGGTTATGAT
>Ga0256405_10005032_pt1 | contig 23617 bp, 18 predicted proteins | sample RumenRJG_02DNA_FD_189096 | JGI IMG/M metagenome (GOLD analysis project Ga0256405, IMG submission 189096) | Bovine rumen microbial communities from Lethbridge, Alberta, Canada - RJG_02 | ecosystem: Host-associated > Mammals > Digestive system > Stomach > Rumen | place: Canada: Alberta... | reverse complement strand
GACGCATCAAGAACGTGTCTGGATGGGGATTTCTTGGCTGTATATGTGTAAAATAAAGTAAAAACGATAATAAAACGATTAAACAATGCTAAAAGATGAACCAATTATTTGGTTTGCAACATAGAAGTAGACCCCATGACCCCATAGATCAGGGAACGGTATCATTTTTCAATCAAGCCTGTCCCCGTGATTGATCTTGTCATGTATTTCTCCCATGGAGATGATAATTTCCCAGGAAATCCTACGGTTACAGTATGGGTAAGATGATGTCTAAAATAGCGTTTAATCTCTTTCTTTTTCCGTATTTTGAGAGAGTCTTCAATATCTCCAAATTCATTTTCATATACAATACTAAATCTAGTATTTTGGCGTTGCAATGATTTTTTTATTTTTTCTAAATCATCTTTGTTAAACGATAATTTCTTTGACCAATATTTGGGGATATCAACAACAAATCCATTAGAATTGATTTCGCAAATAAAGACTCCATGATATGAAAGAGAATCAAGCCAATATATCACACTATCTTTGCCATAGCAATTACATAATGCATTAAACATTATTGTAGAATTATCCCGTAATCCTTCTGCACCAAATTTCACCTCAACTTGCCCCGTGATTTTTAAGCAAAAAAATAGGATAAAAACTAACAAGCATTTTTTTCTCATGTTTAATAAGTGCTATTTATTATTTTTCTTAAACTATATGGTGACACCGTAGTTGGCATACGATATTTGTGATTGCCAATGTTATTCTTTATATTGTATTTTGCATATGCATTTGCTCTAATTCTATATTCTTTCTCAAATCGCGTTGAATTAACGACTTGAGGAGAAATTGGTTGCAACGAATTACCATAATTGCCTTTTCTTATGGAATTTTGAAAATCTTCCATTCCACCATATTCTCCGAAACCACTTGTTTCAAGCCCTACTGCGGTAGCATAAACTTTAGCTTCAAATTCGTAATTAAAAGAACCTTTAGCATATGAATTCACATTCTCATATTGAAATGCATGGAAGTATTCTTCTGCATAAACTGTCTCATTAATATTGTCTTCCATCATTCTACTTTCTGACAATATGATTTTTCCTCCACCAGAATCATTGGATATAAACTGTCCATCTATAGAACTATCGTTACTGGAAGAAACTGGATTACCTAAAGTAATAATAAAAGTGTTATCTGATTCATCTAACATTTTATACAAATTCGAAAAAAGTTGGCTGTTATTGCACAAATAGCCTATAGCTTTGTTATACAGTTCCAGTTGTTTATCTGTCAAATTTGACAAAAGAAATTTCATCCCATCTGGATCTATTCTGTTAATCGGATTATTTCCACAATACGCATACGGACTGATGGAATAGTATTTCTCTGCCAACGGGTCGATGCCGTTCCATGTCAGCAGGATCGGGTCGTACATACGTGCTCCATAGTCGTACCACTTCAGGCCGTGCATCAGGTCGAGCTCCTTGCCGTTGTACTTGTAACGCTGCAGCGTGGCATTCGTGTTGACACCGGCCGTGGTGCGCTCGCAGAAGGGAGCACCGAAGGGATAGTAGTTCGTGACCTGCTCCAGCGTGCCGCTCTCGCTGACCACTTCGCGGTTGTTGTCCAAATGGTCATAGTTGTAGTAGTGCCAGCCTATGCCGCCGCTTGCGTTGACGTCGTTCAGCGAGCAGTATCCGCCCGCGAACAGGTATTGCGCAGGTACGCCGTTCTCCATGACGAGGCTGCCCAGATAGTCGATGGAGTCCTTCGACAGTATCTCACTGGCCGTCAGCTGGTGTGTCTCGCCGCTCCCCACGGTGATGCCGGGGACGGCGGTGTAATAGACGGCACGCAGCTTACGGCCCGTGGCTGTATAGACATACTCCGTCACATTGCCGTCGGCGAACTGAATGCGGCGGGGCATGCCGTTGTCGTCATATTCAATGAACATGATACCCTTGCCCGTGTCGGTAACCAATGACCCATTGGCATTGTACTGGTAGGCACTGCCGTTCGATGCGTCGCCGTTGAAGTCGAAGGCTCCGTCGTACTGCAGCTTGTCGGCATCGTCACTAACATAGTGTATGCGGTTGCCCTTGAGGGTGATGTGCAGGTTGTCTATCTTTCCGCTATGCCCGTCGTTCTTCCTACCGCGCCGCTGCAGACGCTTCACGGCCCCGCTCTTGGCATACTCCAGTATCTGCTCGTTGAAGTAGTTCTGGTGGTTGTTGAGCATCCGGCCGGTCTTTACGTAGTTGCCGTTGGGCTGGCCAAGGGAAGGCACTAGATCGGTCAAGAGACTAAACTGCAAAAGTATTGCATTTCTTTGCTTATTCTTTTCCTGATATATTCTCATGACACACTTGTTTATTTAACACTGATCGTCTCCAAAAATATTGCTTAACGATGGCAAATTTACAAACATATTCTGATAAAACCAAATTAATTACAAAATATGATCAGTAGACCCCGTGATCTCCGTGTTCTGCCGTGATCTTCTTTAGTTGCATGAATCATATATAATAGGACAATAATCTGTTGTCCAAACCACAATTCTCTTTTTGTTCTTATGTATCGCTGTCTTAATCCAATATTTTCCATTATAAAATTTATAATCGAAGACAGGAACAGCTTTGCTATATGCATCTACATCATCAATATTATAGCAGTTCTTGCTTTTGAGCGTTATGAACGGTTTTATTTGACCAAGCTTGGTGTATAGCTCTACTATAAAAAGTTGAGGTTTAATGTATCTGCTATGAAGCCATACTCCGCATTGATCCTTTTCAACCCATCCAACTATAGGTGCTACATTGGTTTCATTGATTGCAATTATACGCACCTTGTACCTATTCTTTGATTGCCCCAATAATTCTACATCATGCCAGTTCTCCTTTTCTGGATATTCTTTTACAATACCGATACTATTGGTGCATGTATCGTTGGAATAAACTGGAACGCCGTTTGTTATTGCATCAACAAAAAAAACGACGAGGTTGTTTTCTTGTGAAAACAGTATATGCCATTTTACAACAAAAACAATAATGACAATTAATTTTTTCATTTTCTCCGTAATATTACTTTAAATGAGTTTCTTCCGACATGTTTCTCAAAATTTGTCATTTGCTGCGCCTTGATAAGCAGACAACCTAAAGATACACGCCCATTTGCGGTACCATTATTGTTCGTTCTATGAATGAATATTCCGTTTTTTTTGTCCTTGGAATATCCATCTTTGTATCTATTACCATCTATTGTATTTATAGCACCACCTTTTTCTAGCACATAAGGTTTGGGGATATGATTCGGCTTATTATTCCCCGCATAAGACCCATTATATATACCATCTTGTATAGCCCCATATTTATCGAAATCAGACGACATCGTAAATGCAATATAAGATGTTATATCATCAGGGCCATTCTCTCCATACACTGTTGCTGTTGCATACTTGGAACCTGGGCCATCAAGAGTATTGTCATTTCCTAATTTTTCATCGTAATAGCCATCGAAAAGGACGACAGTTTTTCCTAAAAATGTTCCATAAATATTGCTATCTATCAATTGTTCTTGTGAAATGCAATCAGTATAATGTATTTGCGTTTGCCAAATAGCTTGACCATTAATATTGCCAATGGAGTCTAAAGAAGAATACCAGTCTCTTCCATCTGGGTCAAACCTATTCACGGGGTTATTTGCACAATACGCATACGGACTAATGGGATAATAGTCCTCGCACATCGGGTCAATGGCGTTCCATGTCAGCAGGATGGGGTCGTACATACGTGCGCCATAGTCGTACCACTTCAGTCCGTGCATCAGGTCAAGTTCCTTGCCGTTGTACTTGTAACGCTGCAGCGTGGCATTGGTGTTTGCGCCTGCCGTGGTGCGCTCGCAGAAGGGAGCACCGTAGGGATAGTAGTTCGTCACCTGCTCCAGTGTACCTCCCTCACTGATCACCTCGCGGTTGTTACCCAGATGGTCCTGGTTGTAGTAGTGCCAGGCCACAGAGACATTGCCGTTGTTGTCATCAAATGAGCAGTAGCCGCCTTGGAACAGGTACTGGTCGGGCAGTCCGTTGACTAGTATGAGGCTGCCCAGATAGTCGATGGAGTCCTTCGACAGTATCTCGTTTGCCGTCAGCTGGTGTGTCTCGCCGCTCCCCACGGTGATGCCGGGGACGGCGGTGTAATAGACGGCACGCAGCTTGCGGCCTGTGGCCGTATAGGCATACTCCGTGACGTTGCCGTCTGCGAACTGGATGCGGCGGGGCATTCCGTTATCGTCATATTCAATGAACATGATACCCTTGCCCGTGTCGGTAACCAATGACCCATTGGCATTGTACTGGTAGGCACTGCCGTTCGATGCGTCGCCGTTGAAGTCGAAGGCCCCGTCATAGTGCAACTTGGCGGCATCGTCGCTGACATAGTGCAGGCGGTTGCCCTTCACCGTGATGTGCAGGTTGTCTATCTTCCCGCTATGCCCGTCGTCCTTCCTTCCGCGACGCTGAAGGCGCTTTACGGCACCGCTCGGGTAATACTCCAGAATCTGCTCGTTGTAGTAGTTCTTGCAGTTGCTGAGCGCGTCGCGCTCGCCGTAGACAGCGTCGGTAAGTCGGTTCAAAGCATCGTACGTGAACTTGTAGCCGCGCTTCTGGGCATAGTTGCCGTTGCTCCACTTCTGTACGCTGACGTTGCCGTTGTAGCAGGGGGTGCCTGAGCAGTCACCGTCGGAGGCATAGTAGAGTTCCTCCTTGAAGCTGGGCGTATTGATGCCCGTGACCCATCCGTGCAGGTCATAACCGTAGCTGACCGTTCCCGCACTGCCGGGACGGACTATGGCAGTCACCTGTCCGAGGTCGTTATAGGCTATGGTCTGGACGGTGCGCGACGATGTGGGCAGGCTGCTGCCCACACCAACCTGCAGGCTGGCGGTATGCAGGCGGTCGTTGGCCGTGAAGTAGGTGTTGTCGGCATGGGCGATGAATGCCGTACCCTGACCCGTGCGGCTGAGCAGGTATTCTTCCGACAGAGGGTTGCCCGTGAAAGAATATGTCATCGTAAGGCGCTCCGTGAGTGATGCATCCGGCATGGTGTTGCGGGTTTCCACCATCCGCCCTTTATCATCGTATAGGTTCAGCGAGTATATGAATCCACCGTTGGAGACGGCCGTGACGCTGCCCGTGGTCAGTCCCTTCACGCAGGTGCCGCTCTGGGCGGCCACCGGCGAGAACATGGCGGACAGACTGCCATAGAGGAAAGCATAGCTGTCGTAGTAGTTGACAATCTCTAGTGTGGGGGATGTCATGCTGACACCGTTGCTGACGACATAGTCGGTGGAGAGGAGGCCGCCGGAGTTCTGGGTGAACGTAGCCGTGGGCACCACGGAGGATACTGCCGACACACCGGCTCCGCTACACGTCCCCTGTACGGCAAGCCGCCCGAAGGCGTCGTAGAGCATGAAGCGGTAGCGGCCTTTCTGCCGGAGCATGCCGTCCTGCATGAATGCCACCCGGTCAGCATCGTCGTACCAATACTGAATATAGTCGGTCCCTGGGAAGCGCTTTCTGGTGATGCGCCCCCGCGTGTCATACTCATAACTATAGGACGTGTAGTTTGGATCGGCAGAGTTGTGGCCCGGCATCAGTACGCCGGTCAGCTGACCAAGGTCGTTGTATATGTACCGGGTACGGTTCCCCGTTCCCCTGTTCTCCTGGACTTTTTGCCCCTGCAGGTTGTAGAAGGTGGTCTGTATATGCCCGTCCTCGTCGGTGATCTGCTCGCCGGTCAGCAGGCCATAGGAATAGGAGGTGTTGTCGGCAGACGTGTTGGTGATGTAGGAAACCATCTTCTTCTTGCTTCCTGCATGCCATGCCACCCCTGGCATGGTGGATTCCGTCTGCCTTCCGAGTGCGTCGTAGCCGAAACAGCTGTAGCCGCAGTTGTCGCCGTATTGAGACGATGACATGGAAGACACATTGCTTGTGGTCGGGAGCTGTATGGAGGATGTGCCTGTGACGGGCAGCCACTGTCGGCTGACGTTCCCCGCTGCGTCGTAGGACTGGAGGGTATAGGCATAGTTGCCGCTCATGCCCAGACCGTCCGTGGCGGAGAGGGAGGGACGCCCCCAGCCGTCGTAGAACTGGTAGGAGGTGATGCCGTTGTTCTGGAGGCTGTCTACCATCCTGACCGTCTTCACGTAGTTCCCATCGGGCTGGCCAAGGGAAGGCACCAGCCCGGTGAAGATGCAAAGTAGCACAAGGACACATCTCTGCTTATTCATTTCCAGGTAGATTCTCATGACTTTCTTATTTATTTAACGCTAAACTCTTCCGAATATTGGTTGCCACCGGCTTCAATGTAAAGTACATATAGACCGTGACGAAGTCCTGCATAATTCATCGACAACTGTCCCCGCTCCCCAGAGTGAAGGCAGCCGGATGCCTGACGGTAGAGGATTCCCTGCGGATTGCAGAGCAGTAGTTTTATAGGAACAGATCCTTCAGCGTTTCCACTAATACTGCAGTTTACGTTTACAATCTTTCCAGAGGTGTCAATATCCAGTGAGTAGGAAAAGGACATGTCGGGATTGTCTGCAGAGGATGCATTATCTTGCCTGTTGTTTGATTTCTCCGGAATACTGCGATTAGCAGAAGCAAAACTCTCCTGAGAAAAGGGAGAACTGTAGTATGCCAATGTCTGAACGGCAGAATTGCCACCTCCTACGATACCGGTCTCACAAGTTTCCAAAACGGGATATCGGCATCCAAGGGCATAGTATCGCCGCGTCATCGTACGTATGGCTCTGCCGTCTGCGGTCATAAGCCCCATAATACTGTCGGTTCCAAGGAGTGGAATACTGTCTAATGTCCCGTATATGGCAAGCATATTGTCAAGAGGCTGTGCAAGGGTGGTGGTGATGCGCTCCGTCTGGATTCGCAGTACGTTATGAAGAGTGTCGGAATTCTCCATAATCAAGGCCCCCCAAGCATCTGCCTTGGTGGTATATCTTCCTATCTTACGAAGGAACAGACGTTCGCAATACTAGCCTTTCCCCTCGAAGAGTCCCTGAATACTGTCACCAAGACTCATGGGGAAGCGCAGCCACACCTCGGGTTGTGCATAGTCAATATGCATCAGCCTGTTTTCCGTGCCTACCAACAAGAGAGAGTCACCTTTCAGCCAGTAATCAAAGAGTCATCCCTGCCTCTGATAGTTGTTGTTATGCAGCCACCTGCCATCAAAGACCATCCAAGACCGATAGTTGAGGCTTCCGTCTCACAATTCACATCCCCGCCATAGAATACCAACGACACGGGAAGGTTATAGCCTTTACCTTGAAGTTCAAATAAAGGGATGGTGATTGAAGGCTGCCCCTTGCTGAGTGCTGTCTCTATGGATGCTCCGATATTAAACTGCGCGGAGTTTATGCTTGGACGGTAAACCTCGTAGTTGAATTCGGATTGTGAAAAGCCATATCCTGCAGAAAAAAGTAGGAGTAGGAAGAGAAACTGAAGTCTCATAGTGTTTTATATAATCCTATTTAAATCCTAGTTCATTACAGTTCTATCCAACCTACATAAGCCCATCTTCCTGTGATAAGACGGATAGTATAGCTTCCAGTAAGATATGCTGGTAGCTGCCATGTGGTGAAATTGGCAGGAATGACATCAGAATAGACTACGGTTCCGTTCTCACCCAAGGTTTCATCAATCAATTGAATACCATAACCATTATGGCTACCTAAAAAAAACATATATCCGTTTTTATAAATATTTGGAGCCCTTTTGGGAGCCCTTGGCCTTTGGGGAAGAGCACCTGACGGATCCACTTAATCTCCCGGTTCCTCTTCTTCAATCAGCTCAGGATACAGATTTACCTCTTCACCTAATTCATACGTTGTTTCATCGTCTGCGAAACATCCCATTGTTGCCATCAAAAGGCCAAAAACAATAATTAATTTCTTTGTCATAATTTTGAGCATTTAAATTTCGGGCTGCAAAATTATGACAAACGTATGAGGTGGGCAAAAAAGATGAGTACACTTTGTAAACCTAAAATGCAATATGTCTGATAATCAATAAGTTGTATTTCGTCTATTACATACGTGTAATATTCCTATTGAGAGTGTTTGCACCTTTTTCTGCGAACAGTTTCTTGTTAACATCACGCTTGATGTTATTAACATTCTGTTTAGAAACTCCGAATAGGGCAGACATCTCGCCTGGAGAAAATTGCAGGCGAATCAATATGCAGGTCAACACTTCCCGTGGTGACAGACATGCCTCCTTGCTATCTACTTTGTTATAGAAATCGGGCAGTTCTTGCTCTATAAACTCACGAAGCTCTTTCCATTGTATGCTGGAGGGTTGTTTAGCCTGGCTGGCCAAATGGTGTAGTTCAGAAACGATAGGGCAGTCTAACATGGCTTGCTCTATATCCCAATGATTGATTATCTGCGGCACTTCTTGGTATAATGCCAGCTTTCGCAGAAGCATTTGGTTCTCTCGTTCTTTTTCTTGTCGATACTGGCTCATGTCATGCTGGCTCAGTTGCATATCATGCTGTAACTGTTCATATTGTTGAAGCAAAGAGGCATATTCTGCATTGGCAGACATCAATTCTGCTTTTTTGCGCCGTTGCAGTGTTTGAAAATAGCGATAGAGTACATAGGCAATGATGAAGAAAGCGACAGCAGATGCAATTATCACGTTCCTATAATAATTTGCTTCCTGCTCTTTCTTTGCTGCTATCCGCTCCTGTTCCTCATAATTGTATAATGCCTGTGCTCGTACTATCTCTTCGGCAGAATGGGCAAAACTGGCAGAATCATTAGTTTGACAATAGAGGAAAGAATATTTGGCTATTGAGTCTGAATAACCTTTTTGACGGTACAATGACAGCAATCCTTTGTAAGCAGCTTCCTTTCTGTTTAAATCTGGCTGATTAGTTAGTAGTTTCCTATAGTAATACTCTGCTATATCTAACATTCCTAAATATTCATAATAGGCTCCTTTATGTTTTAAATAAATTATCTTGTCTGGATAAATAATCCCATTAGCATCAAATAAAACTAAGGACTGCTCGTATCTTTCCATCGCAAGTTTCGCTTCGGAATATTGGTTTCTCCGGAAATAAACATCTATGGACATTGGCAGAAAAGAAGCTGCCATATCATCGCGACCAATCTTTTTAAACCATCTTTCCGTGTTCTCAATCACATAAAGTACAGAATCCATCTCGTTCAACATATGATAAGCAACACTGAGATAGCCATAGAAAGTTATAGCTGCTAAAGTATCTTTCGCTTTCCATGCAAAGTTGATGGCATGTTGTTCTGCTTGAAGTTCCAGACGTGGAGAACGTTGACGATGAAACAGGTCGGCCATTTGCCCATAGATACAGCTAAGACGGTAAAAATCGCAGTCTGATGTCGTAGTGTCAGCATAACTCACGGCATCACGATAACAACGCAATGCCATCGGCGTATTATTTTGATCTCGGAAAACGCAGCCCAACAAATAATGGGCCACCATACGTTCATTTTCACTACCCCATGTATCATAATAATCAACCACATCTTGCATGCAGGAGATTGTGTCTAATGGAATTCCGGCTTGATTGAGGGAATCCACACGACACAACTCTTTTTTCATGCCTCCGCCCATGCAGCTGCTCAGCAACAATAATATAATAATATAGGATAATAGTTGTTTCATGGGTGCAAAGATACAAAAAGAAAAGGATATTGCGCGGTTTTTGCGCAGTTTTGGCGTAGGTTTTTATTTGTTGATGCTGTATGAATGCTGTACTTTTGCACCCGCAACGTTGCTAAGTACTTTAAATTATGAACATTCAAAAAGAAATAAAAAATGGATTTTCAAAAAGACAAACACATCACATCCAACTTCATCTGGGGTGAGATGGTAGCCTCCGAGACTTTGGAGAAGTATAACAAACAGCATCCGCAAATGGCGATAGACAACATTCCAAACGGAGCACAGATGGCACATCTGGAATATCTGTGCGAACAGTTCCTGCAACCGCTACGCGATAAGTTCGGACCTATCTATATCAACAGTGCGTTCCGTTCGCCTGAACTGAACAGACTGGTTGGTGGTGCGACGGACAGCTGGCATACCTATGGATCTGCTGCTGACATCCGACTGGCATCGGTACTAACGGGGGTTCACATGATTTGCTTCATCCACAAGCGTTTCGTGGACCTGGGTATCGGCTACGACGAACTGATTCTGTCGCAGCGTGGCAAGTCGTATTGGCTGCATCTGGCCTACAACGCAAAAGCCACTCCATTGGGCTCTATTGTGTGCTTCAACGGCAACCGTTTACGGGTAAGCATGTTGAAGTACATTAAATGAAACAGTTTTTAACATTACTCCAGTATCTAATTACCCCTGCTCCAGTATCTAGAGCGGGGGTAAATAGTATCTGTTTACTAAGTATCTAGAGTCTGGAGTAAACCAAAGTAGATACTGGAGACGATCCAAGAAGATACTAAAGTTTACTTCACCTTAGCCACCAATTCAGCAGGATATTTGGGCATGGCTCCGTTTTGGGTGCAGACATAGGCTGATACCTCTACGGCTATGCGATGAGCCTCTTCCATGGGCTTGCCATTGAGGATAGCAGCACAGAAACTGCCTGTAAAGGAATCGCCGGCACCTACGGTATCAGCAACGGTCACCTTAGGAGTATCTTGGAATGAAGTCAGACCAGGGGCAAAAACATACGAGCCATTGGTACCACAAGTGAGCACCAGCATTTTCAGCTTATATTCTGCCAGAATCTTCTCGCAGATGCCTCGCATGTCAAGGTCGTCGTAGCCATACATACGCTTGATGACAACCAATTCCTCATCGTTAATCTTCAGGATGTTGCAACGTTTGAACGACTCCTCGATAACGTCCTTCGTATAGAACTGCTGGCGCAGGTTGATATCGAAAATCTTGATGCAGTCCTCGGGAGTATCGTCAAGGAACTGACGGATAGTTGCCCATGACACCACATTGCGCTGAGCCAAAGAACCAAAGCACACCGCACGCGCACTTTTGGCCACCTCGGCAATCTCGGTAGTATAGGGAATGTTGTCCCATGCTACGTTCTCCTTAATCTCATAGGCAGGAATACCGTCACCTGAAAGTGTTACCTGCACCGTACCTGTAGGATACTTCACACGGGGCATCAGATAGTTTAAACCGTGCTCTTTCAGTGCATCGATGGTTTCTTCTGCCAAAGCATCCTCACCCAAGGCACTGACAGCCAGAGTCTCCAGACCGAATTGTCCTGCATGATAAGCAAAGTTGGCAGGGGCGCCACCCAGTTTCTTTCCTTCGGGAAGTACATCCCATAATGCCTCACCGAGGCCTACTACATAACGTTTCATATTCTTTGAACTTTGAATTTTTAACTTTGAACTTTGTGATTACCTTTTAATTCGGGGGATATAGGTAAAGAGGTAGATGACTCCTACAGCCATGACAGCTACGGCACCGGCCTGACCTACGGCATCGCTGCAGAAACCCATGATGAGTGGGAAGATGGTGCCACCGAAGAGACCCATAATCATCAGACCGCTGACTTCATTCTGCTTGTCGGGTACGGAGAGCAATGCCTCAGAGAAGGCCATCGAGAAGATGTTGGAGTTACCATAGCCTACCAAGGCGATAGCCGTGTAGAGCACCATCTTCGATTCGCCACTAAACATCAGAATCATGGATGCAGCCATCAGACAAACGCTGATGATGAAGAACCAGCGGGTCTTCATGATACGAAGGAAGAACGACCCCGTCAAGGCTCCGATGGTACGGAAAATGAAATACAAGGATGTGGCAAAGGCGGCCTCGTTGAGCGTCATGCCCACACGTTCCATCAACAGCTTGGGTGCGGTGGTGTTGGTTCCCACATCGATACCCACATGGCACATGATGCCGAAGAACGACAGCAGCACAATGGGCTTACCCAGCAGACGGATGCAATCCATGAACGACGACGACTTACCCTCCTGGATATCTTCCTGAATAGGAGTAACCCACAGCAGTGCCGTAGCCAGGATGCCGACAATGAAATAAACGAGGAACAGCACGCGCCAATCGTATCCGAACGTAGGCATAACTGCGGTGGCACCCCACATGGCCAAGTAAGGAGCGAGGAACGAGGCGATGGCTTTCACAAACTGACCGAAAGTCAGGGTTGATGCCAGGTTCTTGTCGCCGATAATCAGCATAGCCAATGGGTTGATACTGGTCTGCATGAAGGCATTACCGATGCCCAGAAGCGAGAAGGCGATGAGCATTACGGTAAACGAACTGCCCAGCAGGGGGATGAACAGCGACACAACCGTCACAATGAGCGACAGCAATACCGTGTTTTTACGTCCTATCTTGTTCATCAGCATACCCGTAGGCACACTGAAGATAAGGAACCAGAAGAATACCAATGAGGGGAAGATGTTAGCAACAGAGTCGGTAAGACCCAAGTCTTCCTTCACATAGTTGGAGGCGATGCCCACCAGATCCACGAAGCCCATGCAGAAGAAGCAGAGCATCACGGGGATCAGATAAATCGATTTGTTTTGATTACCCATAATATTTTCACTTTTCACTATTCACTTTTCACTTCATAAATTGTTGTTTTTCCGCCCTTTACCTTAATATTGTTATACGGTTCCGAGGGGAACACGAGATTGGTCATAGCCATCTTGCCCTCAGCATCGAACACCTCAATGCTGCAACGGTCAATAAAGATGCGAAGCTGCTTGATGGTGCCAAAGGTCGGTGCCTCAGTCACTGCAGGGAAAGCCTCGCTGAAGCTTACATCGCCACTATTTACACGGTCCATGCTGAACGTCTGCTTGGCGGCATCATATTTCATCACCACCTGCTCGCCCTTCGTATTGGAAAGCACTATCTCGGTATTGTTCTTGGTGTCCACCAATATCTCGCAAGTCTCCGTCGGCTTCTTCACCTTTGCACCACGCAGGGCGAGCATCTCCTTCGAGGGTACCACACTGACGTAGGTTTCTTCGCCACAACGGAACAATCCAAGGTCTCGAGGTATAGAGTTGGCACTGCGGAACTGCTTGGTGGGTACCTGGTTGGCATACTGCCAATTGGACATCCATGCCAGCACTACATGACGATTCTCAGGCGCATTGTAGAAAGAAACAGTAGCATAGTGGTCCTTGCCATAATCCAGCCATTTAGTTACCTTCGGCATGGATTCGCATGTGAACTTATGTCCATCGAACTGGCCTACGAAATACTGAGTAGCCGAGCCTCCGAAGGGTCCTCCAGGGTTGATGTTGCAAATCAGCACCCAATTTCCATCAATTTTGAACAGATCTGGGCATTCCCACACACCACTGTGGTTACCATACTCCTTGCCAAACGAACTCTCATATTTCCAGTCCTTCAGGTCTTTCGACGAATAGATACGCATCTCTTGACCAGCAGCCAAGATAAGGTTCCAAGCCTTGATGTCCTCATTCCAGAACGGACGTGGGTCGCGGAAGTCGGCCACATCGCTGGTAGTCAGCACAGGATTGCCTGCATATTTCGTAAAGGTGCGTCCACCATCTTTCGAGAAGGCTATCGACTGCGTCTGATGGTGTCCTGCCGAGGTGTACATGGCTACCACCTCATCACCATTGGTCACACACGAACCGCTGAAGATGCTACCCAGCCAGTCGGGCTCGATAGCCAAGGGCTGTGCCTCCCAATGAATAAGGTCGCGCGAGGTAGAGTGTCCCCACGTCATGTTCTCCCACTGACTTCCATAGGGATTGTATTGATAATATAGGTGCCATACACCATCCTTATAGAACATGCCATTGGGATCATTCATCCAACCATATAATGGGGTATGGTGATAGGCGGGACGGAAACGCTCGCGATTGGTGGTGTCAAACGAACCTGAATATTTCATCTCGCGCCAGCAAACGAACTCACTCACGGCACCCTTCTGCCTGCGGTCACCATGAAACTCGATGTCCAGAAGTCTGGCACCCTTCAGTTCCAGTGGCATATAATAGTCCACCCGATCAACGGCCAGCTTCACATTCAGCCGTTTCACCATTTCGTTGTCACCATTAAGCACGGCAATAGCCGCAATCTCTTCCGACTCCTGGACGGGCAACAACATATACTTCTCTCCTTGCTTTACTTTCAGCATGGCATGCTTGTCGCCCAGCACGATGGGCTTTACCTGAGCTTTCAGCCCCAGGGTCATCAGCAAAGCCATAAACATCAAAACCGTTTTCTTCATCTTGAATTGTTTTTAGTTATGTTATGAATTTGCTGCAAAATTACCGTTTTTCTCCATTTCATCCTATAAATTATGATACATAAACTAACAAAAAACGTTCATTGTAACAAAAGTTACATAAAAAACATTATCTTTGCAAACAAAACGATACGAAATTATGGATGCAAAACGAATTTTAGATTATCTGAAACGGCTGATGGCCAACAATAGCCGTGAGTGGTATTGGGAGCATAAGGCAGAGTATGATGCGGTGAGGGCAGACTTTGAGGAAGGCATCAAATTGGCGATTGGACGCATTGCGGAGTTTGACCCCTCGATAGCACATCTCAGTGTGAAGGATTGTACCTATCGTTTTAATCGCGACACCCGCTTCTCGAACGATAAGTCGCCCTATAAGAACCACTTTGGAGGGTATATCGCAGCCCACGGAAAGAAGGCCCTGCATGGAGGCTATTACCTGCATCTGGAACCAGGACATTGCATGGTGGCTTGTGGCAATTACTGGTTGCCCACGAACATCCTAACCTCGTGTCGCAACGAGATGATGGGCAACACCAGCGAGTGGCTGCGATGTGTGGAAAACAAGGACTTCCAGAAGTACTTCGGTAGTCCTACGGCCAGCAGTTTCAAGGCTCCCACCGATGTATCGAGTTGGGACCAGCCTCAAGGCTTTGGGTTGGAAAAGTTGAAAACGTGTCCTTCAGGGTTCCCTCGCGACTGGGAATATGTCCAGTATCTCCGCATGAAGGATTACTGCTGTTGGCATCAGGTGGACGAGGATTTCTATCAAGGCAACCAATGGCTCGATGAGATAGAGCGCATGTTCCGTGCTGCCAAGCCCATGATGGACTTTATCAACTCCGTGATTGACGATTACGAATAATGAAAATCCGCCCAAGTACTCATCGCAAGTGCTTGGGCGGAATCATAGAAAACTACTAACTATAAACTAACTTTTCCATTTATTGATGACTAACTTTTACGTCGCTGATAGTAATAACGCTATTATCCGTATAACAGTTTCTTCACGTCTTGTTGTTTTTAGTTATAATTATTTTTCGCTTTTCACTTTTCACTTAAATGTGATTTTGCTGCAAAATTATCATTTTTCCCCATTCCATCCTATAAATTATGATACATATAATAAGAAAAAACGTTCATTGCAACATTTTTCGCACTTTTTGTAACGAAAAAACACCCCGTAGTCGTCACAACTATCAGGGTGGACTTATAACAAGAGGTGAGAGGTAAGAGGATACTTCTCACCACTTCTTTCTTACCAGACCCGTTTCAGTTCGCGAACCTGACACTCGCTGTCAGCACCCTCCACCGTCAACTGGTTGTAGATGGAAGTGGGGAACACCAGGTTGGTCATTGACATAGAGCCATTTTCCGTCAACAGCTCGACAGACGACTGATCGACATAGAGGAGGAGCGTCACGCTGCTGCCGTCAGTGTTCAGGGGAGCCGTCGTAGATGGCACTGAGAACGAGCCGTTAAACGATGTCTTACCCGTCTGGGAAGTACGATGGGCGGCAATGGTGCGCCTAGTGGCATTCACCTCCATCACGTACTTCTCGCCGTTGGCATTCGACAGGGTGATAGTACTGTTCTTGTCCAGGTTCAGCTTGATGCGCAGCTGATAGGCATCCTTCATATCGAAGCTGCTGCCTGCTGTCTGCCACTGACCAGCCACCTTGTCTATCTCGCTGACAACGGTCTGAGCCAGCAAAGGCTGTCCGTCGTACTCCACGAGCTTCAGCTCACGGGGCAGGGTGAACGCAGAACGCCAGGGCGAGCAGGGAACATCACCGGCATACGACCAGTTGTTCATCCATCCTATCATGATATGGCGGTCGCCCGCATTGCTCCAGGTTACACCGGCATAGCAGTCCATACCATAGTCGAGCCAGAGCGGATACTCGCGGCTGTCGGCCTTGAACTCCTTGCCGTCAAACTGACCGGTGAAGTACATCATGCCCGAGCCGAGGATGGGACCGCCAGGGTTCACGCTCACCAGCAACACCCATTTGTCACCAATCCTCATCAGATCGGGGCATTCCCACTGTAGTGAGGAACGTCCGGTCAGGGATACGAAGAAGGTGCTGAGGTGGCTCCATGACTTCAGGTCTTTGGAACCATAGAACTCTACGCCCATCTTCCAGCCCTTGGCCAGCGCCATCACCCACTGCTGGCTCTCTTCATGCCAGAACACCTTCGGGTCGCGCAGGTTGTCGTCGTCGTTCTTGATGACGGGGTTTCCAGAGAAACGCTCGAAGTTCTTGCCACCATCAGTAGAGTAGGCCAAAGACTGCTGCTGCTTGCCGGCCACATCGCCCGTCTCGCCTGCTGAAGTATAAAGAGCTACCATGGCATTGGCACCGAATCCGGCGGTGTTATTCTTGTCAATGACACATGAACCACTAAACACGGCACCTAGGGCATCGCGCGTCAAGGCTACGGACTGCTCCTGCCAGTGCATGAGGTCAGTCGATGTGGCATGTCCCCACGACATGTTACCCCATACGTTACCCTGCGGGTTGTATTGATAGAACAGGTGCCATGTGCCGTCGGCATACACTAGACCGTTGGGGTCGTTTATCCAGTTCTTGGCTGGCGTGAAGTGTACCTGTGGACGGTACTGCTCACGGTATTCTCCACCGGTGGGTTCATCGGGCTTGGCGGGGTCTTCTTTCTGCTGACCGTCAATCAGCGGATTATACTGCTGTGCAAAGTTGATGTCGTTGCTGCAGCCTATCATGGCAGCTGTCGCGAGGACAGCCACCATGCTTTGGAATATCTTGTTTCTTTTCATGACGTAATTAAGAATTATGAATTATCTCGTCTTCAGGTACTCCAGCGAGTTCTTTGCCAGGCGGAGCACATTGTCTTGATAGATATTGTTCTTCGGATGAGCACTCTTGTCGGGCGAGCCGTCTTCGTTCTTCATCGAGAACTCACAGCCGCCATTACCGATGCAAAGAATGGTACCCTTGAAGTCGGTATTGCCCTGCTGAGCTTCCCATACGTTGAACTGGCTGACCCACCATATCTGGCTGTCCCACGTACCGAGCGGATAGATGCCGTAGGTCTGGGTGAGCTGCGTGTAGCAAGCCTCCTCCTGATTGCCAATGCCAGTCCACAGCGAGGGCAGGTTAAAGTACAGGCAGTTGTGGTCTTCAGTGAAGCCGGGACCCTTGAAGGCAATGAGCTTCGTGTCGGCAGTGGTTTCCACCTCAAGACCCTTGTAGATGGGGTGCTCAGAATGGTCCTTCTTGAACTTATGGTCGGGGTTCAGCTCGACAGCCATTCTCCAGACATCAGGATTCCAACCTCCGCGGCCCATACCGAAGGCGTGGTCGTTGCCCTTCATCTCGTCCAGCGAGATACGTCCCAGATGACCGATATACGGTGTGGCATGACTCCACAGCAGCAGTGAGCCACCGTCCTTGTACCACTGGCGGATAAATGGTGTGGCAGCCTGTACTTCGGCAGGCATGTTCCAGACCTGATCCTCGCTGACTTCCTCCAGGTCGCGCAACCAGAAGAGCACGCGGTAGGGATCTACCGTCTCCACAGAGGTGATGCTGGTGAAGGGTACGAACTGGGCAGTGGGATACTCCTCGTGCAGCCAGAGCCATGCAGAAGCCTCGTCGTCATCGCCCTTCTCTACCAGTTCGTCGGGAGTAGCATAGACGCTGAGGAAACCGATGGCGGTCTTACCGATGCGGAGCGACGAGCGGGTAGAGAGTGATGTACCCTTTTCGTTCTTGGCAACGAGGGTGACTTCCCATGTGTCGCCCGTTTCCACATCCTTAATCAAATAGGAGGTTGCTGTACCCGCCAACTGTTCGTTGATGGTACGCTTGCCGTTAGTGGCGGTGAACTGTATGCTGGTGGCATCGGCAGCCCTACTCCATTCTACCCGTGCATCGTAGCCGCCGGCCTTGTCGAGCTGTGCCATAGAGACACCGCTGATGCTGGTGGCACCTTCGCGAAGATACTTGGTGACAACACCCGACGAGGTGTTAGTACCGTCGGTGAGCTTGAAGACATATTCGAAGGGTACGTTCGTGGGAACATCCTTGTGGGTGTAGCTGTTGCCATCTACTACCACGGAACCGGCAAGGGTACCATTGCGGTAGGTGGTTACCATCATCTTGGCCGTCTGTGCAGGCCACGTCAGGATATAGTCATCACCAGAGAGCTGACCACTGATCTGAGTGACATCAGGGGCTTGCAACTTGGCGCCTTCGCGGTCAATGTCCTTATTCTGGCAGCTTACAAGTGCTGCGGTAAATGATAAATGACAAATGATAAATGATAACATTATCAGCTTTGTCTTGATATTCTTGCTAATCATAATTAATAATTTCTCATTACTCATTCTTGTTTAGACAAGCGAGCAAAGCTCGAGTCCTAATTTCTAATTCTTAATTATATCCCTTGTTCTGTGTATAAAGTCCGGGCACGTAGTAGAGCTGTATGTAAGGCAAGGGGAAATATTCGTTCTTTCCCGTAGAGTAGTGAGCATCCTTGTAATACTGGGCGTATGTCTGACCCTCATAAACTACATCCTTCTCTTTCTCGAAGAATTCGTTCAGCGTCTTCGAGGCGATACCCCAGCGGCGCAGCGAGAAGTAGCGGTCTGACTCCATAGCCATCTCCAGACGGCGCTCCCACTGCAGGCACCTGCGAGCCGTCTCCCTGTTCTGGAAGTAGCTGTTGGGATAGAGCTTGATCTCACACTGGTCGGCAGCATAGCCGATGTGCTTGGCCACAGAGTTCTTGGCACGCTGGCGGATGTCGTTGATAATCTGCATGGCACCGTTCAGGTCGCCGGTCTCTATCATCGCCTCAGCACGCATCAGCATGACGTCCGTATAGCGCAGCACATAGTCGTTCATGGCGAATGCCTGCCAGGGGTTGTCGTAGGTCTCACCCTTCGAACGCTGCGGCACTTCCTTCAGCGAGGTGTAGTAGCCATAGGTGTTGGGGGTACGGCTGTTGTCCTTGGTCATGGTGTACTCAGCCTCGTATTTGTAGGGGAAGGTAGGCATACCCACGGTGTGGAAGAGGCGCGGATCCCACTTCTGTGCCGTCGCAACTCCATTGACGGGATAGGCCGTCTCCTTATTATAGTCGTCGAACATGGGCAGTCCGTCTTTCGTCTTGAAAGCGTTCACCAGGTTCTGGGTGGGCTTATGGAAGTCCCATCCGCACGACCACATGCCCCAGCATCCGTTCAACATGTTCGACCAGTTGGCACGACCGTAAAGCGTGTTGTCATCCTGATAGTCAGAGTGCTGGACGGCGAAGATGCTTTCCTTGGAGTTCTTGTATTCGGGCAGGAAGATGTCGCCGAAGTCCTCCATGTAACCATAGCCGGAACGCTCCACGACGGCTGTATAATCCAGCACCTTCTTCATGTATTCCTGATTGATGTGGCTTACGCCGGTCTGAGCCTCGTAGCCGTCGCCCCATGCCATGGTCAGGTAGCACTTGGCCAGATAGGCAGCGGCAGCCACCTTGTGTGCACGTCCTGTTTGGCCGGGACCTTCCTCAGGCAGTACATTGTAAGCAAACTCTAAGTCCTCTATCACCTTTCCCATCAGTTCTTCATGGGTGAATTCATTGTTGGGAGTCTGCTCCTCGGTGTGATTCTTATACACTTCCTCGTCAACCCAGGGTACCTGATACCACATCTGGATGAGTTTGAAGTAGAAGTGGGCACGCAGGAAGCGAACCTCGCCCTCACGGATCTTCTTCACTTCAGCACCCAGCTTACTGTCACCATACTGTTCGAGAGAGACCAGTGCACGGTTGCAGCGTGAAATGCTACAGTAGAAGTGATACCACAGTTCGTCCATGTGGTCGGGAGTCGAGGCGGTCAGCGTTGACCATACCTCTACCGGGTGGTAGTTGGTGTCGGTGGTACCGCTGCCTCCCTTCATGGCATCGTCGCTGGACACGTCAGCATAGGGCCACAGATTGAAAGGATAGGTGTACCAGTCGTCACCCAACTTGGCATATGCCGCTGTGACCATTTCGTCGGGCTGGTTCATGGCGAGGTCCTCGCTGATGACGCCCTGCGGCTCGACATCAATGAAGTTGTCGAATGACTTCTCGCAGCTGGTCAGCGTCACTGCCATACCGCAACATGCCAAACCAGCGCAGAATGCTTTATATATTGCTTTCATTTATTTTAATTTTTTAATTTCTTAATTTTTTATTTTATCAGAACGAGGTCTGGATACCGAACGAGATTGATGTTGAGTTAGGATACATCCAACGGGGATTCTCGGGGTCTGGGCAGGTCAGCGAGCTTGTCTTGATGGTCAGCAGGTTATGACCCGACACATAGACACGGGCAGAGGTCATCTTGACCTTCTCCAGCAACTTGTTAGGAAGGTTGTAGCCTATCTGCACCTGGCGCAGCTTAGCGTAAGAGCCATTTTCGACGAAGTAGGTCGAAGTGCGGTTCTCGTTGCCCACATTGTTGGTAGTCAGTGCGGGAATGCTGCTGCCTGTGTTAGCTGTCGTCCATGCGTCAAGCATGCGGTTACCCTTGTTCGAACCGGCATCGGTGATAGAATAGAAGTCGGTCTGGAACTTCTGGTCGTTATAGACGTCCTGACCGGCAACACCCTGCCAGAACATGGTGAAGTCGAAGTCTTTATAGCCGAGTTCGACGTTCAGACCCCATGAGAAGTTGGGTACGGGATTGAAAATCCAAGTCTGGTCTTGCTCGTTGATGATACCATTGCCGTCCAGGTCGGCATACTTCAGACCACCCACGCGGGCGTTCTCCTGACCACTGGCCAGCACTTCCTCGCGATTCTGGAAGAGTCCGTCAACGACATAGCCGACAATCGAGCCATAGGGTCTGCCTGACTCTACCAGGTTCTCCTTGGCCGTATGAACATAAGAACCGGTGGTGGTCTCTGGCAGATAGGTCACCTTCGAGCGGTAGAAGTCCAGGTTGCCGTTCACGTTGTAGCGCAGTCCGTAGCTGGTGGTGTGGCGATAGCCCAGTTGGAACTCCATACCCCAGTTCTGCAGTGAGGGACCATTGAGCCAAGAGGCACCACCCTCACCCATCGAACCCAGGTAGGCAGGATTGATGAGCATGTCCTTCACCTTCTTTACATAGATATCCATGCTACCATAGAGTGAGTTGCGGAACATGGTGAAGTCCAGACCGCCGTTCCACTGCTCAGTGGTCTCCCATTTCAGGTTGTCGTTCTGGGCCTGTGTGGCACGGAAACCTGAGGGGAACGTTCCTGAGCCCTGCAGATAGAGGTCGTATGCCGTTGACTCATTGCGACCGCCTCCGTAGGTGGCAGCATACAGACCAAAGCGGGCATAGTTGGAGATGGCCTGGTTACCAGTCTGACCCCATGAAGCACGGATCTTCAGGTCGTCCAGCCATTCCTGCTTCAGGTTCTGTGAGAGACGATAACCCAAGGTGAAGGCAGGGAACGTACCATAGCGGTTGTTCTGTCCGAAGCGGCTCGAACCGTCACGGCGAATGGTAAACGAAGCCAGTACCAAGTCCTTCCAGTTGTAGTCAACCTTACCGAAGATTGACACCAGGTTGTAACCCTCCCTGATACCTCCGGCACGCTGCGTACCTGTTGCAGCGTCGGGCCACATATAGTTATAGTTCTCCAGGGCATACATCTGTGCGTAGGCCGATGAGCGCTCTTCCACATCCTTGTGCAACTCCAGACCAGCCAGAATGTTGAACGTGTGCTCACCCAGGATGTTGAAGTTATAGTTGGCGGTGTTAGACCACGTCCACTTGATAGAGTTCTTATTGCCGAGGTTGGCAGACGGCGTAGAGTTGTTCACCACATCAGAATGCCACGTGTAGGTCACGCTATGGATGAACTCCGACCAGTAGTCGAGACCGAAGTTAGAACGCAGTGTCAGACCCTTCAGCGGGGTAATGTTGACGAAAGCATTACCAAAGACACGCCACATCTTCAGGCGGTTGTCACGGTTGTCATAGAGCTCGCGCAACGGGTTCTGGCGGTCACTCATGCCACCCACAGGACCGGAGAACGTGGTGTTGTCCTCTTCATAGATGGGCAGCGTAGGCGACATCTTCAGGGCATTCTCCAACGGAAAGGAGTTCACCTGGTTTGAGTAAGTGATGGTGGCATTCTCGCCCACGGTCACTATCTCATTGATTTTATAAGTAGTATTGATACGACCAGAGAAGCTCTCGAAGTCGGTGAACTTCAGGATACCATTGTTGTTCTTGTATCCTGCCGAGAAGAGTGCAGAGAACTTGTCGGTAGCACCCGAGAGAGAGAGGTCATAGCTCTGTGAGAAGCCAGTACGGGAGATGGCATCCAGCCAGTCAGTATCACTGTAGCGCATGGAGTGCTTTTCGTTCAGATAACCATCATAACGGCCATTCACGATGAAATCCTCCATCTTTCCCGTGGCAGGATTATAGGCTGAAATAGGCGTGCCCTTATCAGCATGCAGGGTCAGACCGTAGTTGTTGGCATACTGCTCTGGGTTCAGACCGTCATTCATGGCAGCCTGAGCCATAGCAGTGGCATACTCAGCCGAGTTAGACAGCTTCATCATCGACTGCTTGTTATAGAACTGGGCAGTCAGGTTGGCAGAGAAATCTACCTTGATCTTGTCACCCTTCTTACCCGAGCGGGTAGTGATGACGATGACACCATTGGCAGCACGCGAACCGTAGATACTGGCTGAGGCAGCGTCCTTCAGTACCTGCATCGACTCAATGTCGTTCATGTTCAGCGTGTTCAGGTTGGTTGTAGTAGGCACACCGTCAATGATGAACAGGGGGTCCTGTGACGAGTTGAACGAACCGATACCACGGATGCGCACCGTACCTGCACCCACTGGTGAACCATCTGACGTAATGGTCATGCCAGGCACCTTACCCTGCAAGGCTCGCATGGGGTCGGTGTCGCTCGACGTCTTCAGGTCCTTGGTCTGTACCACAGCTACGGCACCTGTGAGGTCTGCCTTACGCTGGGTGGTATAACCCGTTACCACTACCTCGGCCAATTCCTTGGCATTTTCCTCCATTGACACTTGCATGCCGTCCTTTGCGGGTAATTCCTGGCTTTTGTAGCCGATGTAGGAGAATACCAGCGTTTTACCGGCCTGCACCTTGAGCTTGAAGTTTCCATCGAAGTCGGTTACTGTTCCGTTCGACGTTCCCTTCTCCATCACAGTAGCACCGATGACAGGTCCCATAGCATCTGTCACCGTACCTGTAATTTCCTGCTGCGCATACATTACCGTACATAATGTGAGCGCCAGAAAACTCATCAATCGTCTTTTTG
>Ga0256405_10005030_pt1 | contig 23625 bp, 18 predicted proteins | sample RumenRJG_02DNA_FD_189096 | JGI IMG/M metagenome (GOLD analysis project Ga0256405, IMG submission 189096) | Bovine rumen microbial communities from Lethbridge, Alberta, Canada - RJG_02 | ecosystem: Host-associated > Mammals > Digestive system > Stomach > Rumen | place: Canada: Alberta... | reverse complement strand
ATGCAGTATCTGGTAATGAGAGATCAGGAAGTTGAGGAAGATCTCAAGAAACAGGAGCAAAAGGCACTTCTGCTCAGAAGAATCATCTCAGGACTGACCCTGATCGCATTGGGTGTTTCGTTCTTGTTACCAAAAGAGCAGACAGACCTCAAAATGAACTTGTTGCGTATTGGTACCATTCTGTCATCGCTCTATACAATAATATATAACCCTCAGACAGGACGAAAGAAGATTGTTGAAAAACGCAATCGTCTCTTCGACTGTCCGAACCCTTGCTGCTCACGCAAACTCTCTTCTCAGGATGTGAAGGCAATGCAGTGCCCGGGATGTAAAGGCAAGGTTAAACCCAATCCACGCATACAATCATCAACAACTAGAAAATCCTAAACGATCTATGAAAAAGTTAACGACATTCATAATGGTGCTGGCATTTGCAATTGCCAACACATTCGCACAGAAAACATATGTGCTGCTAACAGGAGTATCAAACTACGGCAACGCAGATCTAAACCTTGGCAACACTACTAAGGATGTCAAAGCTCTGCAAAAGGTTTTTGACAACCAAGGTGCAAAGACTGTGCTTGTAACCAGTAAATTCGCAACACGTGCCAAGATCCTGGAAAAGCTTGATGCCATCCTTACCGTTGCCAAGGAAGAAGATATGATAATCTTTGCATACAGTGGACACGGAACAGAAGGAGCTATGGCTACGTATGGAGCTGATGTCTCACCATCCAATATGCTTTCTTATAGAGAATTTGTAAATCACCTCAAAGCATCAAAAACCAAGAAAGTGTTCTGCTTTATTGACGCTTGTAAGGCGGGAAGTGTGGTTGAAACATCAGACCTCTATGAATGGAGCAACGATGGCAATGCCGGAATGACTTTCTTCCTGGCATGTGCAGCCGATGAATACTCATACGAAAACGACTGGGTAGGTCATGGCTACTTCTCCAAGGCTTTAATCAAGGGACTTCGTGGTATGGCTGATACCAACGGTGACAAGAAGGTTACAGTGTTCGAACTCTTCAAATACATACACGCCGACGTGAAAAGACGTTCTTCCCAGACTCCGAAGTTGGTAGGTCCTCGTTCTCAACACGATACGGTTATAACAGATTGGGATAAATAACCTTACAAAACCATTGTTTTTGTTTCATGCCGCAAAAAACTACACTTCGTCAAGAAACATGCTACACTTCGTCCAACATGCGAAAAAACTCTTGACAAGTAGAAAAAAACATATTTACTTTGCAGCAGAAAACAAAAATTAATTACCAATCTAAAAAAATTACACTATGGAAACTCAAGTATTCAACCCCAACAATCAGAGTGTTAATAACGTGCAACCAACTCCAGCACCAGTACAAAACCCAGTAGAAAATCAAGAAGAAAATACACTGAAGATGTCAGATCCCGCAGCTCAAGAAGCTCCCGCTCAGGAAGCAATGCCACAGAGCGCAGATAAGGCTAAAGCCGGAAACAACAACACAGCAACAATCCTAACAGCAGCAGGTGTGGTAGCTATGGGAGCAGCTGGTGCAGCAGTAGCAATGGCAGCATCTGACGATGACTCCGCTTCTTTGGCAGCAAACATTAATGTAGATGAAACAGAAGAAAATGCCAATAACGAAGAAGTGCATGTTGATGACGATAACAACACCGACAACAATGAAACTGACGAAGGTGGTGAAGATGTAGTTGAAGAAGGAGAAGACGACAACATTGACGATATTATCAACAGTGGCGAAAATAACGACGACAATGGAGGCGAAGATACAGACCTCACAGGCGACGAAGCAATCGTGGCAACTCTTCTCAACGACGAAGTAGATAACAGTGACATTGACTCACCATCGGTATTCACTGTTAACGGATTTGAAACAGCCTACGCTGCTGATGGTAGCGAATACACTGTAGCATCGGTAACAGCTGCTGACGGAAGTGAACACCTTCTCGCAGACCTTGATGGCGACTATATCTTCGAATCATTCGTTAACTCTGACGGTGACGTAACCGGTTATGCTGAAGCTCAACTCGCATACAGCGACCTTCAGGATATGCAGGACGATTCTGGCGACTACCTCGCAAGTGTAGAGGGTGAGGATGAACTTTACGCAGAAGACGACAGCGCATTGCTCGAAGACTTCGTTGACACAGATGGCGACGATGACGACCTTGCTCTCGATGAGGATATCGACGAAGACGACCTCGTAGATCAGATTGTTGACGACGACGACATCCTTGCAGACATCGACAATGACGACCTCGGTGGTGACGACGACATTTTATTCTCTGACGAGGTAGATGTTGACGAGATCTAAGCATACAAGATACAACACAATAGAAAACAATTCTATATATACATAATAATAAATGTATATACTTTGAACCCACACTGACTATGGACGAGATTAATAATAAAGTGATTCTGCAGTGTCCTCAGTGCAAAAAACAATTTGCAATACCAAAGTTCGACAAACCAGGTGAATACAAATGTGATTGCCCACACTGTAAACATCGCATAATTCTACAACTCAATCCAAAACCTATACAACTGGCGCAGCAAAAACCTGCTGCGCCAGCGGCAGGTACAGCTAAGAATGCATCACAGCCAGCAGTTTCAACTATGCCGGAAACAAAACCTGCACCAACACCCGCATCCCTGCCAACACTTGGCAACGCATCTCCGCTGGGTGATGGTCGTTTCGTTTTTGCAGACAAGGCGATAGTTAACGAAATGTATGAACTGGTTTGTCCACAATGTCAGAAAAAGTTAAGAATCAAACCTTCTGACGTGGGACGACGTAAATGCTCATGCAAACAATGTGGTGCAATTATAGTTTATGAAGCTTATGATCCTAATGCTCCCCAGCCAGTTCAACAGCCAGCACAGCCAGAAGTTGCAGCGCCTGTAGGTGAAATTGTTAATCCAATGGGCGGAATGGGAATTATGCCTTCCACTGATGAAGAGCGAACTACAACCATCACCCCAGGCTTGGGAATGAGTGGCAACAAAAGCAATGGTAAGCTTGTTTGGGGAAGTTTCTTCAGACGTAAAACATATGTATTACGACCAGGAGTTAATATCATAGGGCGTACAGACTTGAACCAAGCTTCAGATTGCCAGCTTGATGACGGATTCGTGAGCCGTCGTTCAGTGGAAATTATGGTAGATCGTGATGGTTACGGACGCTATTCTTTCCAGTTCTCGGTAATCCATACTGCTAACCCGATTTTGGTTAATGGTAAGGAACTTACTGTTGGTAGTCGCATCTATCTGAACTATGGCGACATTATTAAGTTAGGTAACACGATTCTTACCTTCAAAGAAGATAAATAACACCCATGATTCAATGTTAAACCAACTATGGTTATAAAATTAGGTCAATCATATTCATTCCACCAGATTGGACAGCGTGGCAATCAGGAAGACTCCCGTTTCCCTGATTCTGATACTCCTGATATTAATCAGCGCTTTTTCCTTGTTTGCGATGGAGTAGGAGGCAGTGAGAAAGGTGAAGTGGCTAGTCAGACGGTGTGCAAAGCGTTTGGCAAAGTCCTTGCTAAGTTCGATTTTGAAAAAAACGACTTTACAAATAAGGATTTCAGCCACGCCCTTGATTACGCCTATAACGCTCTTGATGAAGTGGCGAATGAGATCAATGAGGGAATGGCGACTACGATGACCTTTGCTGCATTCCACCGCAAAGGTTGTACACTCGCACATATTGGCGACAGCCGTATTTATCAGATTCGTCCTTCGAAAGGTTTGTTAATCTATCGTAGTGATGACCATTCATTGGTGAATTCCCTTGTGCATGCAAATCTGATTACACCAGAAGAAGCATTGACTCATCCCCAGCGTAATGTCATAACTCGTTTCATGGGACCTGTTGATGGTGACCAGCCTCGCTGCATGGCTACTGTGATGCGGAGCACTGATATTGCCAGTGGAGACTATTTCTTCCTCTGTAGCGACGGAGTGTTGTCGGAGATTCTTGACGACCAGCTTTTGGAACTGTTCTGCAATACAGACCTGTCCGACGAAGAGAAAATCAAGAAAATTGCCAAGGCAAGTGAAAATAGTCATGACAACAACACAGCCATGCTTATTCATGTTGAAGATGTCACTCTGGAGGACAATGAATTGAGTAGCGAAGACGATACGGAAATAGATGAGAAAGAAAACGAAGAGGTAGCGGTTGATGAAGCAGCTGAAGAGCATGACACCCTTCAGTCGAAAAGCAGCCACTATCATCTGGAGGACATAGAGTCTATTCCTCATAAACAGGAAGAGAAAGGATTCAAGTCCTTCTTGAAAAATCTTTTCCATAAATAACAGAATTGTAAATAACTATATTAATACTGTCATGAAGAAAAACATTTTTTTATTACTTCTCTCAGCCTTGTTGCTAATCCCTTCAGCAGGACAGGCTCAGAAGAAAGTTAAGCCTGTAAAGACTCAACGTGAAACAGCGATTTCAAAGGACAGTCTGGCAGCTGTTACCAAGCGTGCCGAGGCTGGTAGTGTAGAGGATATGATGCTTCTTGCCGGATGGTACGACAAAGGTAAGCAAGTGAAGCAAGATTATAAGCTGGCATTCCATTGGTATGCTAAAGCAGCAGAGCAGAATAACGGTCAGGCTGTAGCTAACCTGGCACGTTACTATCAGTTCGGCTATAATGTAAAGGCTGACTCTGCAAAAGCAGCTGGTTTGTACAAGAAATCACTTGAATTCAAATATAGTGATGTGTTGAAATACCTTGAAGCTCAGACCAAGGTTGACAGCCTCTCGGTTTTCAGCGGACTCTTGCTTTATGATATCTATAATAAAGGTGTAGGAGAAGTGAAGCGTGACGAAGAAAAGGCACGTTCATACCAGGAATTTGCGGCTAATGGCGGTCATGTGGAAAGCCAATACGACCTGGCTCGCTACTATTTGCAGAAGAACAAGGCTGACAAGTCTGCTGAATTGTTCAGGAAAGCATCCGAAGCAGGTGTTGTAGGAGCAACATATTTTTATGGTTATCAACTGTTCAAAGGACAGGGTGTTGCTCAAGACAAGAAAGCTGGTATAGAATGGATGCAGAAGGCTGCTGATCAGCACTTCACTGCTGCAAACGGACAGCTTGGACGTATTTACTATGAAGGTGACGGAGTGGAAGTTGACTCGGCCAAGGCTGTGGCTAATCTCAAGATTGCTGCCGGAAGTCGTGTAAACAACTCTGTTCGCAACGAAGCTCAGTGGTGGCTCGCACACTGCTATATGCGTGGCTTGGGTGTGGAACGTGATTATGGACTTGCAATGCAGTGGTTTGCTGAGGTCGCAACCAAGACAAGCTATAAGGACAAGTTCAAGGAACTTATCACCAATTCAGGTGCAGATGCAGTGCCTGACAACAATATCTTCTCTGCATATCTCTATGGAATGAAGGCTCTCCTCGTAGATGAGAACATTGATGAGGCAAACAAGCGCTTCAAGGTTGTGGAGAAAGCCAAGAATAATGAAGGCACTGCAATGATTGCTTTTTGTACAGCTTCTGACAAAGGCAAGAAGCCAAACGTAAAGAAGGCTATTAAGTCTTGGACCAGTATTGCTGATAACTGTGCTATTGCCAGCTTCTACTTAGGCTTAAGCTATGCAGAAGGCAAGGGTGTTGACAAAGACACTAAGAAGGCTCTTGAATATATGCAAGCTGCTTCCGACAAGGATTTCTCCTTAGCTTCACTCTTCGTGGCTGACGCATATATGACTGGCACAGGTGTTTCCAAGGATGAATCCAAGGCTGCTGAGCTTTATATCGAAGTCGAACGTCAGCATCAGTTAACCCCTGAGGCTGCTAAGAACCTCATCAAGTGCTATGAACTGAAACTTGCTGTGCTTCCTGATGTGGCTAACAGCACTGAACGTATAGCAGAACTTTCTAAAGTGAAGGAGAACGAAAATGTAGTGGCTCTGCTTAAAACTCTGCCATAAACAATAGTGTTAACAACAAAAGGGATTCTATGGAACTTTTTTCTTAGAATCCCTTTTTTGTTTTTGTAGGTGGTATACCTCTGTTGACTAATGTTTGCTATAGACGACTTCTGCACTACGCAGACCGAGACCGCCCATCTGGTTGGCACAGCGCACAGAGAAACATGAGCCTTCGTGTGTGCCAGTTGGAACAGTGTAGTGTGGTTCTGTGACGAATGCTACGATGATACGGTCGCGGAGCACTGCATAGCATCCGGCGTCAGGATTGTCTTCCCAAGAGATTTCATTACCGCTAATACGTAAGACTGGTGGTGGCACCTGTTGTGTCTTGGCCTGTGGATTCCAATTAGGAAAGACGTTCGCAATGGTGTATTTCTCTGCCTCATCTGCAGATAATACCGGTGATGATAAGGTGGTGCGCCGTTTGTCGGTGTTGAGGAGTTCAAAAAGTCCGTTTGTACATTCAAATTCAGCAAAACGAGCCGGCGTAGTACCGTTTGCCCATCCTTCTTCAGTTGGTGCAATGTTCATGCAGCAGTTGAGGAATGTGGCACGTGGAGTGTTGTTCCAAGGTCTGCCAAGATAATACTTTCCGTTCTGGTGCTTAGGTCCGTCGATATAGCAGTCGCTGAATATATAACCGTATGTTGAACCGGCTTCTGTGGAGGGAGCACAGATTATGTTGTGTTTACTGCTGTCGCCACGTGCAACGAATTTCAAGTCACAATGATTGAAGTAAACAGTTCCTCCGCCACAGATAAAATCCACAGTACCTGCAATTTTGCAGTCTTCCACGTAAGTTGTTCCGCCGTCGTTGGTGTAATAAGTATTCTGTGTACCGAGCAGACTCATATTCTTCAGTATATTGCCTTTGCAGTGTTTCTCGTTGAGGGTTACAGCGTGATTGGCATAGGCATTGGCGTCGTTGCGATAGTTGCACCACAGTTCAAGATCCTGCAGATAAGTGCTGTCTGCACCATTGAGGAAAAGAGTGCTGGTTTTATCTATACCTTCTTCTCTCGGACATGATTCAACCTGAGTGTTCTGAGCCTGTTCTCCAATGATACTGGTGTTAGGGGCTGTGAGTATGGTGACGATATTGCCGTCGCCCAGCAGACGGTAATTGCTAGAACGGACAAATATGCGGAAACGTTTGCTTTTGTCGGCTCTTGTGTTCGCAGCATTGATGGCTTGTCGGAAATTGCCTTTGTCAGGTACGATAAAGTCGTATTTCCATTTCTGTGCACAGGCATTTGATGCTGTTGCCAGTGTGACAAACATTATTATCAGTCGTAGGGTTGATTTCATGTGCTTATTATTCATTTTCAATTATTACGGTGATGGTGTCTTGAGTAATTGACTGGTCGGATGCAGACTTTTTGTTGTCTACGTTTTGCAAGGCATAGTACATGATGCCGAAGACGACAATTAGGAGTACTGCTGCCATTGCCAGCATACCCCACATCATTTGTCGGTTGAATTTAGTGGCTTTGCGCATCTTTACCTAAAATTTTGTTGTATTCCTGTTCATTTGCAAGAATGCTGTAAGCTTTCTCAATATCTATGTCGCCTTTAAGTGATTCCTCTGTGGCTCCAGCTTGGAAGTAATATCTCTTAACTACTTCCTGAGCCATCAGTTTGCGTATTTCGGTGCTGAAGCGGTCGAAGTCACGATCCATGTTATGTTCGAGTTTCTTGGAGAGAGCGTTGAACTCATCTTCTGCATCGTCGAAATATCCCTCAAACACCATCATCTTCTTTAAGTCTTCAAGGCGTTTTTCCGATAATCGGTCGTATTTGAAATCACTTTCGTGAGCCATCTTTTTCAGTTCTTCGAAATCAGCGTCGGTAATGCTAAACTGAGAGATTGGGGGAAGTGTTGCATGTTTTTGTGCATAACGTGTTCCCCAGTCTACAAGCACATCGTCGTTAGAGAGGTAGAATACAACGTTAGCCATTGTGTCACGGTGCACCTCGATGTCGGGTTTGATGCCGCCTCCATCGCGCACTTCACGACCTCCAGCTGTGTGGAACACATTGGTCAGTGAATCGGGAACACGTCCGTCGTTGCCCAGTTCGCGACGGTTCTTGTAATTAATAGCCTGGATGCATCGTCCACTAGGAATATAGTATTTCGATGTGGTCAGCTTGAGGTTGCCGTTGTAAGGCAGTTCTCGAGGCGACTGCACCAGTCCCTTGCCATAAGTCCTGCTGCCAACGATGACAGCGCGGTCAAGGTCTTGCAGGGCACCGCTTACGATTTCTGCAGCTGATGCAGTGTTGCCGTTCACTAATACGCAAATAGGGATGGTTGTGTCGAGAGGCTCGTTGGTTGTGGTGTATGTGCTGTTTGCTGCTTCAAGCTTGCCACGAGTCTCAACTATGGTTAAGCCTCTTGGAACAAAGAGGTTTACAATTTTTACGGCTTCGCTGAGCAGTCCTCCACCATTGCCGCGCAAGTCCAGAACCAAAGCTGTAGCTCCTTGCTCCTTAAGTGAAATCACAGCCTTACGTACTTCACCCGAACAGTCTTCTGTGAATTGTGTGAGACTGATGTAGCCAACCTTTGGACGTTCTACCCCTGAACGTGTGATTTCTCCTTCGGGAAGTATGCCATAGTAGGGCATGGAGGCAATTTTAATGTTACGTCGGGTGATTTTGAAGTCACGTGTCTTTTTCTCACCGGGACGTTGAACTCTAAGCACGAATGTAGTTCCTGGTTCGCCTCTCAGCATGTCGCTCACTTGGCTCACAGTCTTTCCCTTGAGGTCTGTTTCATCGATTTTACGGAGCACATCTCCCACTTTTAGCCCAACTTCAGCCGCAGGCATTCCTGCGTATGGCTCACCAATGATGACTGTAGAGTCCTTGCGCATGCGTATTAAAGCACCTATACCGCCGTATTTACCTGTGGTAAGCATCTTCAAGTCACCCATATCCTCGTCGGCATAGTATTCGGTATAGGGATCAAGAGACTCCAACATGGCATCGATACTGACCTTTATTACTTTATTTGCTTCCAGAGTGTCCACATAGTAAAGGTCAAGTGCGCGGTAAATGGCATTGAACACATCTAAGTTCTTTGCTACGCTGAATGAGTGATCTTCCTTGTTGTCCTGTGCGTTGCCCACAAATAGAGTTGCTGCTGCAAACACAGTCAATATAAGCCTTTTCATATATTTGTTCTTTAGTTTAGTCTGCAAATTTACAAATTAATAATTTATAATTCGTATATTTGCAGTCAAAACACAGTTAGAATGAAAGAATTTGTCATTACAGAAGCAAAAGTTGAGACTGCTGTCATTGTGGGAATCATCACTCCACAGCAGAATGAACGAAAGACTAATGAATACCTTGACGAGTTGGAGTTCCTTGCAGAAACCGCTGGTGCCAAGGTTGTTCGCCGTTTCACTCAGCGAGTGACTGGACCGAGCAGCGTGACCTATATAGGAACGGGAAAGTTGCAGGAGATTCGCGACTATATCAAACAGCAAGAGGAAGCACGTGATGCAGCCATTGATGCAGCACTGGAGCAAGGCTTTGACATATCTCAGGTTGAGAATTTGCCCGAGCTTGTCGGCATGGTGATTTTTGACGATGAATTGACCGCCAAGCAAATCCGTAATATAGAAAAGGAGTTGCAGGTAAAAATCCTCGACCGTACTTCGCTCATTCTTGATATCTTTGCCATGCGTGCTCAGACTGCAGCAGCAAAGACACAGGTTGAACTTGCACAATATAAGTATATGCTTCCGCGCCTCACCCGTCTGTGGACTCACCTTGAACGCCAGCGAGGAGGAAGTGTGGGCTTGCGCGGACCGGGAGAAACACAGCTTGAAATGGACCAGCGAATCATACGTAATCGTATGGCTTTGCTTAAACAGCGTTTGGCAGATATAGACACTCAGAAATCAACTCAGCGCAAAAACCGTGGGCGTCTCATACGTGTAGCACTTGTGGGTTACACCAATGTTGGCAAGTCCACACTTATGAACCTGCTTTCCAAAAGCGATGTGTTTGCTGAGAACAAACTCTTTGCGACCCTTGACACTACTGTGCGCAAGGTAATTATTGACAACCTGCCGTTCCTGCTTTCCGATACCGTGGGATTTATACGCAAACTTCCTACCGATCTTATCGATTCATTTAAGTCGACTCTTGATGAAGTGCGCGAGGCAGATCTTTTGGTTCATATCGTCGATATATCCCATCCCGACTTTGAGGAACAGATTAAGGTTGTGGAGAAAACACTTGCTGATCTTGGTTGTGCTGAGACTCCGAGCATCATTGTTTTCAACAAAATTGATGCTTACACATGGGTTCCAAAGGATGAGGATGACCTTACTCCGAAGACACGTGAGAACATCACTCTTGAAGAGCTTATGCAGACTTGGATGGCACGACTTGGTGAAGACTGCTTCTTTATTTCTGCACGTGAACGTACCAATATCGTTGAATTGAAACAACTGCTCTATAACAGAGTAAGGGCACTTCATGTTCAGAAGTACCCTTACAATGATTTCCTGTTTCAGAACTACAATGCCGAAGGCGAAGCCGAATAACCAATTATTTTAACAAAAACCTGAGCATAATCCTGTGTTTGAGGATTAAAACAAAAACAGAAAATGCCCCATGCTGTGATGTGGGTGCTTGCAGCACTTTATGATGCAAGGCATTCGTTCCTACTCGTATACAAGCATCCAGGTTGTAACGTCTGCCTTTTATCAAACCACATGACTGTGGCTCACATCCCATCATATCAAAAATATCACAAAACCATTAACCTCTGAGCATTAACCGGTTAAGCTACTAAGCTATTAAATAAAGAGTTTTCAACATAATTGACTAGAGAACCGAAAAACCTCTCTCTTATTTAGAATCATTATAAATAACTGATTTAAGAATAATTAACAGCTTGCAAGGGCGAATTTGGGATTTTCCTTCCCGAATCCGCCATTTCTTGTTTGCATAAATATGCAGAGGCCTTAACCTTGCGCATATTTATGCATATTGACACTTTGTTCCGTTCTTGCAGGCTTGCCCTGCAAAATGCGAGGTAACAACCGCAAGCACCCACCAAAGTGTCAAATCCTTAATTCCTCAAATTCTCAAAAACTTAACTTTTTTTGAATTTAAACTTAACTTCCGTTGCGACAAAAGTTAACTTTGACATTTTGAAAAGTTAACTTCAGTGGAAAAAAGACTTCGCCAGAGTTTCAACTCCGGCGAACTTCCTTTTTGTCAAAATGCATAAAAACAAAGGATGCATAACCGCTCGTACGATTATGCATCCTTTTCCTGCTAATGCAAAGATACAACATTTTTCCTCAAAATGCAAATATTATAATCTAAATTAGTATTTATCACCAAATCACAAACACCTGATTGCTAATCAAGTAAGTTTTTAAATTCTGACACCTCAAGTTCTTACTCCTTCCGTTCTTCATCCCACTTAATGGGGCAGTGGCAAAAAACCTTTGATTTATTCGCTGGTAAAAGGGAAAGTGGGCTTTGTTCTGCAGTAAAACAGAAAAAGTTCAGTGCCACCCCCTATAGTTGTCTCTAAGATTAATATAGGTGCCAACTTAAAGATAAACCATCCCCCATCCGCAATACCTATTATTCAGATCTAGATATACTTGATTTGAAGATTTTCAACTTTTAGCGGACATCAATAATTAAAAGTTAGGATATTCAAAACGGGAAAGGCTCTATAGTTTGCCCATTTCAATGAAAATTAGCATCTTAGTAGCATCTTAACAACTAAATGTGGTCAATAGGGAAAAAGACACATAAAAGTTAAAAAGAAGGCGGTCTATATGGGATTCTGCGTAAAATTGTATATCTTTGCATGGAGATTTGCAGCAAAAGCAATGAGGTAAAGAATATAATAACTAAATCAAGTTCGTAACAAAAGAGAAATACAATTGTTTTTTAGACATCCTTGACTATACTGTAGTACCCAAACTTGCATAAACAGACACGTCAGTTTAGTTAGGACAACAAGGGTGTCTGCGCCAAGAAACAATGGGCGTGGACAGAATGATTGTTGTCTGACGTGGGCTATGCAAGGCCTGGGTACTCAACCTGAATCCTGCCACGTCCTCTTTTCTAGAGGACATTTTCTGTATATACTCGTATGGACAAGCGGCATCTAAGGATTCATGGTGACAACATTGTTGAGTGTGAAAGGACTCTTAACATGATTGTAGAGGCGTTTAACGCCTCGTGCGTTTTGCAAAATAGCCCCGTTTACTTTCCTAAGTATCAGGTTGAAACTGATTGTTGCGTCTTTGAAATCGAATTATTGTCTGGGCATGGCAGGTGGAGCTGCATAGACCTTGGAGATATCGTTCACCTTGCGGGAGGACGGCTTCGAGAATCTGCCGACTCATATATTACAGAAGTAAAGGATGATAAAGAGCACGTCCTACTGGGCATTGAGTATTGCTCGGCTCTTCCTGCGGGTAATAATGCATGGCAAAGAAACGGAAGGGCACTCGCAAGCGTATGGGCCAATATCCCTTATTTATACTATGCAGAGATTGGTGGCATCGAATTAGACGCCAACAGGGATACCAAAGCTCCTCGCTATCCCAACCCTGCTGTTCCCTTCTCGTATATTACTTTGTCGAAGGATTTGGGAAGAGTCTGCCTGCCTGTGTATCGGGCGCATCCATCCATTACAGAGGGAAACTTGAAACTTTACAAAGATACTTTTGGATATACAGACGGACTTGAATATCTCAAGTGCATACTTCTGAGTAAATCCCCAAGCAAGTATATAGCTTCTCTTACAGACAAGGCCATCTCGCTTGTAAAAATTCTTTCGAACGCACGCACGAGGCGCGATACGCTTCGTGGTAGGGAATGGAATACGCTGCTAAACTGCAGAAACAGAGCATCGTGGCTTGGTAGATACAGTAAGTTTGATTGGAAGAAGAAATCTGCAAGCAAAGTTCCCACAACAGCAACACTCAACTTGTTGAAGACAGAAATAGAGTCTTTGTCGGCAAAGCCCATAACGTCCAAAGAGTTGCCTTTCTGTGTCATACCAAAAGCGAATGTAGCTACTTTTAAGGCATGGCTGAAAATTAACTATCGTGGTATGAGACCAACTTTGGATACAAAGAAAGACCTCGCAATCGTTTGGATAACAGGTTTCAAACCCAAAGGCGACGACTCTCGTCCTGACAGAGGCCTGTCGCCCCTTTGTCGTATGCTGTTGGGCAATGAGGCGAATATCATGGCTGTTGTTTACGGACCGGGCACGAAAAACACATGGGATCTTCTGTCAAAACACCCAGATGAGCTATGTAACAGCAACGGACTGTTTCAGGCCATCTTTGTATGCTGCAACTATTTGCTTGTAGATAGTACAACTTGCAAGAAGAAGATGTTTATCAGTACAAAGGCCAAGTTTGTCTTGAAATCTGATTGCATCACCTTCCCCTACATCCAGAAGCCCGAAGTGTCATTCTTCGAGCATGACACAGATTGTGCTATTCACCAGATTCTGTCACACCATGAGGAGGAAGGCATATACGAATGTTTCTGCAATCCTCCCGGTGGCGACTGGTCGGGAATCTCGCTGTTTCGAGACGATAAAGAATACAAATGGACATCGCTGCCAAGAGTGTCGCAGGAGAGTAAACGCCCAGACCACATCTTTCAGATAAGAATTGCAGACAGTTTGTTCTTTGTTACCATCGAGTCTAAAGGATTAGGAAAAGACCTAGAGGACAACATTGGTGTTCGCCTGAAGGATTACATCAGAGAACTATTCCTAAGCAATCCGACTGCTTACAAACAAGATACAGATGCCGAATGGCAGTTCTTCGACGGCAGTCTTGGCAGGATGGAATACAGAATGATATCTGTCGGTGCGTTCCTATATAAGAACGACGAAGAGTTAAGCCGACATTTAGAGCGTGGCAAACTTGATGCAATTCTTGCTTTCGAGTTTGGCGACGTATCTACCATACATTTTTATTCCAACGACAATGGATTTGTACTAGTCTCTTACTTGCAACTAGCAGCCTCAGAACAAGGAACTTTTGTAGTTCAGATACACTGATTCCTGTATATCCTCTTGCACCTTATCTATCACCTTTCTGAAAGCAGACTTACCCGTCTTCACCTTGAATGTAACCTTGTAAAGTTCTTCGGGTGGCGCATAAGAATATGTGCGTTCGCCTGATGAGCCATCAAAAGTAAGCATCCAGTACACACCTTTGGAATTAAGTTCATCGAGCGTCTTGTAGAAGTCATCTAAAGAGAATGGTGTCTGCGTGTATCTGCTTTTCGTTCCGCCGTATGGAGGGTCTAAAAACACAAAGTCGCCAGCCTTCACGTCCGCAAGGCACTCTCTGTAATCAGTATTCAAAAACTCAAACTTGCGAATGTACCTATGCCATTGTCTAATAATCAACTCCAATCTGTTGGGATCTATGCCTGGCCGTGTCAGGTGAAGTGAGTTGTTGAACTCTCCTGCGCTGTTATAGCGTATCATCCCATTCAGACATGTCCTCGTTAGGAACAAAAAGTCCATCGGGTTTTTGGAGGCGTTAAAAGAGTCTCTTATTTCATAATACACCTGATAGCCTTCTGTCTGCAGACGTTTCCATCTCTCCGCATACTCAGCTGAAACCTTCTCTGGATCATCCTTGATTTCTTTCCACAAGGATATCAGTTCGGGGATAATGTCGCTGGCCATACCTCTGCTCGACTTTGAGAAAGGCATCATAGAGCCTCCACCCACGAAGGGTTCATAATATGTCTTGGCAGGCAGGAAATACTCTGCCAACTGCTCGGCAACCACTCTTTTGCTGCCAGACCATTTGATGACGGGTTGTAATGGTTTCATCAGAATAACGATGTTGCTTTTATGTTCTTCGCCTCTTCCAGCCTATTCTTGGCTATATTGTAGTATTCTTCTTCTATCTCAAAGCCAGTAGTGTTCATTCCAAACTTGATGCCTGCAACCATCTCCGTGCCAGAGCCTGCAAAGGGCACCAACAGATTCCCACCCTCTACGCCGCATAAGGCTAATATCCTTTCCGACACCTTTATAGGCTTTTGAGTAGGGTGCGCCCCGAATTTCATTTCTTCTTTCGACTTGTTGTTTGGTATATCCCATACAGTTCTCATCTGCTTACCGGGTTCCTTCAGCAAGTCGGAAGCAGATGAGAAAGCCTTCGATGCATCATAGTTGAAGAAGTATTTGCGCTTCTTCTCTCCTCCCTTGTGAACCCACAAAATTGTTTCGTGGCTGGCGGTGAGCCGCCGTCCAGAAAGGTTGGGGAAAGAATTGCGCTTGAACCAGGCTATCTCATTGATAATTTCTAGCCCTAACAGCTGGCAGCAGACATTTACAAAGCCTGAGTTGTGGTAGGTGGAATGAATCCATATCGACCCTTCCAACTTCACAACTCTTTTCAACTCTTTCAGCCATCGGTACGTCTGCTGGAAAGACTCGTTTTGTGACAATAAGTCCCATGCTTCATTCTCCAGATTCCACTCGCCCCCAAAGCCGGCAATTTTCTCTTTCTTGCCATAGTCCCAGCTGTTTTTCGACGATGCACCGTAGGGAGGGTCTACAATACAGAGGTCGAAACTGTCGGAAGCCAGTTCTGGTAGCCCTTCAAACACATCTTTCTTATATAGATTGTATTGCGGAATCATCGGTTCTTTTCAATTTGCCGACAAAGATAATCAATTCCCACGACAATTCAACAATTTCTTTAGTATTTATAACAATCGGGGGACAAGGGCAAAAAGGGAATAGGAACATTTTGTACCACAGCCGACACCCCAATGTCGGAGACGAACCCCATTGAATATCAGCAAAAAACACATAATCTCATCAAAAAGTCTCCGACAATAACTGGATGACAAATATCGGAGACTATGTCGGTGAGTCAACGCACCATCTAACGTAACATTTCTGCAATGCAAAAGATTGGTGTATTGAAATGAAGAACCAGGTGACGGTTCTTTGATTCGTATAGTTAAGAACTATAGCCAAGATGCAATAAGACGAATTGTTTTTTTTGTAAAAGACAGAGCAAAACGGTTGAAATACATAGTTGCGGAAGAGCCAGCAAAACAATTTTTGTACAAATAAAGGCTGAAACCCTGGTGAGGGCTTCAGCCTTTTGAGTATTGTTGTTATCAGAAATGCGGAGGAAGTAAATTATTTCACGTTGCCGACTTTGATGAGGTACTCGGCAATTTGTACCGCGTTGAGTGCTGCACCTTTCTTAATCTGGTCGCCTGAGAGCCAGAGAGTGATGCCGTTCTCGTTAGCGAGGTCCTTGCGGATGCGACCTACGTAAACATCGTCCTTGCCTGCGGTGTACAGAGGCATAGGATACTTCTTGTTTGCAGGGTCGTCAACGACAGTTACGCCTGGAGCCTTCTCAAGAGCTGCACGAACTTGTTCTGGAGTAAGGGCGTCTTTTGTCTCAATCCATACAGCCTCACTGTGTGCACGGAGTGAACTGATGCGAACGCACATTGCAGAGCAACGAGCATCGGTATGCATAATCTTGCGTGTCTCGTTGAACATCTTCATCTCTTCCTTGGTGTAACCATTGTCTTGGAAGACATCAATCTGAGGGATGACATTGTATGCCAACTGGTAAGCAAACTTCTCCACAGTAGGCTCCTTGCCCTCACACAATTCTTTATATTGCTGCTGGAGTTCAGCCATAGCTGCTGCACCGGCACCTGATGCACTCTGATAGCTTGCTACGTGAATGCGTTCGATGTGGCTCATCTTCTCAATAGGCTGCAGTACCACTACCATCATGATAGTTGTGCAGTTAGGGTTTGCGATGATGCCGCGTGGACGAACAAGAGCGTCTTCGGCATTGCACTCAGGTACTACGAGTGGTACATCCTCATCCATACGGAAAGCGCTAGAATTGTCAATCATCACGGCTCCGTAACGGGTGATGTCTTCAGCAAATTCCTTTGATGTACCTGCTCCGGCAGATGTGAAGGCGATGTCAACGCCTTTGAAGTCGTCACCATGCTTGAGGAGTTGTACTTCGTATTCCTTACCGCGGAAGGTGTATTTTCGACCTGCGCTTCGTGTGCTGCCAAACAGTACGAGTTCATCAATAGGGAAATTTCTCTCATCGAGCACACGCAGGAATTCCTGACCCACTGCGCCGCTTGCACCAACAATTGCTACTTTCATAACCTGTGTCTAAATTATTTATTTTGTGGTTTGATTATTTGCTTTTTGCGGTGCAAAGTTACGTATTTTTCTTCAAATAATGATAATTTGTTACATTTTTAGGCTTTTTGACTTCACTTTTCTTGAAAAAGCACTAACTTTGCAGCGCATTTGATGCAGAATGCCTTTCAATTAAAACTATGGACTCAATGACCGCAACGATAATAACACCTTTATTCCAGCTTAATTCTATTAGCGATTTGTTTGGAAATCTACCCATAACCAATCATGTGTGGGTTTTTTTTATCGTGCTTTCCATCATCCTTTTTGCCCCGATGATTTTTAACCGTCTGCGCATTCCACATCTTATTGGAATGATACTCGCAGGTGTGTTGGTGGGGGAGAATGGACTTAATATCCTGGAACGAGATGATAGTTTTCAACTCTTCGGACAGGTTGGTATCTACTATATCATGTTTCTGGCAGGTCTGGAAATGGATCTTGCCGGACTGAAGCAGAATCAGCGCCAGGGACTGACTTTTGGTGTTCTGACCGCACTCATTCCGTTTGTATTCGGATTGTTGGCAGGTCTTTATGTGCTCAGTTATTCTGTAGCGGCGTCAGTGTTGCTTGCATGTATTTTTGCTTCACACACCCTCGTAGCTTATCCTATTGTAGGGCGCTATGGACTGGCTCGTAACAACAGCGTGGTGATAAGCGTGGCTGCCACAATGGTGGCTTTGCTTCTTGCGTTGCTTACTATAGCCGGTCTTGCTGGTATTCATAGCGGAGATACCGGACTTCAGTTCTGGCTGTGGTTTACAGTGAAGTTCGCCATCTTCTTTTCTGTGATTTTCATTTTCTTCCCGAGAATCATACGCTGGTTCCTGCGAAAGTACACCGATCAGGTCATGTTGTTTACTTTTGTGCTGGCAATGGTGTTCCTTGCGGGAGCAGTTGCTGAGGCTTGTGGAATAGAAGGCATACTTGGTGCGTTTCTTGCAGGACTTGTGGCAAATCGCTACATTCCACGTACTACTCCGCTGATGATGCGTCTTGAATTTGTGGGCAACGCCATTTTCATCCCTTATTTCCTTATTGGTGTGGGAATGCTTGTTAACCTGACACCCCTCTTCACCAGCCCTAAAGCAGTGGAGGTTGTGGCAATCATAGTGATTGCAGGCACTCTGTCCAAATACATTGCTGCAGTTCTTTCACGCCGTATTTTCAAACTCAGCCGTGCCAGCGGGCTTATGATGTTTGGTCTGACTGAGGCACATGCTGCCGGAGCGCTGGCCATGGTGATGGTGGGAAGGCGTCTGGAAGTAAGTCCTGGTGTTCCGCTTATGGACAATGCCGTTCTCGATGGTGTGGTTGTGATGATACTCATTTCCTGTATTATTTCTTCTATAGCAACCGACCAGGCTGCTCGCTCACTCAAGATAGAGGAGAAACGCAGTGTTGATCGCGACCAGCTTCCGCTCAATGATGACGAGAAGATTCTTGTACCGATTAACGAGCCGTCAAAGATTGAGATGCTTGTGCATACCGCATTAATTATGCGAAATACCAACCTCAACCGCGGACTGATATTCCTCAATGTGGTTAATGATGATGATCCTACAGGTTTGCTCAGGGTCCAGAGTAAGGATTGTCTGCAGGAAGCAGAACGTCTCTGTGCCGCAGCCGATGTTAAGGTGCAGACGCAGAGTCGCTTGGCAGTTAACTTCGTCAACGGAGTGGTTCATGCATTCCGGGAGAATGATGCCAGTGAAATAATTATCGGACTTCACCACCGCACATCTCCCAACGATTCTATGCTTGGGCGATTTGCCCCAGGACTTATAAATACGCTCGAACGACAGATTATCATAGTAAATCTCCTCGTTCCAATCAACACGTTGCGTCGCATTGTGGTTGCAGTGCCAGAACGTGCGCAGTTCGAGGCAGGATTCACTCGTTGGCTGGAACGTATTTCGAGAATGGCTGTTGAACTGGGCTGCCGTATCTGTTTCCATGCCACAGAGGAGACGGCAGAGATAATCCGCGGTTATCTTTCGACATACCATCCGCTTATCCGTGATGAATACTCAGCGTTTGACAATGACGCCTCACTTGAGGAGTTTGCAGTTAACCTCAACCATGACCACCTCTTTGTTCTTGTAACGGCGCGTCACGGTGCTATCAGTTACGAGCGGCGAATGGCAAAGATGCAGTTTATGCTTCGTCAGTATTTCACCGACAAGAACCTCATGATTATTTACCCAGAACAAGGAGAAGCAAATTCCAATGCTTCAACTTTCATCAATCCTCATATACAGTCTGACCATGTGGCTTCTGGTGTAAACCGTTGGCTTTCTAAGTGGATAGGTAAGATAGGATAGAAGACTTATGATTCATTTACGTAATATAGAAAAATCGTTTGGCTCACTCAAAGTGCTTAAAGGCATAGACCTCGACATTGAGCGAGGGGAGATTGTGAGCATCGTCGGTCCGAGCGGCGCAGGTAAAACCACGTTGCTGCAGATTATGGGAACTCTCGACAATGCAGACCGCGGCAGCATTGTGATAAACGATAAAGATGTCAGTCGGATGAGCAATAACGACCTTGCGCATTTCCGCAACAAACATCTTGGATTCGTTTTTCAGTTCCACCAGTTGCTGCCCGAATTCACTGCAGTAGAGAATGTTATGATTCCGGCACTCATAGGTGGAGGCTCTAAGCGTGCAGCGTATAAACGAGCCGCAGAATTGCTTGATTTCTTGAATCTCACGCCTCGTGCCGACCACAAGCCAAGCGAACTTTCAGGAGGAGAAAAGCAACGTGTGGCTGTTGCACGTGCGTTGATGAACAATCCATCCGTTATCCTTGCTGATGAACCCTCAGGCAGTCTTGACACTCAGAACAAACAGGAGCTTCACCAGCTTTTCTTTGATCTCCGCGACAAGATGGGACAGACATTCGTTATTGTCACTCATGACGAACAACTTGCTGCCACCACCGACCGTACCATCCATCTAAGAGACGGGGAGATAGAAGACCCCCTCCAACTCCCCCAAGGGGGAGGGGAGACAGACACTCACTCAATCCCTCTCAATGATATAGATGGTATAAGAAACAATTTTTGAAGCATATTAAGTAATAAACATAACAACATAATCATACAACTCCCCTCCCCTGGGAGGGGCTGGGGGAGGGTCTTTTATTATGATACAGCTTGGTAAACGAAATCAGATGCAGGTGCTTCGGGAAGTAGACTTCGGAGTCTATCTCGATGCAGGCGAAGTGGGCGACGTGCTGTTGCCTTCCCGTTATATTCCAAAAGGCACAAAGATTGGCGACACAGTCGATGTGTTCCTCTATCTTGACAATGAGGAACGTCTTGTTGCTACAACAGAAACTCCCCTGGTTGAAGTGGGGCAGTTCGCGTTTCTGGAAGTGAAATGGGTGAACCAATACGGAGCCTTTCTCGACTGGGGCTTGATGAAAGACCTCTTTTGTCCGTTCCCTGAGCAGAAACGGAGGATGGAAGTAGGGAAGTCCTATCTGGTTTATTGCTATATCGACCGTGTCACTTATCGCATTGTTGCTTCTTCGAAAATCGACAAGTTCCTTTCCGAGGAAACACCTCCTTTCAAGGAAGGCGATGCGGTGGAGGTAATCACTCAGGCTCGTACCGATATGGGCATGAAGGTGATAGTGGAGAACCGTTATCCAGGACTTATCTTCAACAACGACATCTTCCAGCCTCTTGACATAGGTCAGCGACTCAAGGCCTTTATCAAGCAGATTCGTCCGGACGGCAAGATCGACCTTGCCCTTCAAAACCTTCAAGGTCGTGAGCTTATTGCCAATTTCAGCGACGAACTGCTCGACTGTATGCTTCAAAGTCCCGACGGTTTCTGTCCGCTTCACGACAAAAGCGATCCCGACGACATTTACGCCACATTCCAGGTTTCGAAGAAAACCTTCAAGCGTGCCGTAGGCGATCTCTATAAGCGTCAGCTCATCACCATTGAGCCAAACGGTCTGCGTCTCACCCCTTCCGCACGTTCCCGTGCCATTGGCGATTGAAATAGTTAAAGGTAGGTTCTATAAATTATGTCGAGACGATTTTTGATTTTATGTAAGTGGACTTTTGTCAGCTTTTGAGAGCGCAATGCGAGCATTGTAACCGAAAAAGATGGCAAAAAGACACCACAGAAAACTAAAAGCGGCCGATAAAACTCAAATACATTGGGTAGGGAAACTAAAAACAGAATTTTTAGAACCTACCTAAAGTGCAAAAGTCAAAGATTCAAATCATAGTCAACCCCTCCTGTCCAGCCGAGCGCTGAGCAGGAGGGGTTTTCTGTTTTTTTTGACAAAATGTGGCAAAAAAAGGGAAAAGATTAATATTTAAAATTGCAACACCTTTTTATGAAAATTGCAACATCATTTGCGAAATTGCGACATATCGTTAAAATAAAACAAATAATTTTGCAACGTCAAAAACAAGAACGAGAAATGTCGATAACACAATTATTCTCAGACGAACCAGTTTTTGGATGGGTTTTTACAATAGCCTATATCGTGCTGTGGGTCGTGTTTCTGATACTAATCGTCAGATTTGTAAAAAATAAGAAATAAAACAACACAAACACAAAATACTACACAATACTACACTCAAACACAAATAAAACACAACACAAATTATTATACACAAATATTGGTAAATACTAGGTTTAATTTGAAGTTTTTTCTTTGCACCGTTGTGGCATGTGTAATGTCGCGACGGTGTTTTTTTTGTCTGCTGCATAAAAATGGAATAAATTTTTTGTCTGTGTGTTAAAATATTTTTATTTTTGCAAATTAAACGCATTATGTGTCGTTTATCAAGGCTATTGCCTTTTCGTTGTATCGTTATGTCGTTATATCGACATGTATAGAAAACTTGCATAGAACTTAAATAACTCAAATACTTAAATACTAATTCTAAAATCAAAAAAATCTATGTGGTTAACTAATTCCTCAATCGGAAGAAAGGTGATTATGTCGGTTACCGGCATGGCACTTGTTCTCTTCCTGTTGTTCCACGCGTCAATGAACGTAGTGGCACTCTTCTCGAAGGATGGCTACAACATGATCTGTGAATTCCTTGGTGCCAACTGGTATGCCGTTGTTGCAACTATCGGTTTGGCAGCCCTGTGTCTTCTCCACATCGTGTATGCATTCATCCTTACAATTCAGAACCGCAAGGCTCGCGGTAACAACCGCTATGCGGTGACAGACAAACCGGAAAAGGTGGAATGGGCAAGTCAGAACATGCTCGTTCTCGGTATCATCGTTCTCCTCGGTGTACTCCTTCACCTGTTCAACTTCTGGTACAACATGATGTTTGCCGAACTCGTCGGCGCTACTCCTATTCATGAACCTTCTGACGGATATGCTTGGATTGTTGAGACATTCTCCTGCTGGGTATATGTAGTGCTCTATGTTATTTGGCTCGCAGCTATCTGGTTTCACCTCACTCACGGATTCTGGTCAGCTATGCAGACGTTTGGTTGGAGCGGACACATCTGGTTCAACCGCTGGCGCAAGATCGGCATGTGGTTCGTAACTATCATCATGCTTATGTTCCTCAGTGTAGTAGTTGGATTTGCTACAAAGACAGCTCCATCGCTCTGCAAGGCTCAGTCTGAATGTTGTGAAATGCAGCAGAAGTGTGGCGAAAGCGAGGGGTGCGGAAAAGTTTGTGATAAGGCTAAGCAATGCGGCGAAAGCAAGGAATGTTGCGCCAGTGCTGAAGAATGTAAGTGCGAGGATTGCACATGTGCAGAAAACGGAACCGACTGCGAAGGTGTCTGCGGATGCGATGATGCATGTCCATGCGACCCATGTGATGGCAAGTGTGCCTGCCAATGCGAAGACTGCCAGTGCGAAAACTGCAACGGTAAGTGTGAGAAATTGTAAAATTCTTGCGTCCGCAAGCGTACTCTTCTGAGTGCTTTTATTTGCGGTATCGCACGATAAGTAAAATAGTTAAATTCTATATTTATCATGGCAACTATTAATTCAAGAATACCAGAGGGACCAGTAGCAGAGAAGTGGACCAACTACAAAGCCCACCAAAGACTGGTTAACCCAAAGAATAAACTCAAGCTTGATGTCATCGTAGTCGGAACAGGTCTGGCTGGTGCATCGGCTGCTGCTTCTCTTGGCGAGATGGGTTTCAACGTGCTCAACTTCTGCATTCAGGACTCTCCACGCCGTGCTCACTCTATTGCAGCACAGGGCGGTATTAACGCAGCAAAGAACTATCAGAACGACGGTGACTCTGTATATCGCCTCTTCTACGACACAGTGAAGGGTGGTGACTACCGCGCTCGTGAAGCAAATGTATATCGTCTGGCTGAAGTCAGCAACGCAATCATAGACCAGTGCGTGGCACAGGGTGTACCATTTGCACGTGAATACGG
>Ga0256405_10005027_pt1 | contig 23629 bp, 24 predicted proteins | sample RumenRJG_02DNA_FD_189096 | JGI IMG/M metagenome (GOLD analysis project Ga0256405, IMG submission 189096) | Bovine rumen microbial communities from Lethbridge, Alberta, Canada - RJG_02 | ecosystem: Host-associated > Mammals > Digestive system > Stomach > Rumen | place: Canada: Alberta... | reverse complement strand
GGCAGAAAAAGTTGTTAATAATCTGTGACTCTGTCACGGAAAAAGCAAAATACGGCAAAATGCGGCAAGTCAATGCCGTCAATGGTAGTCAAATGGTAGTAAAACTGAGGGGTTCTTACTACCGTCGAAAGCAGGAGCACAAGGTGCTGAACCGGCAGCTACCGGACTGCTGTTTTCTCAAATGAAACCGAGTCTATTAGGATTCCGTCTCCGATACCTGATCCGTGATGTCAATATGCTCGTCGTTGACAATAAAGTATATGCGTCCATTCTCAACGCTTACAGGCTCTGTGAGATCGTCCGTGTGCACGTAGACGGTATTTTCGATGCCGCCCGCTGTCTTCTCGGAACGGATCTTCATATTTCCGCCCCAGCCAAAGATTGCCTGTCCTGCAGAATATGCTACGATTCCCAGGGATCGTCACTATTCCAGATCTTTGCCGGTGCTTGATTTCTCTGCTGCGTTTTTCTTTCTGATCTCCCAGTAGTACTTTCTGGCGGATTCGGGGGAGTCCTCCATCACCCCGTGCTCAGGGTCATAGAATTCACCTTCGCAGTACAGTGACCAATGCCAGCAGCGCGGTGTCTCCAGGCTGAGCAGGCAGAATGCCGGCAGTTCCTCCTTGCGCATAACCTGAATGCGTTCTTCCGCAACCCAGACTCCGTGGCTTCTGAGGAAGCTCTTCATCTCCCTGAGATTCGTCTCCCGATCGTTGCCCAGTTCCCTGCACACCTGCTCCACGGTCAGTCCTGTAACCATGGCGAGTACCGCCTGACCGCACTGCAGTTCAGTGGGCTCATGGATATATTGGATCACTTCTTATATTCTGCGTAAGCTTTCGCTGTTTTCGTGTAGTTGAGTTCTGTCAGTATCTCATAGACACAGTCTCTGACATCCTTCGTCGCGATGATCTCATTCTCCTTCGTCAGTCTGGAGAACACTTTATCGGCGATGTTGACAGCTACAGCCCTCGTGATCTCTTCCCCACTGATGTCCTGATTCGCCTTGAGGATACTGTTTACGACCTTCTCATCGTCATACATTGTCGTGTTGCCGTTTCGCTTTGTGATCTTCATGGTATTTAGCCTCCTCTTTCATAAGCTTTCCTAAAAAACTGTGTTCTGTTCTTTATATATCATCAGAGTCGCAGGATGGCACTGATGCGCTTGAATAAGGAAAAGGGCTGCCTCAAAGGCCTGCTGGAATGATTGACATTCTGCCCGGCAGCTTATCACCCCGGTTAAGTCAGGGGGTTACTCAACATTCCGAGGGGATACGAAGAAGAACGATATTGTGGTCCACCAGGGGGATGTAACGCATGTCCGAGGCAGCTCCGGAGACAATTCTTAACCCGATATTTTTGGAAGGATCTTGAGATGAGCTCTGAAACTGCCGGACATATTGCTCCGGATTAAATGGCCTCCCGCCGTCTCGAAAACGCAGAATCACTTCACTGTTCCGATATACCGCACGAACATCCATGCTTGCTAAAAACACCACTTTGAAGGTCATGCTGTAAAAAACACTCAACCAAAAGCAGTTGAGCAGAAGACTGATGAACACGGTTTTCAGGAGATGTGAAAAGGCCACGCGCAACGCAAGCCCCTTTGCCCCCGCGTGAAACAGACTCATCCGGCATGTTTTATTATCCCACCATTTCCGATACAGAAGCAGGCCGTAAACCATCCCCATCAGGGCGGTACTGATTGTAAAACCTGGGAAGAAAGGCCCTTTCGGCGCAACAAAAAAACCGCAAATATCTATGAGAGCACCGATGAGCATGCCGATCCAGGGGCCAAATAAGTATCCTCCTGCCGCAATTGGAAGACCCGTAAGGGTTATCTCCGTCACCGTTGAGAGTGGAATGCGAAAAAGGGACAAGACCACCCCCAAAGCAATCAGCAATGCGCTTGTTGTAAGAACAGACACGCTCGTTTTTGAAGAGTTCATGGAAACACGCTCTTTCCAGACATTTGTAGGTCCGTTTTCAGGAGCAAAAACCCTGATTTATAGATTTAATTCTACCACAGTCTCCCAGCCCTGTAAAACAAAAATAATACTGGAACAGAAAAAAACGGGCGCACAGAGGCGGTTCACTGTGCAGATTTGCGTTGAGAGTTGTCTCCCCAGTGCAGCAACGTAGGACGCTCGAAGTCCGCCACTTTGCAGATTTCAGTGACATGGATCTTGTCAATGGATTTGTGCTTTACAATTGCCATCTTGATGCATCTCCGTTTTCTTTGATGCTTCTATTATACGACTATTACTGTCCTTTTTTCAGGACATAATACTATTTCTTGTGGTCGGCTGTCTAAAGCTGATACCCATATTTATATTAATACTCGCGAACGTATAAAGCAATGGAAATATAATCTGATTTGTATTTGTCAAGATCGGCATCACGGATAATAATGATTATATCGTATCAGCTGCCTCATGGCGATTGATTCAGGTCTTCAGGAATGCGCCCGGCCCCTTGACATCGTCCATCATGCTTGTTACAATATGATTACGAAATTCAACAATGCAGCTTTGCGGGTGAGCAGTGGGCAAGATGAAAACCTGTAAAATGCAGAAACCGGAGCTGAAAGTGAACAGATTCGAGCCTGTGAAGAGAGCGGCCGACCGGACGTTCCTGCGGAAGCGAAATAAGAATACGGGGAAAGAGGTTTGCAGATGAGAAAGACTAAAATAATCGGAACGATCGGCCCGGCGAGCGAAAACCCGGATGTGTTCCGTACGATGTGCCTTCAGGGCCTGAATGTCGCCAGACTCAATTTCTCCCACGGAACGCATGAAGAGCACCAGAAGAAAATTGACATGATCAAAGCAGTGCGGGAGGAACTGAATCTTCCCATTGCCATTATGTTGGACACCAAGGGCCCGGAATATAGGATTCGAACCTTCCGTGACGGCAGTGTGACACTCTCTGATGGGGACGAGTTTACCTTTACCACCCGGGAGGTGGAAGGGGACGAGCACATCGTATCGGTCAACTATAAGGGACTCGCGGAGGATCTGGAGCCTGGAGACCGGATTCTGGTCAACAACGGGCTGGTGATCTTTGAAGTCAGGGAAATTAAAGACACGGAAATCCGCTGCAGCGTTCTGGTCGGCGGAGTCCTTTCGGACCGGAAGAGTATGAGTTTCCCCGGCAAAGTTCTGCATCAGATCTACCTCAGTGAACAGGACAAGGAGGATCTGCTCTTTGGCATTCAGAACGATGTGGATTTTGTAGCGGCATCTTTCGTCTCATGCAAACAGGACATGGTGGATCTGAAAAGATTTCTAAAGGCCAATGGCGGCGAGAACATCGATGTGATTGCGAAAATTGAAAACCGTTCCGGTGTGGACAACATTGATGAGATCTGCTCTGTCTGCGAGGGCATCATGGTCGCACGCGGGGATCTCGGAGTCGAGGTGCCGTTTACGGAGCTGCCGTCCATCCAGAAATATCTGATTGAAAAGTGCAGGATGCTGGGCAAGCGTGTCATCACTGCTACCGAGATGCTGGAGAGCATGATCTATAATCCGCGGCCGACCCGTGCCGAGATCAGTGATGTGGCAAATGCAGTGTATGACGGCTCAAGCGCGATTATGCTTTCCGGGGAGTCTGCAGCAGGAAAATATCCTGTCGACGCAGTGCGCGTGATGGGTGAGATCGCGGAGGAGACGGAGCGGCATATCGACTACGCATCGCTGTTCCAGAAACGAAGTTTTGTCATCCGCAACCGCGTGGACGCGATCTCTCACGCCGCCTGCACCATGGCAATCGACCTGCATGCAAAAGCAATTGTGGTGACTTCTCTGAGCGGACTGACCGTACGGATGGTTTCCCGTTTCCGCACCCCGATTACGATTCTTGGCCTTGCCACAAGCAAAAAGGCCTGGTACAAGCTTTCTCTGTCCTGGGGCGTCCTGCCAATTCTGACAGAACAGTTTCCGAGTATGGAAGTGTTGAATTATTTTGCGCTTAGGCAGGCAAAAAAGGTCCTGAACCTTGATGCGGGGGATACTGTTGTCATGACCGGCGGAAACACCAGTGGAGAGATCGGCAATACCAATGTGCTGCGCATCGAAACCGTGAACTGAAAGAATCCTGCTGTAAATGTCACCGTGCCCATTAAAGTGCAGTCAGAACTGGAGTTTACCTGCGTGGAGCACATCTGGCGGCGCATAAATGATCAAACGTAACCAGAGAAGGAGCTGCAGCAAATCAGTATTTTGCCGCAGCTCCTTTTTTCCCATTTTTTTAAGAACAGAGCCGGCTGATGGTTCAATCTGCAGATGCTTTGTTCAGCTTACATTTTTTATGCCATTCATGCTCAGTAAATACTTCTATTCCATGATCAAGAAACAGCTGAGCCGTAATCCCGTTACCGGTGACTAGACCACCGTCAAAGAGACCATTATAAACAGTCCCTTTCCCGCATGAAGGACTCCTTGCTTTCAGAATAGCACAAGTACAATTGTTCTCCTGGTATATTGCAAGGGCTTTTTCTGCCCCGGTTTTAAACTCCTCGGTTACATTCGTCTCGACTTTATTTACTACGAAGCTGTCCCTTATTTCACTCGGTTCCCTCGGTGTGGGCAGGCCTCCCAGAACTTCAGGGCAGGCTGTGACAGCCAGACCCTGATCTACCAGGGCTTTGATCTCTGGGACCAGATTTGTACTGCCATCCCAGCAGCAATGATGCCCGGCAAGGCATTTTGAAACAAGAATCATGTGACACCTCTTTCAGCATACTGAACAAGGGCTGATTAAGGCTGCCTGATTATGATGGTTTTCCCTGGATAATCCATCAGACGGCCAAAACCACCGCTGTCTTACTCGCCGCGGGAGCAGATGTTCTATTTCAGTCATGCTGAGAATCTTCTTTTAGGCGGGCATATTCCAGTTCGTCTTCCCAACTGACTACCCCATTTTTCTGATATCGGCATTTTTTTCGGTAGTATGCCTCAAGACGCAGACCAAGTTGCTCCAGCACCCTGCGCGAAGCCATATTAGCCGGATTGCAGACCGCATTGACGCGGTGAAGTCCCAGTGTTTCAAAGCAGCAGTGAATCAGCGCTTCGCCGGATTCTAAGGCATAGTGCTTTCCCCAATGCTCTTTCAGCAGAAGCCACCCTATCATCCCGGTGTCGGTTTCCGGGTCGATGAGAATATGACAGCGTCCGACCGGTTCTCTGTCTTCTTTCCGGACTAACACAAACTCAAAACTTTTTTGTGGATCCAGTTCCCAATCCCGAACGATTTTCGCCAGATGAAGCTCGGCTGCCTCCCGGCTCAGAATATCGAACGGAGTGTAACGAAGAATCTCCGAATCGGTATAGAGCCGGAGAATCAGTTCCAGATCCTCATGGCAGAAGGGCCTTAGCAACAGCCTTTCTGTTTCAGAAACTATCATGATTTCACCTGCATCTCCCGGAACGTTTCGATCTTATCCGCAACCCACAGGATCCAGGCTTCGCGGCTTTTTGGGATTCTGAGTGGGTTGAGCGGCCACATGTGGCTGTCGATGGCGGACTGAATCTTCCTGTCCACGGCGAATTCTCTGACTGCGTTGTCTCTCGCCTTTCTGGCATGATGGAAGCCATGACGCCGATGAGATCCATCATCGACGCAGTGCCAGTCATAGAGATAGAAATCGTGAAGCATGGCGGAGATAATCAGCGTGCGTCTGTCAGCACCGAGCCGGAATCGTTCGTTCAGCCGGTCACAGGTCTCCGCAACACTCCGGCAGTGCTGGAACGTTGAGGTTTTCCCGTGCTGGGTAAACTGCTTCATCATTTGAACCCGCCGGTTGCACTGAATGGGTTCGAGAATTTCCTCCAACTCAGTTTTCCGCATGCTTTATTCCTTCTTTGTCTTCGTCGGCATTCCGATGCCGTATTTTTTCGATCGCATCCTGGGCTTCCTTCAGATAGACTGAAAGATCATGCCTGGTCTGCAACTGAAGGAAAAAATGTACCCGCATGGATGCAAGTTCTCTTCTTCTCCGGATGTGCAGGCGTAATTCCTCCAGACGGACGACAACCTGGTGCTCATCGGCATAGGCCTTCATTTTTGCCACCAGACTGCCGGAATAGACCACATCGATGGTGAACACGCCGAAGAAGAATCCGATCACGAAAGAAAAGGCGAGATTGTTTGACAGCCAGGTCAGCGCCTCAAGAATTACCGGGTGAATAAAGAAGTAGTAGATGGCGCCGAGAAGCGTCCAGAACAGTGAGAACAGCGGGCAGATCAGTCCCTGGATATTGCCCCAGAGACGGCTGTAATCCCAAAGACGGAGCTTGAACAGTTTCAGCAGCATGATTCCTGCAATATATTCAATCAGGGTCATGCTGACCGCCATACCGAGAAACAGAAGCGATCTTCCGCCGATCCCGGAATCCAGGCCATATTGTGAGCCTAACGTGGCAAGAAGAAAAAGAATACATAGGCCGCAGCCGTACAGCGGAATATACGGTCCCACGCAGAAACCAGGATTGATCCAGCGGTGCTCGGGATTGGAGGAGGAAAAAAACTTGCGGAAAAAAACTTCCAGAATCCATCCAAATACGGCGCCGATAAAAAACAGATAGGCCAGTGCCAGAAAAATGTTCATGATACGATACCGCTCCAACAGCAACAGAAGATGATTGTTTTATTATATCAAATCCTCGTGCTCCGGACAAGCCATTCTTCACTTTTCATTCTCTGACGTGGAAGGTTCCATCGGATAAACGCAATTTACCAAAAACGGGAAAACTGGGCGGCAGGACAGTACTGTTCTCGAACCCTTGAATGGTTGACAGACATCAGCAGAAAAAATATAATTCGGGTATCAGAGACAGAAAGAGGTTTTGATGACGGAACTTCTTCGACGCCGAGGGGAATGAGCTCGGCTGCATTTCGGGATGGCGGCCGGGCAGGCTTGAAAGGAGACAACAATGAAAGAATTAAAAGTATTATTGATAAACGGAAGCCCGAATCGGAACGGATGTACCAACCGTGCTCTGAAAGAGGTAGAAAAAACTCTCCGGGAAGAGGGCATTGAAACTCAGATCTTCCAGATAGGGGATGGTCCGGTTCGCGGTTGCAACGGCTGCAATGCATGCGAGAAGATTGGAAGATGCATCCATGACGACGACCCTGCAAATGAAATGCTTTCTCTGATAAAAGAAGCAGACGGGATCGTGGTTGGAACGCCAGTTTACTATTCCGGGGCAAATGGAGCCCTTTGCGCTCTGCTTGACCGCATTTTTTATGCCGGCGGCAAAGAGCTCGCAGGAAAGCCGGCCGCTGCCGTTGTGAGCGCAAGAAGAAGCGGCACCACGGCAGCTTATCAGAGAATCAACCAGTATTTCGCAATCAAGAAGATGCCAATTGTTACTTCTCAGTATTGGAATAACGTCCACGGCTATACAGCAAAAGATGTAGAGCAGGATCTTGAAGGACTTCAGACAATGAGAACTCTTGGAAAAAATATGGCCTGGATGCTGAAGATCATAAGGAACGGGGAGCAATCAGGAATCAGTTTTCCTGAAAGCGAGGAGCCGGTCTTTACCGATTTTATAAGATGAGGTCTTCGGCAGCTTGTAAGTCCGGAAAGAAGAAAGCGGTTGAAACCGGTCGAAGCTGTTCTGGAGCATGTGATTATACTGTGATCGTTCTTTTGTTATACTCACTATAGAGAACAGATGAAGGGAGTATTCCGATCATGCGTAATTTTGATTTTTCCTGGATTATCATTGCATTTGTCCTTGCCAGTTTTCTTTGGACATTTATTAAAATCTTCAGGGTCAGGATGATGGGAATAGAAGCAGATGCAGTTGTAACACGAATGGAGAAGCACGAAACCATAGATTCAGACGGATTACCAAATGAGTATTTTGATGCTTATGTCCGCTTTCAAGCCCAAGACGGAAGAACGGTCAATGCGTGCCTGGCCAACTCTGACTGCTTTCTGAATGTAGGAGACTTGGTAAAGATCAGATACATTCCGGGAAAGGAAGATTATCCTGTGCTGACAGGATGAGAATGCAGAAGCTGATTTCAAGGAATAGCAGATAGGAATGATATTCATATCTTTTCCTGGCACGTTTTTTCTGCTATAATGCTATAGGACAAGTTACCATGTTTCATCTGCTCTCTGCGCTTGCGGAAATAAATGACACGGATGGCAGTTATGCCGGGAACATTGAGGCAGTGGAAAAAGGCCACGATGAGATCGATGACAGGGCAACAACGGTCGAACAGCAGATCGTTAATGGGCTTTATAACTGTGTCCAGATGGCGGGCATTCTCTCCATGCAGTATGCCTGACATGTGCAGCCAGACTGCGATCTGTACAATATCGGCAGCATTCCATTAACTGACGGGAGGTACATTGTGAAAAGAGTACTGGCTTTTTTAATCATGGCGCTGCTGACGGCTCTTGCTGCCGTAACGTCGGCTTTTGCTGACCTTTCCCTCATTTGCCAGGGAGAAGCCTGCCTGCAGGCAGAACCTCCTGAATATGAGGAAGCCGCACAATTGTTCAGACGGGCAGGGCTTCAGGGAGATGGCGAAGCTTATTATCGTCTCGCAAAAATGTATGAAGAGGGACTGCTCATCGTCGGGAATCCCTGTACAGACGATATTGCGGCGCTTGGAAAGCAGAAGGCTGAGGAGTATTACAATCTGGCAGCCGAAAATGGATATGAAAAAACTGCGGATTCCGGATGGCAGTCCATTTCACAGGATAAGGCAAAAGAAATGATGGCGCTGGATGGCGGACAAATCATTGTGGATGTCCGCAGACAGGATGAATATGATGCGGGTCATATCCCGGGTGCGGTTCTGATTCCGAATGAAAGCATCGGTGCTGAACAGCCTGAGGAACTTCCCGACCTTGACCAGATGATCCTGATCTATTGCCGGAGCGGAAACCGCTCAAAGCAGGCTGCCCAGAAGCTGGCAGATATGGGATACAGGAACGTATATGAGTTCGGCGGAATCAATACTTGGGACGGCGGGATTGAAACAAAGGCGTCTGCAGCACCGGCTGCAGGCGCGAAAGAATGGGATATGTCCATCTCTCCGGAAATTACAGATGAAATCCTGGCGACTTTTGACAGAGCTGTGGATGGCCTCACGGGTGTAAACTATACTCCGGTTGCAGTCCTGGGCGTGATGGATGATACATACTGCATCCTTTGTAAAGCAACTGTGCTTTATCCGAATGCGAAACCGTATAACGTGCTGTTGTATGTGAACGAGAATGGAATCCAGAATATTTATGAGCTGTGGATTGAGAAGCATGCTGTAAAAGAGAAATCTGATGATGGAACATCAAACTGCGCATGACATACTCCCCGGACTGAAGTCCGAGGCTTCCTGGGAAGCGACGGAATCCGGGAATTGCGCGATCAACGAAAAAACGCTGCAGGCAGTGTCTTACAATGTCTCCTGCAATGGACAATGGCCGGCTTAGACAGCTGTGCGCAAAAGAAAAAAGGATAGTGCAATGAAAACTCGATCGTTAAAACGGTTCAGCCTGTGTTTCTTTATTATCCTGTTGAGAATATGTATGCTTCCCATTCCGGTAAGCGCAGAGAAACAGATTGTTCTGTCGTCTTTTGAAGAGCTAAAGGAAGTGTGCGCCGGCACTTCGAAAGATTCAGGATCTGTCCTTTGTACTTCGGCTGAATTTGTGATCTCGGAAGATTTCGAGATTCCATCCTATATGACCATCACGTTCCGGAACTTTACGGTTCCGGAGGGGGTAACGCTGACGGTAATGGAGCAGACAGAGATCAAAACGTACGGGTTCACAGTCCGGGGCAATCTCATTAATCGGGGAAAGATCGTACAGAAGGATCTGTCGGAGGAATGGGCAGATGAAGAGGTCGATATTACAGCTCATATTCCCGGTCATGTTGAAAACAAAGGAGAAATGATCCTTACTGACGTCTTTGGAACAAGAAATATAAGTCGTTTCGGCGGAAAATTAGTCATGTATGAATCCGAATCATACAGGGAGAAGCTTGGAATTGCCAGCGGGGCCGATGATCCGACACCTGCAATTGAGATGATAAACACACCTTCACCCGCTCCCGCTCCGTCGGAAAAGGGCACAGCTCATAGAATATTTGACATTCTGGAGATTGTTATCCCCAGGCTGGCGTTTTTCCTGGTATTGATATGTTTCTTTTCCGTTGTAAAAGTTGGAATTACCTCTGCTCGCAAGGAAAAACAAAGGAACCAGGGGACTGCCTATAATCAGTCCATCCGAAATGAATCAGATCGGAAAACAGCGTCAGACCTGTTATATGCTTCCTCCGGGGAAGATCATTTCCAGAGGGATAAAAGAAAGCGAATTGAACAGCTTGATGATTGGCTTAAGAACGGATTGATCGATCGAAAGGAGTACAATGAATTGAAGCGCAGATACCGGGAAGATCGGTAGAAGATCATTCGTTTGGAAGAGTCATATTTTACTGGAACGATTTTTAACTCTTCGATTGTTGTTCCCATCGCGAAAGAGCTGACGAGGCTTGTTAATGAAAGCAGACACCTTTAATGAAAATCCACGACAGATAACTTGAAAAAACGCCGGAATACCGGCGCTTTTCGTCATTATAGCCAAATTTCCCCTTCGTTTTTCGCCATGACAGAGGCCCGGAAACGATTGACCGACCCAATTCGCTATGTTAAAATATTCATAAACAGGTATAACCAACAACAATCATCTATGAAACAGAGAGGGGAGTATGGAATGGCGCACAGACCAAATATCTTGAAGCTGGCAACAAAAATCAGCCTGGAAAGTCTGACCTATACCGGAATTACCTATGAAGATCCGGAATATAAGATTCTTGAACCGATTGTGGACGACGACATGTGTGAGATTATGATGCACATGCGTCTGGAGGCAAACCGGACCGCTGCGGAGATTGCGCACCGGGCAAAAAGAGACTTGGATTTTACGCTTGAGCAGCTGCGGAAACTGAAAACGGCCGGGGTAATTCGCACCCGTACCGTAGACGGAAAGGAGTGCTGGTACTACCCGATCTGGGTTCCCGGCATCATGGAGGGTGTGCTGTCCAACCGGGAACAGTGTGATCGTTATCCGGTTCTGGGCGAGTGTTTTGAAGCATATACCCGGATTCGTGTCTCCATGCTTGCGCCGTTTATGGATGTTGGGATGAATCTGATGCGGGTAATTCCCGTGCAGAGCGCCATCGAAAACAATTCGCGGAAAGCGAGTTATGACGAAGTGGCAAAACTCATCGAGGACGCATGGGCGGTCTCCGTCGGGCCATGTTCCTGCCGGCGCGCAAGGAGACTGATGGGAGAAGGCTGCGGGCACCTGGAAGAGGACATGTGCATGTACCTGAACGACAACGCGGTCAACTACTCTCAGACGGGGTCCCACAGGCTGATCAGCAAGGAGGAAGCCTATGAGATCCTGAAGCGCGCCGAAGACAACGGGCTTGTCCATGAACTGAACGTGACGCCGGGATATGACGACAGTACGGCAATCTGCAACTGCTGCGGCTGCTCCTGCTTTGCGCTGCGTATCGCTTCCTATTTCCATGCGCCGGATGCGATCCGAACCAATTACATCGCGAAAGTGGATAAGGAGAAATGCGTTGCCTGCGGTCAGTGCGTGGAGAACTGTCAGCTCAATGCGGTGAGACTTGGGCAGAAGCTGTGTCCCCGGCCGGCAAACCTGGAGAGACCGGCGGAGACCCCGAGAAATACGCTCTGGTCCGGCAAACGGTATGATCCCGACTATCGGACGGATCGTACGGACGTCATGCCGGAAGGAACGGCCCCCTGCAAAGCCGCATGTCCTGCCCACGTACCGGTACAGGGGTATATCAAGCTGGCGGCCGAAGGGCGGTACGCCGAAGCGCTGGAGCTTATCAAGAAAGAGATTCCGTTCCCGGCCGTCTGCGGCAGAATCTGCAACAAAAAATGCGAAGACGCCTGTACCCGCGGTGAGATGGATGCACCGGTAGCCATCGACGAGATCAAAAAATACATCGCGGAGCAGGAGCTGTCCAAGGATACCCGCTTCGTACCGAAGATGCTCAATCAGACCGGAAAGCCGTATCCGGAAAAGATCGCCGTGATCGGGGCAGGGCCTGCAGGGCTGAGCTGCGCGTACTATCTGGCGGTGAAAGGATACCCGGTTACCGTGTTCGAAAAGGAAAAGCTTCTCGGCGGCATGCTGACTCTTGGGATTCCGTCTTTCCGGCTGGAGAAGGAAGTCATCAACGCCGAAATCGACGTTCTGCGTGAGCTGGGGGTATCTTTCCGCACCGGTGTGGAAGTCGGAAAGGATGTCAGCCTCGACGAGCTGAGGGCGGATGGATATCGGGCGTTCTATCTGGCGGTCGGCGCGTCTCAGGGGTCAAAGCTGAAGATCCCCGGGGAAAGCCTGCCCGGAAGCATGAGCGGAGTGGACTTCCTCAAGAGAGTCAATCAGGGCGAGAGACCTGAACTTGGCGCTGAAGTCGCGGTGATCGGCGGAGGAAATGTAGCCATGGATGTGGCGCGTGCCGCGGTACGTCTTGGCTCGGGTGTGACGGTCTATTATCGGCGCAGTGAGGCGGAGATGCCTGCAGACCGCGACGAGCTGGAAGAGGCAAAGGCAGAAGGAATCCGCTTCCGCTGTCTTTCTGCACCGGTGGAAATCCTCGGTGATGCGGCCGTCAGCGGACTGAAGCTGGAAAAAATGGAACCGGGCGAAGCGGACGAAAAGGGACGGAGAAGCGTGAAGGGAACGGGCGTCTATGAAATCGTTCCTGCCGCCGCGGTTCTGACGGCTGTCGGACAGAAAGTGGACCTGGGCGGTATCGGCCTCGGTCTGAGTGCTGCGGGGACCGTTGAGGCCGATCCTGTGACCGGTCAGACGGCGGTACCGGATGTTTTTGCCGGCGGTGACGCGGTTACCGGGCCACAGTTTGTCATCGATGCCATCGCGGCCGGAAAGGAAGCGGCGGTTTCGATCCATCGTTTTGTACATCCGGGCCAGACCCTTACGCTCGGACGGGACCGCCGTGATTATAAGGCTTTTGACAAAGCCACGGCACAGATCCGGGCAGAAGGCTTTGACCGCGCGCCGCGGCAAAGACCGGCCGCTGCCACGGGCTCAGAGGCAAGAACCAGCTTCAATGATCTGCGCAGCACATTCACGGAAGAACAGATGAAAACGGAATGTGCCCGCTGCCTTGGCTGCGGCACGGCCGTGGTGGACGAATTCATGTGCGTTGGCTGCGGAATCTGCACAACAAAATGCAGATTTGACGCCATCCATCTGGAGAAGATCCACGATGCGGACAATCTGGAGTATTTCCACACGCTGGGAAGAATCGTGAAGAATGTGCCGAAGATCGGGATCAATGTTGTGAAGAAAACTATCGGGAAATACGGAGGCTGACATGCATGAGATCGGTATCGTACGTCAGCTTCTGCGGACGGTATCCGCTTTTGCGGAAGAAAACGATATTCGTGAAATCCGGGAGGTCGTGGTCGACTGCGGTGAACTGTCTCTGGTGATTCCGGACTATGTGGAGCAACTGTATCCGAGCGTCGTAAAAGGGAGCATCCTGGAAGGTGCCGGGCTGACGATCCACATGATTCCCGGGCTTGCGGAGTGCGAAGACTGCGACGAGATTTTCAACGTGGTGGAGCACAGGGGCTACTGCCCGAACTGCGGAAGCTTTCAGAAAACGGTTCTCAGCGGAAAAGAGTTTACGATCCGGGAGATCGTGGTTCCCGGTCAGACATGATGGAGGAGGATGAACATGCAAAAATATGACGTGATTGTGGTAGGCGCCGGCAACGGCGGCCTGTCGGCAGCGGCTTATCTGGCAACGGCGGGGAAAAAGGTTCTTGTACTGGAAAAGCATAACCTCCCGGGAGGCTGTGCGACGAGTTTCCGCCGCGGAGCTTATGAATTTGAGGCAACGCTGCATGAACTCTGCCAGATGGGTGACGGAAAAGGCGGACGCCCGCGGGGCGCGGTGAGAAAGCTTCTGGAGGATACCTACAAGCTGGATGTGGAATGGTGTGCGGTGAACGAGTCGTTTGCCTCCGTTGCGACCGATCCGGACGGATTTGACGTATCGATGCCTGCGGGGGTTCAGGCTTTCATCGACGAGATGGAGCGGCAGGTCCCGGGAAGCAGAGCTTCCATGACGACGGTGCTGGAACTGGGCCGCATGCTGCACGACGGGGTGGACTGGCTTGCCGCGCATGACAACGAGCCGTCCCCGCCGGCAAAGGTCGAGATGCTGCTCAAATACTATGACCTGATGTGCGTTGTTCCGGTCTCGACGGAAGAAATGCTTGACCGGATCGGTGTTCCGGAAAAAGCAAAGAGGATCTTCGAGTCCTACTGGACGTACGTTTCCGCGGATTCCACCAACATGAGCTTTGCGGTCTATACCTATATGACCTATGTCTATCTGACGCACCTGCCCTGGTTTGCAAAGAACCGCAGCCATGAGATTTCGCTTGCCTTTGACGCACGGATCCGGGAACTGGGCGGAGACGTCTGGTACAACACCGAAGTCAGCCGGATCGAGATCAGGGGCGGCAGGGTATACGGAGTTACGCTGAAGAGCGGGGAGTATATTCCCTGTGAATGGGTGATCTCCAATCTTATGCCGCATGTTGTGTTCGACCGGATGGTGGATCATTCAGAAATTCCGGAACGCAATCTGAAGATGATGAACGCGCAGAAACTGGCACAGGCTGCCTTCACGGTCTATCTCGGGCTGGATGCTTCCGCGGAGGAGCTCGGCCTGAAGAATTATGATACCTTTATGCGCCACACGCCGGATAACCGCAAGCAGTACCTGGCCTCTGACAGCATCGAAACCCACCGTGACATCACCTGTACCGTGCTGACCAATGCGCTGCCGGATGCAGCAGGAAAAAACAGGGCGTTTATCCAGTTCTCCAAGTTCTACACCGGAGATGCGTTTGAGAACGTCACCGAGGAGGAGTACTTCAAGCTCAAGGACCGCATTGCGCGTGAGTGTGTGGAACGCTATGAGGAGGTGACCGGCTGCGATCTGCAGGGGCATATCGAGGAACTTGTGGTAGCGTCGCCCGTTACCTGGGCCCGCTATCTCGGGACGCCGAAAGGCGATGTCTACGGCTATGAACCCGCCGGCTGGGACGGGATGTTCCCAAGGGTTCAGAGCGGGCATCACGAGGATTACACCATCCACGGTCTCCGCTTTGTCGGCGGCCACGGAACCCAGATGGATGGGTATTCTCAGGCTTATCTGTCCGGTGCGGAACAGGCCAGATATATGCTGCAGGACATGAAGAAGGAGGGCAAGTAAGATGGCCAGGTACTATTATGACAGGAAAGCGCTGAAGGGACTGACACCGTTTCCGTTTCTCGGAGAGGTGAAAACAAGGACAGCCGCCATTGAAGCTGCGCCCGCCACGCTTCCGAAATCGATTTACAATCCCAATATCCTGGCAAAGCGTCTGCATCCTGCCGTACAGCACTGCCTCATCGGGAAAGTGGAAGACCACGGGAATGCCAAAAGCTTTACGCTGATTCCCGATGCGGCCAGGGGAACGACGGAAATGGCCTATTTTCGGGCAAGCCAGTATGTTTCGGTTGCGCTGAACATTGACGGGGCGGCCGTCCACAAGCCCTACACCATCCGCTCGAATCCGAAGGACGCGCTCGGCACGGAAAACACCAGCTATATCCTCACCATAAAACGCACCAACCCGGCCTATGCTTCCGCCTATATTCTGGATCACTGGAAAGAGGGCGATGCAGTCGACATCTCCGGACCGCTGGGGGACTTTTATTATCAGGATCTTCGTGATGCAAAACAGGTGATCGCCATCGCCGGCGGTTCCGGGATCACGCCGTTTTATTCCATGGCTGCGGCTATCGTGGACGGGATTGAGGACTTCTGCCTGACAATCCTCTACGGGTCCCGCACAAGCGACGGGATTCTCCTGAAAAAGGAGATCGAGACGCTTGCGGCGGAGAGCGGCGGGAAAGTAAAAGTGATCCATGTGCTGTCCGAAGAAGAGAAAGAAGGCTATGAACACGGTTTTATCACGGCGGAACTGATCCGGAAGTATGCGCCGGAAGGGGAGTATTCCGTGTTCATGTGCGGACCGAAAGCCATGTATGTCTTCGGTGAGGAGCAGTGCAAAAAGCTCGGCCTGCCGAAACGCCGGTATCGTATGGAAATGTCCGGAGACTATATGGGCGCGGTGAACAATCCGGATTATCCGAAGGATCAGATCGGGAAGAGCTACCGGCTCACGGTGGATATCCGCGGGGAGAAGACCGTAATCCCCTGCAGGGCGGATGAAAGCCTGCTGTGGGCGATGGAACGCGAGGGCATCAAAGCCCCGGCACACTGCCGGAGCGGGGAATGCGGATGGTGCCATTCCCGGCTTGTAAAAGGTCAGGTCTATATACCGGCCGAGGCGGACGGAAGGCGGCTGGGGGATGTCAGATTCGGATGGATCCACCCCTGCGTGAGCTTCCCTCTGAGCGACATTGAACTCTGTGTGTTTCCGACCGAGGAATAGAAACCTGTTTTGACACGGCAAACCGGCTGCTGCAGCCGCGGGAGCGGCCGACGATATGCACAGGGAAAACAACAGACGCGCTGAAGAATCCTGATAATCATCAGCCCGGGAATCCGCAATTCGGATTTCCGGGCTGATTTTGTATTCTTCTTGCACAACAGTGGCTTTTCTGGTATAATAAACTTTGTATCATTATACAGGCATGACTCAGCTTCAGAAATAGGAGTACGCTGTGAAATCAAATCAGAAATATAAACCATTGAAGACGCCGAGTTATCTTCTCTATCTGGCGTTTATGGCGGCGTTTGCGCTGGCCGCGCTGTATTTCCGGCAGTATCTGCTGGCCGCGGCGGAAGGCGGGATCACCCTGATCCTTGCAATTGTCGCGCTTGTGATGAAACGCAAAAAGGCAAAACAGCTGACGGCCTACATCGAATCCATCACCTATGACACGGAAAACGCCAAGAACAGCACGCTGCTGAGCTTCCCGCTCCCGATGGCGGTCTTCCGGCTTTCGGATTCCAGTGTCGTGTGGGCCAATGACGCCTTTTTCCAGATGTTTGACGTTGGCGGCACCAGGGTGGATGCCCAGCTGGCTGCGCTGATTCCGGATTTTTCCGGGACGTGGCTGATGGAAGGGAAAACCGCCTATCCGAGTCTGGTGGAGATCAACCGACACAAGTATCAGATGTTCGGGAACCTGATCCGTTCAGAGCAGGATGAGGAAAACAGCGCCATCATGGGAATCACCTACTGGATGGATGTCACGGACTATGACAATACAAGAATCCTGTATGAGCAGAGCAGACCGGTTCCGGGCGTGATTGTGATCGACAACCTGGAAGAGATGTCGAGAAACTACCCGGAGCGCGTGAAGAACGAAATCCGCGATGCGGTCGAGGACCGCCTGCAGCACTGGTGCGGAGAATACCACGGCATCCTGCGCCGCTATGACAGAGACCGTTATCTCGTTGTCTTTGAGAAAAAAGACATCGATGAGATGCGCAAGGACAAGTTCTCAATCAATGAAGAGATTCATGACATTGAGAATCCGAACGGCATACCCGCCAGCATCAGCATCGGATTCGGTGCGGAATCCGCCAATCTGGAAGAAGGACTGCAGTTTGCGGATGTCGGGACGGAGCTGGCCCTTTCCCGCGGCGGCGATCAGACCGTCATCAAGAACCGCGTGAACTTTGAGTTCTTCGGCGGAAGAGGCTTCGAGATTGAAAAGCGCACCAAGGTCAAGTCCCGTGTGATGGCCAATACGCTGTCCGAACTGATCCGTGATTCCTCCAAGGTTTTCGTTATGGGCCACAAGTTCGCGGATCTGGATGCGGTGGGAGCCGATGTCGGTATCTGCTGCCTTGCGAGGAAGCTTGGCGTCAGGGGCCAGATCGTGGTGGAACCGAATTACAACGCATCCAAAACCCTGATCGAACGGATGAAGAAGGAGACGGAATACAAGGATGTCTTCATCTCGCCGCAGGAGGCGCTGATCTCGGCGGATGCCAGAACGCTGCTGGTTGTTGTGGATACCAACCGGCCGGAACAGGTTGAGGATTCCGGCCTGCTCGGAGCCTGCAACCGTGTCGCCGTTATCGATCATCACCGTGTCGGCGCGACATATATCCAGAACGCGGCCCTCGGCTTCATCGAGCCGTATGCCTCCTCTGCCTGTGAACTGGTGGCGGAGATCCTCCAGGAACTGCTGGAGACAGAGGACGTCAAGAAGGCGGAGGCTGAAGCGATGCTGGCGGGTATCGTGCTGGACACCAAAAGCTTTTCACTGCGCACGGGGGAGAGAACCTTTGATGCGGCTTCCTGGCTGAGACGCTGCGGAGCGGACACCTCGGAAATCAAAAAACTCTTCCAGATCGACATGGATACGGCTCTGGGCCGCTACAAGCTCATGCAGAATGCAAAGCTTTACCGCGGCGTGGCGATCACCGTCTCCGACGAACCGCAGGAGCGTATCGTCGCGGCTCAGGCTGCGGACGAACTGCTGAATATCTCCGGCGTGGAGGCTTCGGTGGTGGGCTCGACGGATGGAAAGGACGGCGTCTATGCCTCGGCGAGATCCATCGGAACCATGAATGTGCAGATCCTGATGGAAAAGCTCGGCGGCGGCGGAAACCGCAGCGCGGCTGCGGTCGTATTGGAACATACAACACCGGCACAGGCGGAGGAGAAAATCCGCGCTGCGATCGATGATTATCTTGGATAACAGGAGAGGTTTATATGAAAGTAGTATTTAATGTTGATGTCAGAGGACAGGGAAAAAAGGGCGAGATCAAAGACGTATCCGACGGCTATGCGCGCAACTATCTGCTTCCGCGCAAACTGGCGTCCGAGGCGACCGCGGACGCGATCAACGCCATCAAGCTGAAGGAAAAGGCCAAAGCGGCCCAGGCCGCCAAGGAGAAGGCCCAGGCGCTGGAGTATGCCAAAAAGCTGGAAGCCGTCCAGGTGACCGTCCGCGCGAAAGCGGGCAACGGCGGAAAGCTGTTCGGCGCCGTGACCTCCGAGGCGATCAGCAAGGCCCTGAAGGAGCAGTTCGACATGGACATTGAGAAAAACAAGATCGTCCAGGCCGATCCCATCAAGAGCTTCGGCGCGTATACCGTCAAGGCAAAGCTCGGCTATGAGGTGAGCGGAAACATCAACGTTCTGGTGGTCGAAGAATAATCCATGGACGAGCTTCTCGGGAAAAAAGTACCATTCTCAGCGCAGGCGGAGCAGGCGGTCATCGGTTCGGTTCTGATCGACCCGGACTGTATCCCTTCTGTGATGGAACGCCTGCGGGCGGATGAGTTTTACGGGAAACTGAACAGAGATATCTACGACACGGTCTACAGCATGTTTGCTTACGGCATGACGGTGGATCCGGTTACCGTGCTGGGGCAGATGCGGGTACGCGGCGTCTATCAGGATAACTGCGAGCAGTATATGGCCGAAGTGATGCGCATGACGCCCACGGCAGCCAATGTCCTGGAGTATGCCGCCATTGTACGGGACCGTGCGTTGCTGCGCCGTCTCGGTGAAGCGGCGGACGAGATCAACAACATCGTCTATGAAGGCAGCGGGGAAGCGGAGACCGCGCTGGAAGCCGCGGAGCGGAAAATCTATGCACTTCGGCAGGGACGGAACGTCGGCGGACTGATGCCGGTGTCGTCCATTGTGCAGAACGTGTTCGACCAGATGTCCGAAGCGGCCAATTCCGGGAACAAGTTCCCGGGCATCTCCACCGGCCTGTCCGACCTGGACCGGATGATCCTGGGCCTGAACAAGTCCGAACTGATTCTGGTCGCGGCCCGCCCCGGTATGGGAAAGACCAGCATCGCGCTGAACATGGCGCTCCACGCGGGAATGAACCTCGGAAAGACCGTCGCAATTTTTTCCCTGGAAATGTCCAGAGAGCAGCTTGTATCCCGTCTGCTCTCCCGTGCGGCGCTGATTCCCTCCCAGAACATGCTGACCGGCCAGCTCTCAGAGCGGCAGTGGAAAGATGTGGCCGATGCGGCCCAGAGTCTCAGCACCAGCGACATCCGCATCGACGACAATCCGACGCTGACCGTGTCGGATATGAACGCACAGTGCAGAAGGGTGCAGAACCTGGACCTGGTTGTGATCGATTATCTTCAGCTGATGCAGTCGGCGGGAAGCGGCCATAGCTGGTCCAATGAGAGCAGAACCCAGGCGGTCAGCGATATCAGCCGCATGCTGAAGATCATGGCCAAGGAACTGAATGTACCGGTGATCTGTCTGTCACAGCTCTCCCGCGCAAATGAGTCGCGGCAGGACAAGCGCCCCATGCTCTCCGACCTCCGCGAATCCGGCGCCATCGAACAGGACGCCGACGTGGTGATCGGTCTGTACCGCGACGGATATTACAACAAGGAAGCCGAAAATCCGAATCTTGCGGAGGCCATTGTCCTGAAGAACAGAAAAGGCGCAACCGGCACCGTCCAGCTCAACTGGCTGCCGGAATATACCTCCTTCTCCTCCGTGGAACGCCGCTACGATGAAGGATGATCTGATCCGGCGATACTCGATGCTGCCGCAGGGGAGCAGGGTGCTGTGCGCGGTATCCGGCGGTGCGGACAGCATGTGCCTGCTGCACTGGCTGACTGAACTGCGGCCAACATACGGCTTTACGCTTTTCGCGGCGCATTATGACCACGGGCTTCGCGGCGGGGAATCGCTGCGGGACGCGGCGTTCACTTCCGAGCAGTGCGAAAGGCTCGGCGTCTTCTGCACGGTGGGCCGCGGCGATGTCGCGGCTTATGCCGCTGAGCAGCGGCTCGGCACGGAGGATGCGGCCAGGACGCTGCGCTATCGCTTTCTGGAGGAGACGGCCGACCGGCTCGGCTGTGATCGGATCGCTACCGCGCACAACCTCAATGATAATGCGGAGACGGTGCTGATGAATCTCTGCCGCGGCGCCGGAACCCGCGGACTTGCGGGGATCCCGCCGGTGAGAGACCGCCTGATCCGCCCGCTGCTTCAAACCTCGAGGAAAGAGATCGAGGAATACCTCGAAGAGCATCATATCCCGCATATCGAAGACAGCAGCAATGAAAGCGATTCGTATACAAGAAACCGCATCCGCCATTGGCTCCTCCCGCTGCTGATGCAGGAAAACCCTTCCGTGCTGAAAGCCATCGGGCGCACGACAGAGCTTCTGCGGGAAGACGACGCCTGCCTCTGCCGGGAGGCGGAGATGTTCCTGAAAACCTGGGAGAAGAACGGCGCGATTCCGGCGAAGCGTCTTTTGGAACTGGAGCCTGCCGTGGCCTGCCGGGTGATCCGACAGCTCTGCGGGAGCGGCGTCAGCATGGAACGAACCAGGGCGCTTCTGGCGTTTGCAGAAGGAAGTGAAAGGGGCGTGCTGGAAATCCCCGGGAGGAAGATCCGGCGGGAGCGCGGAATTCTCTATTTCAGGGACAGAAATTAACGACTTGTTCAAATCTTGACTCTTCAAAAGTTAAAACTATTGTGGTAAGATTACTCTCACGTGCCTCAGGGCGGAAAGGAAAACAATGATAAAAGACATTGAACGCGTGTTGCTTTCACAGGATGAGATCCAGGCAAAGGTTGCGGAGATCGGAAAACAGATCACCGAGGATTTTGCGGACAAGGATCCGATCTTTATCGGCGTCCTGAAAGGCTGTTTTATCTTTATGGCCGATCTGATGCGGAATGTGGACATATCGTGTTCCATGGACTTTATGGCGGTTTCTTCCTACAGCGGGACCTCTTCAACGGGAGCCGTGAAAATCAACAAGGACCTCAATCAGGATATCGCCGACCGGCATCTCATCCTGGTCGAGGACATTCTGGATTCCGGCGTCACCCTCAATTATCTGAAGAATTATCTCCAGGTCCGCAGACCGGCCTCCGTGCATGTGGCCACGCTCCTGGACAAGCCGGCACGGAGAAAGGCGGACATCTATGCGGATTACTCCTGCTTTGAGGTGCCGGATGCCTTTGTGGTCGGGTACGGACTGGATTATAACGAGCGCTACCGCAATCTTCCCTATATCGGGATTCTGAAACCTGAAGTCTATTCCTGAAGCTCTCCTCTTCAGAATGTATAAGCAGATATAAGAACGGATGTGAACTTATTTGAACCCAAAACGCAATCATGCACGGGATATCGGCTTTTATGTGCTTCTTGTGCTGATTCTCATTGCTGTCATCTTCACGATGACAAAGGACACCGAGCCGGATAAGCTGGAGAACTATTCGGAGCTTGTGGATCTTTTCAACGCCGGAAAGGTAAAGTCTTTCCGGACGGAAGGAAACAAGATCATCCTGGAGCTTCGCGGGGACGGCGCGGATAAGACGACGGTCGAGAAAACCTATGACCTTTACAGCTTCGGCGTGTTCTATGAGGATTTCAATGAGCTGATCAAAGAACAGCATGAGAAAGGCATCCTGGAAGAGTACGATTACAACGAAGGTTTTGTCGTTCCGTGGTGGGCAAGCATCATCCCGTACCTGATCCTCATGGGCGGGGCGATGGTCCTCTGGTATGTGATGATGAACCGCATGGGCGGCGGAGCCGGCGGTGTGGCGCGCTTCAGCAAGGCCAGGACACGTCTTGGCAGTGATGAGAAGAACAAGAAGACCTTTGCCGATGTGGCAGGATGCGATGAGGAAAAGGAAGAACTGGCCGAGATCGTCGAATTCCTGAAGGATCCGAAAGCATATACGGCCATGGGGGCCAGAATCCCGAAAGGCGTGCTGCTCGTAGGCCCTCCGGGAACCGGTAAGACCCTGCTGGCCAAGGCGGTTGCCGGGGAAGCCGGCGTACAGTTCCTGTCGATCTCCGGTTCGGACTTCGTTGAGCTCTATGTCGGTGTCGGTGCCGGCCGTGTCCGGGACCTGTTTGAGCAGGCAAAGAAGGCGGCTCCCGCGATCATCTTCATTGATGAGATCGACGCCGTCGGACGCCAGAGAGGCAGCGGCCTCGGCGGCGGGCATGATGAGCGCGAACAGACCCTGAACCAGCTGCTTGTGGAGATGGACGGTTTCGGCAACAACGAAGGCGTCATCGTCATGGCGGCGACGAACCGCGCGGATATCCTGGATAACGCGCTGCTGCGCCCCGGCCGCTTCGACCGTCAGGTCTATGTCGGCCTGCCGGATATCCGCGGCAGAGAGGCAATCCTGAAGATCCACTCCCGAGACAAACAGCTGGGCGACGATGTGGACCTCAACTCCATCGCGAAGGGCACACCCGGATTTGCCGGTGCCGATCTCGAGAACCTGATGAACGAAGCCGCGCTTCTCGCCGTACGGAGAAAGCACCGCTTTATCACCATGGAAGACATCGATGAGGCAATCCTCAAGGTACAGATGGGTCCGGAGAAGAAGAGCCGCAAGATGAGCGACAGGGCCAAGCGCCTCACCGCCTACCATGAATCCGGACACGCGGTGGCAGCCAGGTTCTGCGAGCATGTGGATCCGGTGCACTACATCACGATTATTCCGCGCGGACCGGCCGGCGGCTTCACCCTTTTCCGGCCGCAGGAGGATCTGGAAAACTTTACCTCCAA